>Ga0310695_10007937_pt1 | contig 16667 bp, 13 predicted proteins | sample RumenRJG_04DNA_FD_203882 | JGI IMG/M metagenome (GOLD analysis project Ga0310695, IMG submission 203882) | Bovine rumen microbial communities from Lethbridge, Alberta, Canada - RJG_04 (v2) (version 2) | ecosystem: Host-associated > Mammals > Digestive system > Stomach > Rumen | place: Canada...
GACGGAGGGGGCAGACGTTTCCGATACCGCTAACCTATCCCTTACATTCAAACTCATTGACAAAATCTTTATTTATAGTATAATAGAAATGTTACGATAAAAAACCTTTTTGGAGGAGTATATATGGCTGACAACAAAAAAATGGTCGAGGCTATCACCAGCCGCGACGAGGACTTTGCAAAATGGTACACCGATATAGTAAAAAAGGCTGAGCTCGTTGATTATTCGGGCGTAAAGGGCTGCATGGTAATCCGCCCTTACGGCTACGCAATCTGGGAGCTTATGCAGGCGGATATGGACAGGCGCTTTAAGGAGACAGGCCACGAGAATGTCTATATGCCTATGTTTATCCCCGAAAGTCTCCTTCAAAAGGAAAAGGATCACGTCGAGGGCTTCGCTCCCGAATGTGCGTGGGTAACAATCGGCGGTCAGGAAAAGCTCACCGAGCGCCTCGCCGTCCGCCCCACATCCGAAACGCTTTTCTGCGAGCATTATAAAAAGGTAATCAACACCTACCGCGACCTGCCCAAGCTCTACAACCAGTGGTGCTCGGTCGTAAGATGGGAAAAGACAACCCGTCCGTTCCTTCGCACCTCGGAATTCCTCTGGCAGGAGGGCCACACAATGCACGCCACCGCTGAGGAAGCCAAGGAAGAAACCCTCAAAATGCTCAAGGTTTACAGCGATTTTTATACCGAGACACTGGCTATCCCTGCGGTAATCGGTCAAAAAACCGAAAAGGAAAAGTTCGCAGGCGCAGAGGCTACCTATACAATCGAGCCGATGATGCACAACGGCGTTGCATTGCAGGGCGGTACATCCCACTACTTCGGTGACGGCTTTGCCAAGAGCTTCGGCATCACCTACGCCGGCAAGGACAACAAGCTGCATTATCCGCACCAGACCTCATGGGGCACTTCAACCCGTATGATAGGCGCGCTGATTATGGTTCACAGCGACGACGACGGACTTGTTCTGCCGCCTAAGATCGCGCCCATTCAGGTTGCGATTATTCCCATCGCCCAGCACAAGGAAGGCGTGCTCGACAAGGCATACGCCCTTAAAGATGAGCTCAAAAAGAGCTTTAGGGTTAAGCTTGACGACTCTGATCACGCTCCCGGCTGGAAGTTCTCGGAGTACGAGATGAAGGGCGTGCCCGTAAGAGTTGAAATCGGCCCGAAGGATATCGAAAAGAACCAGTGCGTAGTTGTCCGCCGCGACACACGCGAAAAGGCGTTTGTGCCCCTCGACGGACTTAGTGAATACATCGAAAAGCTGCTCGTTACTATCCATCAGGATATGTATGACCGTGCCCTTAAAAACACTCAGGAAAAGACCTTCACAGCCACAAGCTATGAGGAGTTTATCGACACCGCCAAGAACAAGCCCGGCTTTATCAAGGCTATGTGGTGCGGCGACAGCGAGTGCGAGGACAAGCTTAAGGACGTAACCGGCGGCGTAAAGAGCCGTTGTATCCCCTTCGAGGAAGAACACCTTGCCGACACCTGCGTATGCTGCGGCAAGCCTGCCAAGCATATGGTTTATTGGGGAAAGCAGTATTAATGAATAATGAAAAATGAATAATGAATAGTGAATAATGTAGGGGCGAGCATTGCTCGCCCGCGGGCGGTCAATGTGATTCCCCTGTTAGGGGAAATGTCGCGGAGCGACAAAAGGGTTGCCGACGTGCTAAGGTCGCCCCTACAATTAACAGAAAGGAGAGAAAAGTATGCCGATTAAGGTTCAGAGCCATTTGCCGGCAATTAAGGTTCTTGAAAGCGAGAATATCTTTGTCATGCCCGACGAAGTAGCGCTTAAGCAGGACATCCGTCCGCTCAAAATTTTGATACTCAACCTTATGCCCACAAAAATCACAACCGAAACCCAGCTTTTGCGCCTGCTCGGCAACAGCCCTCTGCAGGTTGACATCGAGCTTTTGCAGATGGCTACGCACACCTCAAAAAACACCTCTCCACACCATCTGACAACCTTTTACAAGACCTTTGACGAGATAAAGGACGAAACCTTTGACGGTATGATTATTACCGGCGCTCCCGTCGAACAGCTTGACTTTGAGCAGGTCGATTACTGGGACGAGCTCTGCGAGATTATGGAGTGGTCAAAGCACAACGTCTACTCCACCTTTCACATCTGCTGGGGAGCCCAGGCGGCGCTTTATTATCACTACGGAATTCCAAAGGTTCCGCTTGAGGAAAAGCTCAGCGGAATTTACGCCCACAAGGTATTAAATCCGCTTCATCCGCTCATGCGCGGTTTTGACGACGAGTTTTTAATTCCCCATTCGCGCTACACAACCGTAAGGCTCGAGGACATTAAAAAACAGCCCGGGCTGGAGCTTTTGGCGGTCAGCGAAATGGCAGGCCCCTCGGTCATCAGCAGCAAAACCGGCAGGCAGGTGTTTGTTACCGGTCACGCCGAGTACGACCGCGAAACCCTCGCTAACGAGTATTACCGCGACCAAAACAAGGGTATCAACCCGAACATCCCCTACAACTATTTCCCGAACGACGACGCGTCGCTCACGCCGCCCATGGTGTGGCGAAGCAACGCAACGCTTCTGTATACAAACTGGCTCAATTACTTTGTATATCAGGCGACGCCGTACGACCTTAAGGAGCTGTTCGTAAAATATCCGCGCAGAAACAAACCGAATAATTAAAAAATTGCCGTGAAGTCAAAAGATTTCACGGTTTTTTATTTTAAATTGCATAAAACACTGCAATTTTTCCCGATTTGGGAGTATAAGTGAAAGGACTTCTTTCAAAATTTCAAAAAGGGAGAGTTTATTATGAAAAAACCAACAAAACCAAAGGCATTTAACATCTATTTCGACACCTTTCAGCATGTTGAAATGCTAACTATGGAACAGCGCGGAGAGCTGTTTACCGCGCTATATGAGTACGCCGTAAACGAAAGGATAACCGAGTTTAACAACGGTATGGTAAAAATGGCGTTCTCGTTTTTCAAGGCTCAAATCAAAAGGGATTTTGAAAAATATTATGAAAAGTGTGAAAAGCTTAGACAAAATGCTTTAAAGCGTTATGAAAAGGATAATGATACCGCAAATGCGTGCAATTGCAGTCAAGAAGAAAAAGAAGAAGAGAAAGAATAAGAGAAATAAAAAGATAAAAAAGAAGAGAAAGAATAAGAGAAATAAGAAAAAGAAGATAAAGAGAAATAAGAAAAAGAAGATAAAGAGAAAAAAGAGAGAGAAGATAAAAAGAAAAAGAGAGAGAAGATAAAAAAGAAAAAGAGAGAGAAGAAAAAGAGAAAATAAATGAGAAAGAAAAGTAATTTTTATCTTTTTTTCTCTCTTTCTCTCTGTTATTATCTTCATATTTCTTTCTTATTTTTTACTCACAATATCCGCTCTTATTGACAAAAACTCCGCGGATTGATACAATAAAACAAAACTGATTATAATTCACGGAGGCGTGTTATGAGAAAAGAAAATATGGCTATGCTGTGCGACTTTTACGAGTTCACAATGTCGAACGGCTATTTTAAGAACGGCTTTTACAGGCGCACGGTTTACTTTGACGTTTTCTTCCGCAAGGTTCCCGACAACGGCGGTTTTGCAATCGCAGCAGGGCTTGAGCAGGTTATCGAATATATCAAGGAGCTCCACTTTGACGAGGAAGATATCGCGTATCTTCGCTCAAAGGGAATTTTTGACGAGGGCTTTTTGGCGTATCTGCGCGATTTTAAGTTCAGCGGAGACATCTACGCCGTGCCCGAGGGAACTCCCGTGTTCCCCAACGAGCCTATAATGACCGTCAAGGCGCCTGCCATTGAGGCGCAGCTTATCGAGACCTTTGTGCTGCTCACCCTAAACCACCAAACCCTGATTGCCACCAAGGCAAACCGCATTGTGCGCGCGGCTCAGGGCAGGGCAGTGCTGGAGTTCGGCTCACGCCGCGCACAGGGCGCGAGCGGCGCGATTATGGGCGCGAGGGCGGCGTATATCGGCGGCTGCAAGGGCACAGCCTGCACCATTACCGACGAGCTTTACGGCGTGCCTGCAGGCGGTACAATGGCTCATTCGTGGGTTCAGATGTTCGACAGCGAGTACGACGCGTTTAAGACCTACTGCGAGCTCTACCCCGACAATCCCACGCTTTTGGTAGATACCTACAACACGCTCAAAAGCGGTATTCCCAACGCGATTAAGGTGTTCAAAGAGGTTCTTTTGCCGATGGGCAAGACAAAGTGCGCCATCCGACTTGATTCGGGCGATATCTCGTACCTCTCAAAAAAGGCTCGCAAAATGCTCGACGACGCAGGGCTCACCGAGTGCAAAATCACCGCGTCGAACGCGCTTGATGAAAAGCTCATCCGCGATTTGATGATGCAGGGAGCGCAGATTGACACCTTCGGGGTGGGCGAGAGGCTCATAACATCCTCGAGCTCGCCTGTGTTCGGCGGAGTTTACAAGCTCGTTGCCGTTGAGAACGCCTCGGGCGATATCGAGCCGAAAATCAAGGTCAGCGAGAACACCGCCAAGATTACAAATCCGCACTTTAAGAAGCTCTACCGCTACTACGACCGCGAGAGCGGAAAGGCGCTTGCCGACGAGCTCTGCGTGTATGACGAGGTTGTTGACGACAGCGGTGAGCACACAATCTTTGACCCGAACGCAACATGGAAAACAAAAACCCTGACTGATTTTACAGCCAAGGAGTTGCTTGTTAAGGTATTTGAAAACGGCGAGTGCGTGTACGACTGCCCGACGATTGAAGAAATCGCGCAGTACTGCCGCGACCAGCTCGACTTGCTCTGGGACGAGGTAAAGCGCTTCGAAAATCCGCACGATTACTACGTCGATTTGTCCGCAAAGCTGTACGAGATTAAAAATATTCTTTTGAACGTGCACGGAATCTGAGTTAGAGTTTAGAGATTAGAGTTTAATTATTTACAGGAAACGTTTGTTATAAGTTTAAAGGCTCCCCCAACGCTTTAGCTTTGGGGGAGCTGTCAGCTTTAGCTGACTGAGGTGGCGGCGTATGAATTAGCGCGAGTTAACCGTTGCAATTCAAAACGTCGCAATAAAGGAAATGTCTGCCCCCTCCGTCATTTTGCAAAGCAAAATGCCACCTCCCCCGTAACAAGTGACGGGGGAGGCTTTAAACGTTTCCGCAAAATTTATTAAACTCTAAACTCTAAACATTAAACTCTAAATATATTCAACTTCCTCTGTATCAAGCAGGCTTGTTCTCATTGCCGGCTTGCACAGGGGGATTTTTTTGCCTTTTTTGATAAAGAGCGGAACCTCGTTCAGCGCGACTTCCACATAATGCAGTCCTGCCCTCAGCTCCTGCTTTGTAACGCGCTCTCCGCTGAGCTTAACGAAGGTCATATCCTCGGGCAGATAGACCGTTCTGCCGTTTGCGTTCTGCTCGTAAACAGGCGCAATCATACATTCTTCGCCGAGCATAAGCTGGGTTTCGCACTCACGCGCGATTTTGTCCTCGGGGTAGTCGAACGACAGCGGACGGAATATCATATCGCCGTTGTCGCGAGCCTTCTTAAATGTATCGTATAGGTACGGAATAAGGCGGTAGCGCACCTGAATAACATCCCTGAAATCCTCGGTGTTATCAAACGCGAAGCACTCCTGGTCGCGAGTTCCGAGCGCGGAATGGTTGCGCATAAGCGGAGTGAAAACTCCCAGCGCCGTAAAGCGGAGCACCAAGTCGCGCGTGGCGTTTTCGTTAAAACCGCCGAGGTCGGCGCCGCTGTATAAAAATCCGCACATATTCGCGCCGGGGAGCATTTTAAGGCAGAGCAGAATGTGCGACCACCACGAGTGATTGTCGCCAAACCAAATTCCGCCGTAGCGGTGAGCGCCGATGTACGAAGCGCGTGAGAACATCAAAATTTTCTGCTCGCCGTACTCCTTTTCAAAATATTCGCCTGCCGCCCTTGTCATATTCGCGCCGTAGAGGTTGTGAACCTTCTGATGGTTGACCTGTTCGCCGTCCACCGTGTGGTAGATTGAGGCGTAGTCGTTGCCGTTGTTCGAAAGCCCCGCAAACGTGTCCTTTAGGTTAAAAAACTTGTCGAGGTCGAGGTTCTGCCCCTTGAGCGACGAGGCCTTTTCAAGCGCGTTCTTAATGCCGTCGGCGGAGTAGAACAGCGCAGGCTCGTTCATATCGTTCCAAAAGCCCTCAATTCCCATATCAATCAGCTTTTTGTACTTCGAGCCGAACCATTCGCGCACGTCATCGCGCAAAAAGTCAGGGAAACGGCAAATTCCGGGCCATACGCCTGCCTCAAAGTCAGAGCCGTCAGCCTTTTTGCAGAAATAGCCGTTTTTAACGCCCTCGTCAAAAATTTCGTAGCCTTCTTCAGCCTTAATTCCTGCGTCAATAATCGGGATAAGGCGGATACCTTTCTCCTTTTTTTCAGCGACAAACCGCTCAAAATCAGGGAACTTTGAACCGTCAACCGTAAAGTCCTTAAAGCTGTCCATGTAGTCGATGTCGAGGTACACGCAGTCGAGCGGAATTCCTGCCCTGTCGTAGCCGTCGATTATGCGGTCAACCGCCTCGCTGTTGTGGTAGCTCCAGCGGCTCTGTTGAAAGCCGAACGCCCAAAAAGGCGGAAGGTAGCTCTTGCCGATTAATGCGCGGAATTCGCGGACAACTTCTCGCGGACTGCAGCCCTCGATGATGTAGATGTCAAAGTCAGTTCCTTCAAGCTCAATCCTCGCGGTATCAGCCTTTGTGTAGCCGATGTCCCAGCGAATTCTTGACGGAAAGTCAATGAAAATTCCCGTATTCTGCGCGCCCGATACAATAATAAAGTTGTGCGCGGCGTAAAGCGAGCGCTTGCCCTCGGTGTGGAAGGGGTCGTCGGTGCACCAGCTTTCGTAAATCCAGCCGCGCTTGTTAATGCCGCGTGTGGTCTCTCCGAGACCGTAGACAATGTCCTCGCCGCCGAGCGGAATTTCAAAGGAAAATCCCTCATCCTGAGTGTATTTATACGGAAAACCGTCCCAGCCCGAAGCGGCTGTTTCGCGGACAACCGCGCCTGTGAAAAACGGCTTGCCGAGCGTGAATTTTTTAATCATATCATAGCCCCCTTTGCTATGGTTTTATTATATATTAGAGGGGTGAATGTTGCAAGGGGTTTTTTAGAGTTGAGAGTTGAGAGTTTAGAGTTAAGAGTTAAGAGTTTAGAGTTGAGAGTTTAATAGTAGGGGCGGACCCATGTGTCCGCCCGGAAAATACCGCCAACATTTCCTTTACAGTTGTAGGGGCGTGCATTGCACGCCCGCTGATAGGAAACGAATTTTTCCTAAAACAAATCGGTATGATAGGACAGCTCGGCTAATGCGGGCGACCAATGGTCGCCCCTACAGTTATCAACAAACGTTTCCGTTATAGTACAAAACGTGGCGATTAAGGCAAAGCCGCCCCCTCAGTCAGCTAAAGCTGATAGCTTTTTCTGGCGAAAACGGCAACCTTAGCACGTCGGCAACCCTTTTGGGCTTCGCCCATTTCCCCTACGAGGGGAATCACCTTTTGTCACTTCGTGACATTTCCCCTAACAGGGGAATTTCCCATAGCTTACGCGATGGGGGAGCCTTTAAAGGCAGTACATTAACAAACTCACCCGAAAAAATTTTAATTCGTATTGAATTTATCGGCGTATTGCGGTAAAATAAAATTGTATATTGGAAAGCGGTTGAGAGTAGGAAAATACCGTGTTATATTCCGCTTTACTTCCGATAACCAAATAGAAATTGTGTATATTATTGATATAGGAGCCCGCGGAGACATTTACAAATAAGGAGATGATTTTATGTCAGGCAAAACATTGCAAATCGCTGAAATGATTGATATGCTTCCCGAAAAGGAGCAGGAGCTTGCCTGCGAAATGGTCAAGAGGATTGTTCTTGCCTGGGATCCCGATTTTACAAAGGTAACTGAAGCCGAAGCAAAACAGCTTGATGAAGCTGAAAAAAGCGGATATATTGACGACGGCGAAATTGATTGGGATAATCTTGAAAAATACGCATAAAAATATACAAGCGATTCACCGCGCGAGCCTTAACGGCTTGCGCATTTTTTTGATTTAAGAGTTTAAAGAGGCTCGAAAAAAATTTAATTCTTTATTGAATTTATCGGCGTATTGTGGTAAAATAAAATTGTATATTGGAAAAATGTTATCTTTTGAAGATTCCTTTGGAAAGGGGTTATTAATATGTGTGGTATCTGCGGCTTTACAGGCACGCTCGAAAACCGCGAGGAAGTCTTAAAGAAAATGACCGGGGTAATCACCCACCGCGGTCCCGATTCCGACGGCTTCTATTCCGATGAAAATATCAATATGGGTTTCAGAAGGCTCTCAATTATCGACCTCGGCACCGGCAACCAGCCGATTTATAACGAGGACAAAACCTTGGTTCTCACCTTTAACGGCGAGATTTACAACTACAAAAATCTAAAGGCGAAGCTGATTGAAAAAGGTCACACCTTCCGCACCGAGTCCGACAGCGAGGTGCTTGTTCACGGCTTTGAGGAGTGGCAGGAGGACTTGCTCCCCAAGCTCCGCGGAATGTTCGCCTTCGCAATCTACAACACCACCGACAACAGCCTGTTCATCGCGCGCGACTTCTTCGGAATTAAGCCGATGCACTACACCACCGTGGACGGCGAGTTCGTCTACGCAAGCGAGATTAAGTCTATTCTCGAATATCCTAAGTTTGAAAAGCGCTTCAACAAACGCGCGCTTGACACCTACCTTTCATTCCAGTACGCCGTACCGCCCGAGACGTTCTTTGAGGACGTTTTCTGCCTGCTTCCGGGCAACTATCTGTGGTACAAAAACGGCGAGATTGAGACTACACGTTACTTTGAACCGCGCTTTAATCCCGATGAAAATATGAGCGAGGACGAGGCGGTTTACAGGATTGAAAAGGCGTTTGAAAACTCCGTTAACGCCCACAAAATCGCAGATGTTGAGGTCGGCTGTTTCCTGTCCTCGGGCGTTGATTCAAGCTACGTTTCGACCTACTTTGCCGACCAAAAGACCTTTACCGTGGGCTTTGACTTCGGCGACAGATATAATGAAATCAGTTGGGCAAAGGGCTTGTCCGAGAAAATCGGAGTTGAGCACCACACCCACCTTATCTCCAGCGAGGAATTCTGGGACGCTGTTCCGACGGTTCAGTACCATATGGATCAGCCGCTTGCCGATCCGTCCTGCGTTGCGCTGTACTTTGTATCGCGCCTTGCAAGCCAATACGTAAAGGTTGTGCTCTCGGGCGAGGGCGCTGACGAGCTGTTCGGCGGCTACACCTGCTACAACGATCCGCGCGTTTTCAGAATGTACCAAAAGTGCGTTCCGCATTTCCTGCGCAAGTTTATCCGCTTTATCTGCACCAAGCTGCCCGATATTAAGGGCAGGGATTATCTTATCCGCGCCTGCGATCCGCTCGAGGAGCGCTATATCGGCAATGCGTTTATGTACGACTTGAAGCAAAAGCAGAGTATTTTGAAGGATCCCTCAATCGCCACAGCTCCGCAGAGCTACGCGAGAAAGCACTACTACCGCTGCCGCAAGTACGACGACGTAACCAAAATGCAGTACCTCGACATCAATATGTGGATGGTCGGTGATATCCTGCTGAAGGCGGACAGAATGAGTATGGCAAATTCCCTCGAGCTCAGAGTTCCCTTCCTCGACAAAGAGGTGTTCAAGGTGGCTTCAACGCTGCCGACGCGCCTGCGCGTTAACAAGAGCAACACCAAGTACGCTATGCGCAAGGCTGCCGCAAAGCATTTGCCCGAGGAGACCGCCGAAAAGGAAAAGCTCGGCTTCCCCGTACCCACCAGAGAGTGGCTTAAGGACGAGAAATACTACGGCATTGTTAAGAGAAAATTCACCGGTAAAACCGCCGAGAAATTCTTTAATACAGACGCGCTTGTCGGCTGGCTCGACGAGCACTTCACCGGCAAGGAGGACAACAGCCGCCGCGTTTGGACGGTCTATGTGTTCCTCGTTTGGTACGATATTTACTTTGACGAGAACGATCCCAAGGTAGAAAAGCCCGTAAACCACCTCGACGAGCTAAAGGCGATTGCCGAGGCAAGGCGCGAAAAGCAGATTGACGCGCCCGGCGAGGTTATTATGGCTGCTGCCGAGCAGATTGACGAGGAGTACGACGCTCCTGATTTCGGCATTGACAAGAGCGCAAAGAACGCGCCTGCCGAAGAAGCAGAGGAACAGCCCGAAGCTCAGCCTGAGGAACAGCCTGAGCCCGACGACGGCAGTGAGCCTGCGATTGTCGAGGACGACAGCGAGCCTGCCGCGCCCGAGCAGCCCAAGGAGCAGTATGTGAATATTCAAAATCCCGAGGACGATGAAATTTACGAAGCTCCGCGCAAGCCCTCAAATCATCAGGAGCAAATGCAGTGGGCAATCGACAGTATCGAAAAGCGCTCAAAGTACCTTGACGAGCCGAACGTAATCTCGGACGAGGCGGTTGACAACATCGTAAGCCAGATTAAGTTCTTCGACGACGAGGACGAGAATAAATAATATAATCATAACGCAAATGGGACAGTCTTTCGGCTGTCCTATACGTTAGTTGAGAGATTAGAGTTAAGAGTTTAATTATTTAGTGGATACGTTTGTTGAAAATCGTAGGGGCGAGCATTGCTCGCCCGCGGAAACGTGAACCGCATATTAGGAAAAACCGTTTTTATCGCGATAAACAAACGTTTTGTTCAACACACAAAAATTATTAAAAAATTAAACGTAGTGCTCCTGTCCTTCGGGCGTGCAATGCACGCCCCTACAATTAAACTCTAAACATTAAACTCTAAAATAGAGGATACCTATGAAACTAACCGAAAAAACGCTTAAATCAACTGAAATTTTCAGCGGCAGGATTTTGCACGTCTACCACGACGACGTTGAGCTGCCCGACGGCTCTTTTTCTAAACGCGAGGTCGTCCGCCATCCCGGCGGTGTTTGCGTTGCGGCGCTCGACGAGGATAATAACCTCTTTTTCGTGAGGCAGTTCCGTTATCCCTACGCCGAGATTGTGCTCGAGCTCCCTGCCGGCAAGCTCGAAAAGGGCTCAACTCCGCTCGAAAACGGCAAGCGCGAGCTGCTCGAGGAAACCGGCGCTCAGGGCTATTCGTACATCTCGCTCGGTCAGGTTTACCCGACGCCGGGCTACACCGACGAGATTATCCACCTCTACGCCTGCCGCGTTGAAAAGCTGGGCGAGAGCCGTCCCGACGAGGGCGAGTTCCTGAATGTGGAAAAAATCCACCTCGACAAAGCCGTCGAGATGGTTCTAAACAACCAAATTCCCGACGCGAAAACGCAGATTGCGGTGCTCAAAACCGCGATGTTATTAAAAAGCGGAAAAATCTGAGGAATGTTATGCAGTGTTACTTTGAACTAAAGCGACAAGTGAATAATACCGCCGTCGCCCTCGGCTTTTTTGACGGTCTCCACCGCGGTCATCTAAGCGTTATCGAGCCTGCCGCGCAGCAGAGCAAAAACGGTCTGACGAGCGTTTGCCTGACCTTCGGCAAAAGCCCGAAAGCCGTCATCAGCGGAATGGACACGCCCATGCTTATGACTCACGGCGACAAGATTAAAGCGCTCGAAAAACTCGGCATTGACAAGACCTTTTTCATCGACTTTCAGTCGGTGAAGGAGCTCGGCGCGCAGGAGTTTTTTGACAGGGTTATCTGCGAAACGCTCAGCGCGAAAAAGCTCTACTGCGGCTTTAATTACCGATTCGGCAAGAACGCCTCGGGCGACGTCGAACTGCTCGAAAAGCTGTGCAAAGAAAAGGGGATAGAGCTTTTTGTCGCTCCGCCGTTCAAAATCGGCAGCGAGGTTGTCTGCTCGTCGCTGATTAAGCAGAAAATTGCCGACGGCAGAGTGAGCGAGGCAAACCTTATGCTCGGCAGTCTGTTCGGCTTTTCCGCGCCTGTTTTGCACGGCAAGCGCTTGGGCAGAGAGCTCGGCACGCCGACAATCAACCAAGCCGTTCAGAAAGGGCTGATTTTGCCGAAATTCGGCGTGTACGCTTCCGTCGTAACGCTCGAAAGCGGAGAGCGCTTCTGCGGAGTTACAAACGTCGGTATCAAGCCAACCGTCGGCGGAGAAAAACCGCTCTACGAAACCTGGATGCCTAAGTACCGCGGCGGCGAAATCTACGGTCAGACGGCAGATATCCGCCTGCTCGACTTTATCAGAGCCGAAAAGCGCTTTGACAGCCTTAACGACCTGAAAAGGGAGATTTTCCTCAACAGCAAGGTCGCCCTGTCGATTTACGAAAATCACGAAAAGCACAACGCTTGACATAAGTGTTAAAATATATATGAAGGCAATAATTTTGAAATCATTAAAAAGGAAGTAATCAAGATGGCAAAAAAACAGTTTAAATCCGAATCAAAGCGCCTGCTCGATTTGATGATTAACTCAATCTACACGCACAAGGAAATTTTCCTGCGCGAGATTATCTCAAACGCCAGCGACGCGATTGACAAGCTCTGCTTTATCGCCCTCACCGACGACAAGCTCGGTATGACAAGGAGCGATTTTAACATCTTCATCGAGGCTGACAAGGACAGCCGTACCCTGAAAATCACCGATAACGGTATCGGTATGGACAAGGACGACCTCGAAAATAACCTCGGTACAATCGCAAACTCAGGCTCGTTCAAGTTCAAAAACGAGCTCGAGGAAAAGCCCGACGATATCGACATTATCGGTCAGTTCGGCGTAGGCTTTTACTCCGCGTTTATGGTTGCCAAGGAAATTGTGGTAAACACCAAAAAGTACGGCTGTGATACCGCCTATTGCTGGCAGTCGAGCGGTGCGGACGGCTACACAATCACCGAAATCGAGAAGGACGGCATCGGCACAGAGATTATCCTCACCCTTAAGGACAACACCGACGACGAAAATTACGACGAGTTTTTGGAGCAGTACAGAATCCAGAGCCTTGTCAAAAAGTATTCCGACTACATCCGCTACCCGATTCTTATGGACGTTAAAAAGAGCAGGGTAAAGGAGGAGACCAAGGACAGCGACAAGCCTGAGTACGAGGAATATACCGAGCGCGAAACGCTCAACAGTATGATTCCCATCTGGCAGCGCCCGAAAAAGGATGTTAAGCAGGAGGAGTACGACCGCTTCTACAACGAAAAGTTTATGGCTGCCGACAAGCCGATTAAGACAATCGTTACCTCGGTAGAGGGCGTTGTTACATACAAGGCTCTGCTGTTCATCCCCTCAACCGCTCCTTACGACTTCTACTCAAAGGACTACAAAAAGGGACTTCAGCTCTACTCCAGCGGCGTTATGATTACCGAAAACTGCGAGGAGCTCGTGCCCGAATACTTCCGCTTTGTAAGGGGTATTGTGGACACCGCCGATTTGTCGCTGAATATCTCGCGTGAGATGCTCCAGCACGACCGTCATCTGCTCACAATCGCCCAGAATATTGAGAAGAAGATTAAAAACGAGCTCACCTCAATGCTCAAAAACGACCGCGAGAACTACGAAAAGTTCTTCGCCGCCTTCGGCAGACAGCTTAAATACGGCGTTGTTGCCGACTACGGTATGCACAAGGACGAGCTTCAGGACCTCTTGATGTTCTACTCCTCGACCGAGAAAAAGCTCGTTACCCTGTCCGAATACGTTGACAGAATGAAGGAAGGCCAGGAGAGAATTTACTTTGCCACAGGCGAAACCGCCGCGGCTATCGACGCGCTTCCGCAGACCGAGCTGCTGCGCTCAAAGGGCTATGAAATTCTCTACTGCACAGAGGACGCCGACGAGTTTACACTCCAGACCTTGATGATGTACAAGGAAAAGCGCTTCTGCTCCGCGACAAACGACGACCTCGGAATTGAGAGCGACGACGAAAAGACAGAGGACGAGAAGAAGGACAGCACAGCCCTGCTCACCTTTGTAAAGGAAACTCTCGGCGACAAGGTTGCCGAGGTTGTTGAGTCCAAAAAGCTCGTATCCCACCCCGTATGCCTCACGGCGAAGGGCGGAATCTCGTTCGAGATGGAAAAATACTTCAACGCCGTTCAGCCCGGCAGCGGAATGAAGGCTCAGCGCGTGCTTGAGCTCAATATGAACCACGCCGCCGTCAAGAATATGGAAGCCCTCATTCAGACCGACGTTGACAAGGCGAAAAAATACGCCGAGGTGCTCTACTCACAGGCACTTCTTATCGCGGGACTTCCCCTCGAAAACCCCTCGGAGTACACCGACCTCGTCTGCTCGCTGATGTAAATAAAACATAATAATCAAAAAACGCTATGGAAAGGCATTGTTTCCATAGCGTTTATATTTTTAAAACTTTTATTTTTAACTCTTTGGCGGTTTTCGGCAAAGCGATATATTAATGATTATCCGGTACAAACGGAAGCTCATTGCCGCTTGGCGTAATGACATCCTCTGTAGAAAATTTGATGATTTCAAGCTCTGTGTGCTCATAAAAATCTTTATTCATTCATAACACCCCTGTAATTTAAAAAACTTTTCGGTTGCTTTGATTTGATTATAGCATTAACAAACAGGATTTTCAATAGCTTAACTAACATTATAAAATCTATAAAAAGAGGAAGTACCTTTAACCGGGTACTTCCTTTTGTTTTAGAATCGGCTCGGCGCGTAACGTACGGTTACAATGTGAACCTCATGCTTTTCGTCATATACGCGGTAAATAACCGTGTATTTTTTTACGAATAACTGACGGTAATCCTGATTGGCATAAACGCCGTTACGCCTAATGCTGCCCCGTTTGGGGAATTGCTCCAAGCTGAAAATCGCGTTTTCCAAGTCGGCTATCATTTTATCCGCAGTGCCCTGCTCCGTCAAGTTTACGGAAATATAAGAATATATTTCATCTAAATCGCGGTATGCCCGCGGATACAATTTTACGGTGTACTTCATAGACTGTGCTTTTTTCTGAGGGAAGATAACGCCTCGCGTGCGTCGAGCAGTTCCCCTCCGGCGGAAATCTCCTGCTCAGCGTCCCTGATTGCCGCGTCTGTATGCAGGGTTTCAATTAACTCCTCATATGCCTCTATGCTGAGTACAACCAAATCGCCGTATCCGTTTTTGGTGATAAAAACGGGCTCTTTTTTTGCGTGGCAAAGCTCGGAAATCTCGGTTGTGTTTCGCAGGTCGGTAATAGGTCTTATTTGCGGCATATTATCCGCCTCCTTTCTTGTACATTATTATAGCATAATTACGTACAAAATTCAATATGTTTTAATTTAAATATATTTTGATATTGGAAATAGTATTAAACTCAGTTAGGAATGCTATCTGTCATTTTTCGTTTTCGCCGCTGTTTTTCCATCTTCTGTAAAAGCCTGCCAAAATAGCGCCCGATATGTTGTGCCAAACGGAAAAAACCGCTCCCGGCACTGTCGCCATCGCAAGGCCTGAAAACGCCGTTCCCGCAAGGCTTGTGGCAAGTCCCGAGTTTTGCATTCCGACCTCGATCGACAGAGCCTTTACTTTTTCGGGAGGCATTTTAAGCAGCTTGCCGAGCCCGAAGCCGCCCGCGTAGCCGAGCAGGTTGTGAAGAATTACAACGGCAAAAACCAATACTCCGCTTGTGTAGATTTTCTCGGCGTTATGAGATACAACCGCGGCGATAATCAGGCAAATCGCGACGGTGGAAACCGACGGCAAAACCGCGACCGCCTTCTCCGTGAATTTTCCGAAGAAACGGTTTATTACAAAGCCGAGGGCAACAGGAATAATAATCACCTGAATAATGCTCCAAAACATCGCCCAAACATCTACCCTGACGGTCGTTTGCAGCAGCAGCCACGTTATCGCCGGAGTCAGCAGTGGAGCGAGCAGGGTGTTAACGCTCGTCATTCCCACAGACAGCGCGACGTCGCCCTTTGACAGGTAGGTGATCACGTTGCTCGACGTGCCGCCCGGGCAGGTGCCGACAAGCACCACCCCTGCCGTGAGCGCCGGGTCAAGCTGAAAAAGCCTGCTCAAGCCGAACGCCAGCGCAGGCATAATAATAAACTGCGCCGCGGTGCCGACTAAAATGTCCTTTGGCCTTTTGAAAACCAGGGCAAAATCCCTCGGCTTCATAGTCAGCCCCATGCCGAACATTACAACCATCAAAAGGTAGTTTATCCACGACGTGTCTATCCACAGCGACGACTGCGGAACAAACAGCGCGAGCGCCGCTACCGCCAGTACAATCAAAGCCATATACTTTCCGAAGAATTCGCTGATTTTTTTAATTACTTTCATACTTTCACCTGAGTTCTGCATTTAGTTTTTCGATTTGATTATATCATATTCCGTCAGGCTTGTCCAACGCAATAAACGCAAGGTTTCTGCTCGTTACTTGCGGCGTGATAAATTGGATATTGTGGGCTTGCCTCTCTCGCTAAAAACAGTGCACTGCACTGTTTTTGCCTTCGGCACGCTCGCCTTCGAGTCCCTGTTGGCGCTTTATACCAAAAACAAAACCACCCTGTGGGTGGTTTAGTGCGCCAACGCAATAAACGCAAGGTTTCTGCTCGTTACTTGCGGCGTGATAAATTGGATATTGTGGGCTTGCCTCTCTCGCTAAAAACAGTGCACTGCACTGTTTTTGCCTTCGGCACGCT
>Ga0310695_10007939_pt1 | contig 16662 bp, 15 predicted proteins | sample RumenRJG_04DNA_FD_203882 | JGI IMG/M metagenome (GOLD analysis project Ga0310695, IMG submission 203882) | Bovine rumen microbial communities from Lethbridge, Alberta, Canada - RJG_04 (v2) (version 2) | ecosystem: Host-associated > Mammals > Digestive system > Stomach > Rumen | place: Canada...
TTCCTGATCGGCGAGGAGTTCCTCGCCGGCGAAGGCTGCGCGCTCGTGCTCGGCGACAACATCTTCTACGGCTCGGATCTCGCGGTCATGATGCAGCGCGCCGCCGCGAAGGATGACGGTGCTACGGTGTTCGCGTACTACGTCAGTGACCCGGAGCGCTACGGCGTCGTTGCGTTCGATGAGGACGGCGAGGCTGTGAGCCTCGAGGAGAAGCCGGCGGAGCCGAAATCGAACTACGCGGTCACGGGGCTCTATTTCTACGACAAAGACATCGTCGATGTCGCGAAGAGCATCAAGCCGTCGGCCCGCGGAGAGCTCGAGATCACGGACGTCAACAAGGTTTATCTCGCGCGCCATAACCTGCATGTCGAGACGATGCGCCGCGGCTACGCCTGGCTCGACACCGGCACGCATGAGTCGCTGCTGCAGGCCGGCTCATTCGTGCAGACCATCCAGGCCCGTCAGGGACTCAAGATCGCGTGCCTTGAGGAGATCGCCTATCGCATGGGCTATATCGACAAGGAACAGGTGCGAAAGCTCGCACAGCCGCTGAAGAAGAACGACTATGGCAGATATCTGCTTCGCATGATACAGGAGTGATGGGATATGAAGATTATTGTAACAGGCGGCGCCGGATTCATCGGCTCGAACTTTGTCTATTATGAGCTCTCGAAACACCCGGAAGATGAGATTATCTGTCTGGATGCCTTGACCTATGCGGGCAATCTGGAAACGCTGGAGGAAGCGCAGAAAAACCCGCAGTTCTCATTTGTCAAAGGGGATATTGCAGACCGGCAGGCGGTTTACCGTCTGTTCGAGCGTGTCAAGCCAGATATCGTCGTCAATTTCGCGGCGGAGTCGCATGTCGACCGCTCCATTGAGAATCCGGAAATCTTCCTGCAGACGAATGTCATCGGCACGAGCGTATTGCTCGATGCCTGCCGGAAGTACGGCATCCGGCGGTATCATCAGGTATCGACGGACGAGGTCTACGGTGACCTGCCGCTCGATCGTCCGGACTTGTTCTTTACGGAGAATACGCCGTTGCATACGTCGAGCCCGTACTCGGCATCCAAGGCATCGGCAGATCTGCTCGTACAGGCGTATCATCGTACCTACAAACTGCCCGTGACGATTTCGCGCTGCTCGAACAACTACGGCCCATACCATTTCCCGGAGAAGCTCATCCCGCTCATGATCATCAATGCGCTCTCGGACAAGAAGCTGCCCGTTTACGGCGATGGCAAAAACGTCCGCGATTGGCTCTACGTTGAGGATCACTGCGCGGCCATCGACCTCATCATCCGCAAGGGACGTGAGGGCGAGATTTACAACATCGGCGGCCACAACGAACGCGCGAACATCGACGTCGTCAAGACCATCCTCCACGAGCTCAACAAGCCAGAATCCCTCATCGAGCACGTCACCGACCGCAAAGGCCACGACCGCCGCTACGCCATCGACCCGACCAAAATCCACAACGAACTCGGCTGGCTCCCGCAGACCCGATTCGAGGATGGCATCAAGAAAACCGTCCAATGGTACCTCGAACACCAGGACTGGTGGCAGCACATCATCAGCGGTGCCTATCAGGAATACTACCAAGAAATGTACGGTAAGAAGAACGTGCTGGAATACGCAAAATAAGGATATCTACGGTATCTTCTCTCCGGAATGATGGTTTCCATTTTCTGGACGTCGACCGCATCGGCGTCGGCGTGCGGCAGGGAGATGAGTACGTGCTGCTGACGGGCAACCAGCTCGGCGCGGCCATCGCGCGGGCGCATGGCTGCCAGGTCGAGGAGACCCTGACGGGCTTCAAGTATATCGGTGAGAAGATTTCCCAGTACCGGGAGGATCCGGCGCATACGTACGTGTATGGCTATGAGGAAAGCTACGGCTGCCTCGTCGGCACCTATGCGCAGGACAAGGACGCCGTCGGCGCGGCCCTGCTGACCGCCGAGCTCGCCGCCGCGTGCAAGGCCGAGGGCCAGACCCTCTGCGACCGCCTCGCCGCACTCTACGACGAATACGGCTACTACTACGACGCCCAGAAATCCTACAAGCTGCAGGGCATCGAGGGCAAGGCCAAGATTCGCGAGATCATGGACACCCTGCGGGGAGAGGCTGCGCAGGATGCAGCCGGGAAAACCGCGCCGTCGAAGGCCGATACCTCCGGCAATCCGTCCGCAGCCAATGCTTCATCGGAGGCGTCAGCTCTGGCAAACGATAACGCTTCATCTGAGGCGGCTTTCACGCCAGCCTTCCCCGGCGAGCCCGCCGAGGTCATCGACTACGCCGTGGGCATCGGTGACCTGCCGAAGACGAACATGCTCAAATACAAGATGCCCGACGGATCCTGGATCGCCATCCGCCCCTCCGGCACCGAGCCGAAGCTGAAAATATATTGCAGCCTCATCGCCAAGACCGAGCCCGACGCCCGCCAGCGCTTCCATGCCATCCTCGCCCGCTTCGAACACCTCTTTTTCACAGAGAAACATGCCTGAATGTATGAACAATTGAAACAAAAACCAGCCGCCCGGCAGCTACCTCCTGCCAGACGGCTGGTTATTTTTTCAAGGCTTACAAGAATAGACACTTGTTTATTTTTACGCTTTGGCTTATAATAGAGACAGAAGCAAAGAGCGTGCAACGAAATGAGGGATACGGATGAGCGTGCGGCCGCGGGCGCAGCCTGTACACGTTCCGCGAGACGTGCCAGGAGGAGCCGGATCTCCTCATGGGCGACGATACGACGAAAATCTTCCTGAACAGCAAAGGCAGCCGCGAGGGCATCAGCAAAGATCTCGCGGCGTTCCTCGACTACGTGGAGGGCAAGGCCCCACAGGGGAAGTTCGCAGAAAACATCGCCGAGGCCGTGAAGGCGGCGAAAGAGAACAAGGAAATGAAGGTGGAGTATATGACGTACTACATGGAACTGCGCCGCAGCGAAGAAAAAGGCCGCGAGGCCGGCAAGGCAGAAGGCATCGTGGAAGGCGAGACGAAAGGGATGCGGAAAATCTTGGTGTCTCTCGTGAGAGATGGTATCTTGACGCTGAAAGATGCTGCGCAACGGGCCGGTGTTTCAGAGGAGACCTTCCGCAAGATGGCCGCGCTGTAAGACCCCGGCAGACGTCATCGACTACGCCACGGGCATCGGCGGCCTGCCGCGGACGAACATGCTCAAATACAAGATGGAGGGCGGTTCCTGGATCGCCATCCGCCGCTCCGGCATCGAGCCGAAGCGGAAGGTCTACTGCAGCCTCATCGCAAAGACCGAGCCCGCAGCCCGCCAGCGCGTCCATGCCATCCTCGACCGCTTCGAACACCTCTTTTTCGCAGAGAAACATGCATGAATGCGTGAACAATTGAAACAAAAACCAGCCGCCCAGCAGCTACATCCTGCCAGACGGCTGGTTCTTAATTTCAGAATAGACACTTGTCTTTTATGACGGCTTATCGCGAAGCTCTATCACCGGCAGGTCGGCAAGGGATTCGTGTATCATTCGAGCCTCGTCAAGATTCCCGCACCGGAGTTCTACGTGTTCTACAATGGCCGGAAAGAGGAACCGCCGTTCCAGAAACTGCGTTTGTCCGACGCATTCGAGGGCGGGAGCGATGCGCTTGAGCTCGTGGTGAACTGCTGCAACATCAACTACTCGGAACAGAACGACCTGCTGAACCAGTGCTACGAACTGCGCTGCTACAGCATCTTCGTGCAGAAGACGCGCGAGTACGACGCCGAGTACCACGACCTGAAAAAGGCCATCCGCATGGCGATTACGTATTGCGAAGAACACGACTTGATGAAAGAATTCTTTGAAGCAAACGAAAATGAGGTGCTGGATATGGTGAATTTCAACTGGGATCAGAACCGTGCCATAGAGGTTGCTAAAGAAGAAGGCATAGCCGAAGGCGAAGCGAGAGGCGAAGCGAGAGGTGAAGCGAGGGGCGAAAAAAAGGGTAGAAGGAATCTGCTGATCGATCTCGTGCGCGACGGACTGCTGTCGCTGAAGGATGCTGCGAAACGGGCCGGGGTATCCGAGGAGACGTTCCGCAAGATGGCCGCGCTCTGAGCCTGCTGCCCCAGCTGGCGGCATCGGGTGTGGATTGAGGAACTGGGCACCGCACCTATATTGTACCCAAGGATGCGGACAGATAGGAAGAAGGGATCCCGCGAAAGGGATCCGGCAAGGAGAAAGGAAAAGGGGGAGCCGGCAAAAGCCGCGGCCCCTCCTTTTTCTGCTTGTCAAAGCGTGCGGATTGACGTATAATGAAGGGTACAATCTTCTATTTCTGTTAAGCTTTCGTTTGATAGAAGTAAGGAGAGAGTATACGTGCCGAAAGGCATAGGATAGGAAAGGCTTCGGCGGAATCGCTGCGGCGATGATCGAGGAGCAACAGGAGTGTTGAGATGAAGCAACCCTTAGTGAGCATTATTGTCCCGGTATATGGCGTTGAGGGATATCTGGATACGTGCCTGACGTCGCTGGTGAACCAGATGTACCGGAATCTGGAGATCCTGCTGATCGATGACGGCTCTCCGGACCGGTGCCCGGAGCTCTGCGATGCGTGGGCGAAAAAGGATCCGCGCATCCGGGTATTCCACACGGAGAACCGAGGTGTCAGCCATGCCAGGAACGTGGGTCTAGACCAGGCAACCGGTGACTATATCGGCTTCGTGGACTCGGATGACTGGGTCGATCCCGATATGTACGAGGTCATGGTGGACGCCATGCTGAAAGGGAATGCAGATGTTCACGGGGGGGGTACGTCGCAGAATATCTGACGAGAAGAGAACTTGGATTGGGAACAGGAAAGCCATGTGTGTTCTCTGCTCGTCACGCGCTGCGCGAGATGTTTGCTGTCGCAAAGCGACCATTATTTATATGGTCGCTTTGGGACAAGCTCATTCGCCATGACCTTGTCCCAAAGCTTCGCCTCGATGAAACCCTCGCTTTGTCGGAAGACCAGTACTTCCTATGGCAGGTCATGACAAAGGCAGAGCGGTTCTCCTACGTACCGCAGTTCGCGTACCATTACCGGATGCGCGAGGGGAGCGCGACCCATCAGGGCCTGGACCGGGCGAAGGGCACGTACCTCGATGCGATGCAGCGTATCGTGCGTGAGGCGTCGGCTATGCCTGACATGGACGCGGAGACTTTGCATGTGCTGAAAATGAAATATCATCAGATTGCCATCGGCGTGATGAAGGAAATCGTCCTGCAGGGCAGGAAGGACTTCAATGACATCCTGCAGGAAGAACAGGAGAAGCTCCGTGAGGACTTCTTCCCATGCCTGCGCGAGCGGGGCATATCGAAGCTTGGGACGTGCTATCTGGCGTTGCCCAACCGCTTGATCTGGCAACTCCAGCCCTTGCTGAGCCTGCTGAAAAAGAGCTCTGCCGCAATCTGACCGATACCTGCCTGTTTCCAACTTGCGAAAGAGAAGGGAACAGGCAGCTTTATGGTTCAGAAAACAAATGAGGAAACGCTTGCGGATCCGCAGCGATTGGCGGCAGATGGGTATCCGGAGGGCGCTCCTAAAATCTCGGTCATTGTGCCGGTCTATCGGGTAGAGGAATATCTCGATGCATGTGTCACGTCGCTCGTACATCAGACCTACCAGAATCTGGAGATCCTGCTGATCGATGACGGCTCCCCGGACCGGTGCCCGGCGCTCTGCGATGCGTGGGCGAAAAAAGATCCGCGCATCCGGGTGTTCCACACAGAGAACCGAGGTGTCAGCCACGCCCGGAACGTCGGCCTAGACCAGGCGACCGGCGACTATATCGGCTTTGTGGATTCGGACGACTGGGTGGATCTCGACTATTATGAGAACATGGCCGCCGCGCTGCGGGAAAACGGGGCGGATGTCTGCGGCGCGGGTTATACGCGCGAGGATCCCGACGGGCCGCACATTATTCTCCGCAAGGGTGAGGCAAAGGTATATACGCGAGACGAAATTTTGCGCGAAATTTTCGGCCAGAATGTCCCAAAGCTCCTCTGGTGGGAGCTTTGGGACAAGCTCTTCTGCCGCGAGCTTGTCACAAAGGTTCGTCTCGACGAACACATCACGCATGCTGAGGATATGCTGTTCTTCTGGCAGATAATGAAGGGCGCGCGACGCTTCGCCTACCAGCCGACGTATGGCTACCATTACCGGATGCGCGAGGGCAGCGCCATCCATGGCGGCCTGACGGAGACATCGATGACCTCTTATGCCGCCATCGGAAAAATCTTTGCAGACGCAAAGCAGGAAGGAGCCCCGCTCCAGCACATATTGTGGGGGCAGTACGCATCTTCGACCATTGGTGCCGCGCGCGACTGGCTGCTGCTGGGAGCCGATGCCCATCGAGCAGAGATCGAGAAGGCACAGCGTTTCCTGCGCAAGAATTTCTGGCGCGTCCAACGGCTACCGTATCTGTCCCTCCGTATGCGGCTGGGCAGCATTTACCTGCTGCTCCCGTTCACGCTCTGCAAAGCCCTGCGTGGGCTGGTCCGAAAGCATAGCGACTGACGGCGCTGGCTTGCTGTAGATTCCGCAGGGCGAGGGTTTGCTTTCAGGAAAATGATATATTCCCTTAGAAAGTCTTGCACGATTGGGCCGTTCGTATTATGATAAAGGATGCGGATATATAGTATACGGAAAGACAGGAGTTTTTGAGCATCGATGAACGATACAACGAAGAAGCAACGCCGCATCGCGAAACTGTCACTCGACGGCTATTTCAACTACGGCAATATCCTGCAGAGCTATGCGCTCCAGCAGGTCCTGCGCCGCTACGCGGATGTGGTCGACAGCATCTGGACGCAGTCGGATAAGTTCCTTCCCTGGACATGGTGGAACTGGAACTGGAAGATGCCCATCAAATACCTGCTGGACTGGCACGGATTCCGCACGAAGCTCCGTGCGGGAGAGACCGGCTTCGAGATGGCCCGCCAGACGCGCATGCGCGACTTCGTCGACCGCTATATCCACTACCACTATCAAGGAGACCACCTCGAGGAGCTCGACGACCAGTACGATTTCTTCGTCGTCGGAAGCGATCAGGTATGGAACCCGTATTTCGGTGAATACCGGCAGTTCTTCTTGGGCTTCGCCGCGCCGGAAAAGCGCATCTCCTACGCGGCGAGCATCTCCACGCCGAAGATCCCGGACGAGGAACTCGACTTCTACAAGAAGGGCCTCGAGGGCATGAAGACGCTGTCCCTGCGCGAGCACGCCGGTGCCGAATTCGTCGAGCGCCTGACGGGCCGCAAGGCCGAGGTGCACGTCGACCCGACCCTGCTCCTCTCTGCAGACGAGTGGCGGCAGGTCAGCCGCCAGCCGACCTGGTACCACGGCGAGCCCTACCTGCTCACCTACTTCCTCGGGCCCATGCCCGAGGAGGTGCGGCGCATCACGAAAAGCTTCGGCCTGCAGGTCGTCAACCTGCTCGACCTCACCGACTACGAACACTACGTCACCGGCGTCGACGAATTCCTCTGGGCCATCGACCACGCCGCGCTCATCTACACCGATTCCTTCCACGGCACCGTGTTCTCCATCATCTTCCGGAAGCCCTTCGTCATCTGCGAGCGCGTCGGCAATGAAGTCACGAGCAAGATGACCTCCCGCATCGACACCCTGCTCCGCTACTTCGCCCTCGAGGGCCGCCGCGGCACAGCCCAGAACGCCTACCAGATCGACGACCCGCTGCACATCACCTACCCCGCATCCGTCGACGAAGTCTTCGCCCGCGAAAAAAACCGTTCCGACGAATATCTCAGAAAGGCAATGAATCTGGCATGAAACCAATAGGTTTTTGAAGGAGATTTGATAATATGGAAAAAGAAATCATCGCACTTTTAGAAAAGATTCTGGATGTACCCGCGGGGACTGTGACCGTAGAAACCGAAATCGGCGAACTTCCGGAATGGGATTCTTTGCATAACGTGCAGATCATTGCAGAATTAGAGGGGAAATACCATATTTCGATTCAATATGAGGATATCATGGATCTTGAAAATGTGGCAGATATCATTGATATGGTGGAGGAATTTACAAAAAAATGAGCCAGATGATTTCCATTGAGTCACAAATAGCGAAGCATGCGGAAGAAACGCCGGATAAAATCGCTGTAATCAGCGGGAAGAAACGGCTTACTTATAGGGAACTTTGGGACAATATTATGCATGCGGCATCGATATTTTCCCAGCAACTGCATATGCAGCCAAAAGAGCGCGTAATTTTGGCTGCGGATAAACAGGTGGAATTTCTTTATGCCTACTTTGGCGGTCATATGGCAGGGCTGGAAATTGCGCCTATTTCATTTAATACAGAGAAAAAACGATTGGAATTCATCCAGCAAAAACTTTCCACGAAAGTCCTTATCGGTTTTCGTGCTATTGATTTACCCAATATTCAGCAATATGATTGGTCGCTTTTCGCAGATGCCGATGTGGCAATGGACGAGGAGAATCCTGCAGCTTTTCCGGAGATGGACAGCATTTCTGATATCCTATTTACGACAGGTACGACAGGAGAACCGAAAGGCGTGCCGCTTACGTTCAGTAATCTGTCCGCTGCAGCAAGGAATATCAATGCGTTCATTCAGAACCATGAGGATGATTTAGAGGTATTAGCATTGCCAATCAGTCATTCCTTTGGGTTAGGCCGTATCCGTTGCTGTCTTTCGAAGGGTGCAACGATTGGTTTGTTGGGTAATTTTGCTAACGTCAAGAAATTATTCCGCACATTACGGGACGAGAAAGCAACAGGATTTTCGATGGTACCGGCCAGCTGGCGTTATCTAAAAAAATATACGGGAACGCGGTTGAGTGAATTTGCGGATCAACTGCATTTTATTGAATTTGGCAGCGCCTACATGAGTGCAGAAGAAAAGCAGGAACTAGCGGAACTGTTCCCTCACACACGCATTTGCATGCATTATGGGTTAACAGAGGCATCGCGGTCTGCCTTTACGGAGTTCCATCAGGACAATGGGTATTTGGATTCTGTGGGAAAGCCATCTCCGCACGTTGAAATCGCTATTTTTGATGAGACTGGACGAAAGTTGCCACCGATGGAAGACGGTGAAATTTGCGTCCAGGGTGAGCACGTGACGCACGGTTATCTCTATTATGATAACTCGAAAGCTTTTTATGGCGATTATTTCCGTACGGGAGATTGGGGACATGTTTCTTCGGATGGATATGTCTATCTAGCTGGCCGCAAAAAGGAACTGATCAATGTTGGAGGGGAAAAAGTAAGTCCCATCGAGATTGAAACGGTTTTGAAGGAGATACCAGGGGTTGCGGATTGTGCTTGTATTGGTGTGCCGGACCCAAATGGAATGCTCGGAGAGGTTGTAAAGGCATTTATTGTTCCAGATAAGGAGCATCCCATAAGCTTTGATGAGATTCGGAAACAGACAATCGGAAAATTGGAAGGGTATAAGATTCCTGCCGTTTGGGACTGGATTGATGAAATACCGAAAACACAGAACGGCAAGATCCAGAGGTTATCATTGAAATGATAGAGATTAAAGATAAAACGCAATGTTGCGGTTGCAAGGCATGTGGAGACAGTTGCCCTGTCAATGCAATTTCCTTTCCTGTCGACCATGAGGGATTTTGGTATCCGTTTGTCGATAAGGAGAAATGTATCGAATGCCACCGCTGTGAACAGGTTTGTCCGATGCTGCATCCTGAGAAAACGTCAGTAACGAAACTCGATGATCTGCGCGTTTATGGAGGCTATCATAAAGATATTGTCATTCGTTTTGACAGTACGTCTGGCGGTACTTTTTCTGCGTTAGCACAGCAGATGTATTCAGAAAAGGGGTATGTCAGCGGAGCGATTTATACAGAAAACTTTGATGTTGTAAACTTTATTTCGAATTCGAAAAGGGATTTGCGTAAACTTCGCAGTTCAAAGTATGTACAAAGTGATGCGGCCGGCCTGTATCGCAAGATAGAAACGTTATTGAAGCAGGGAGAGAAAGTTCTCGCTTGTGGTTCACCCTGCCAAATGGCCGGTCTGCGCAGCTATCTGGGCAAGGAATATGAGAACTTAGTCATCGTTGACTTTTTATGCCGAGCGTGCAATTCTCCGAAGGTATTCCATAAGTACCTCGAAGATTTAGAGCAACGGTATGAGTCGAAAATCATAGCCATTAAGGATAAAAATAAAGATCATGGCTGGAGAAGTTTGGCCCGTAAGATAACATTTGAAGATGGGCAGGTTTATTACGGTGAGGGGCATGAAGACGATTATCGCCGCGGATACCATGGAAATTTCTTCGAACGTCCATCTTGCTATGACTGTCAGTTCAAAGGCATGCCGAGGAAAGCGGATATATCATTAGCTGACTTCTGGGGGATAGAGAATGTCGATGCATCTTTAGACAAAGATGTAGGAACTTCGATGATTTTTATAAATACTCCTAAAGGGCAGGCGTTTTTCGACAAAGTAAAAGATCGGCTGCATGTGAAGGAATTCCCGTTCGATGTGGCGGAAAAAGGGAATCATAGTGTGATTTTTGGAGGACGACTTCCGGTTCCCGATACCTTTGACCGTGCGGCCTTTTTCCACGATTTAGATTTGATGCCGTTTTCTGACTGTGCAGTGAAATATTTCCCATGGGATGAAGGGAAGAAGTCGCGGAAACAAGAAATAAAGAAACTTATAAAGCTATGCCTGACTGCAGCCAGACACCCGCAAAGAGTTGGACGCAGTGCTTTTTGGCAGCTGTTCCATGCAAATGTAAAGGGCGACCTACTTCACGGTCATTTTATAGAGCTTTACAGTGAGTGTGCGGTTGACAAAGCCCACAATGCTAAGGTATATACTGGCGGACGAGTAGCGTTGGGAACAAAAAGAAATCGAAAATCCCATTTGGAAACGAGGCTGTTGCTGGATCCGGACGCGGAATTAAAGATAGACGGTGATAGCCATATAGCCAGTGGTGCTGATATTCAGATTCATCGCGGCGGAAAACTGCATATCGGTTCCTGCGCAATCAATATGGGATTCCAGATGGTATGTCAGGAAAAGATTGTCATGGGGAATGATGTGCATATTGGACGTGATGTCTGGATCCGCGATAATAACGGAGGTCACATCATCGTTGTAAAAGGAAGCAAGAATTCAGCGCCTGTCATTATAGGAAATCATGTTTGGATCTGCTCGAATGTGAGCATTACCAAAGGTGTTACGATTGGTGACGGCGCGATCATTTCAGCGAATAGTGTCGTTTCATCGAATGTTCCGGCTGGCTGCATGGTTGCCGGGAACCCCGCGAAAGTTGTTGCAGAACATGTTATTTGGAGGCCGTGATGGCGAGTAGCGCTCGTGTGGCAAAGAACACTTTGTTCCTATATATACGGATGGTCTTTGTACTGTTTGTCAGTTTATATGTGAGCAGAGTGCTTTTGAGAAACTTAGGCGTTGTGGATTACGGTCTGTACAATGTCATCGGCGGCATTGTTACGATGCTCAGCTTTATCAATAGTACAGCTGGAGGAGCAACGTCTCGTTTCTTGACCTTTGCTCTTGCTTCGAAGAATAAGAAACTCTATGATTATAACCGAATATTCAGCACGGCCTTTTTTATCCATCTAGGATTGGCCGTTTTTGTCGTTATCATAGCGGAAATTGTGGGAGTCTGGTATTTCCAGAATTACCTTGTTATCCCACCGGAACGCGTTACGGCGGGAATGTGGGTCCTGCAGATATCCATTTTTACATGCCTGATTTCCTTTACGCAGGTTCCCTATAACGCGAGTCTGATTGCCTATGAACACATGAATGTGTATGCCTTTGTCGGTGTCGGTGAGGCAGTAGGGAAACTTCTGATTGCCTATTTGATTGCCATATCACCGATAGATCGCATGGTTTTCTATGCCATTCTGATGCTGATGATGACAATCGTGACTTCTGGATTTTATCGTATTTACTGTGTGAAATCTTTTGGAAATGCTTGTCGGCTCCATGTATACCGCGGTGCAACGACCTTGCGTATGTTGCTCGGCTATTCGGCATGGGATTTCATTGGCTGCTTCGGAGGTGTGGCTCGGTCACAAGGTGTCAACATTATTTTGAATGCGTTTTTTGGCCCTGCCGTGAATGCTGCCAGAGCAATCGCTTCTCAGGTTGAAAATGGGTTGAATCAATTTACGACTAATTTCCAGACGGCTGTCCGTCCGGTTATTATCAAACGTTATGCGGAAGATGATATTCCGGGAATGCTGCGGTTATTTTATATCAGCTGCAAATTTTCCGCGATATTATACTCTGTTTTGGCAATTCCTATTTTCGTTGAGACGGATACGGTTCTATCTTTTTGGCTGGTTCATCCGCCAGAGGATACCGCGATTTTTATTAAATTCGTAATACTTACTTTCTTTGCTTCCAGCATTAATAGCACGATTGGTATCGGCGTGCATGCGACTGGAGATGTCAAACGTCTGAACCTGTATGCGGGAAGCAAGATCTTTTTTGAGTTGCCAACCATTTTGTTGGTGTTGTATTTCGGATACCCTGCATATAGTGCTTTTGCAGTGATGATGGTTTATTCTATTTTGATTATGTGGGTCGATGTCTGGGTCTTAAAGCTGAATATTCCTGCGGTCAGTTTTCGTTATTTCTTTAGGCATGTTCTATGTGCTTGCGGTGCGGTATTGCTGGTTCCCTTTGTACTGACGTACTTCGCACATTTATTCCTCCCTGCAATGCCTGACATACTAAGACTGATTGTCATCTGCCTCGTTTACTGGGCGGCTCTGATACCCGCCGTATGGTTTATAGGGATGGATAATAAGGTCAGATCTTATATCAGGATGCGTATACGCGATAAATTTCGGAAAGGATGAAGACTATGCGGTTAAAAAAGTTCGTAAAAGGAAAAATCATTCAGCATGAAATCTGCAAGGAAAGTAAAAAGGAGGAGTATCAAGTAACAAGAGAGTTTTCCGCGCAGAATATAGCGCGGTTGACGCCGGCAGAAATTCAATCGGTTATAAATCTTTGGAAACCTGCCTTAGCAGATAAAGTGCGTTTTAAAAACATATCCGTCCATTCGGGGGGGGTATTGCCTGAAATAGGGATGTTTAAAAAGTTACGCGGCTTTGATGCGCGCTACTTAGGCCATAATATGTATTTGCCCATTATTGCCCACAAACTGAATGATTATCATTATACTAAGGTCTATGAGGACAAAAATCTGACGGATCGGTTTTTGCACAGTGGATTAAAAACGCCGAAAGTCTTTTTGCGTAAAATCAATGGGGAATATTTTGATGCTGCTATGCGATATATGACCGTTGAGGATGCAGCTGATTTTCTGTCGGCGGAGGAAAAGTTTGTCTTGAAAACAGCAAATGATTCATCTGGCGGGGCCGGGGTAGTCCGGCTGGAGAGGAATGATGAGGACAACTCGACTTGGCGCATGAAAATTGCGGATCTGCTTTCCCGCCGTACTGAAAATTTTGTCGTGCAGGAATGCGTCCGACAATCCGATTCCATGGCAATTTTTAACGAAGCTTCCGTGAATACGTTCCGTGTGACGACTCTTTTATTGCATGACGAATTTTCTGTGTTGAATATCGTTTTTCGCACAGGAAAGAAAGGGATGCATGTAGATAACTGGGGGGCTGGCGGCATTATGATGGGCGTCGAGAAGGATGGAAAGATGCACGATGTAGGGTATGATATCCACCTGAATCCTTGCCGTGAATATAACCATAGAGTGTTTTCTGATGTGCGTTTTTCCTTTATGCCAGAGATAATTCATAGGGTACAAGCGGCCCATCAGAAGGATTTTCCGTTAGCGAAAATGATTGGATGGGATATATGCGTAGATCGTTCTGGCGAGCCATTGCTGCTGGAGGTGAATAGTTCCCAACCGGGGATTATTGGTGAACAGCTTTGTAACGGCCCAATCTTTGGCGAGCGGACGCAAGAAGTCATAGATTACTGTGCATCGAAGGACTTTGTTTATCATAGATCATTGTTCCGATATTGAGGTGATAGCTTTGGATTATTTTACCCTGAGTAATGGCGTAAAGATGCCAGCCCTTGTTATGAGCACCAACTATATGGATTATCCATTGATGAAAAAGGTAGTTACGGCTGGACTGAAAATCGGTTACCGTGCGTTTGATACGGCCCGCGATTATGGCAATGAACCTATTGTGGGCAGAGTCTTGGAAGAATGCCTGCAGGAGCAGGGATTGCGCAGGGAAGATATCTTTATCACAACGAAAATCGGCAATGGCCAGCAGGCAGAGGGAAATATTCAGGAGCAGATAGAAATTTCTCTCAAAAATCTCCGGACGGATTACGTAGATCTCTGGCTGATGCATTGGCCTTATCCGGGGTATTATGTCGATACGTGGCATAAGATGGAAAAGGTCTATGCTTCAGGGAGAGCCCATGCAATCGGTATGGCTAATTATCGGTTGAGGCATTTCAGGCATCTCTTTGACGCTGGTATTGAGGTTATGCCACATTGTGTGCAGCATGAGTGTCATCCCTTGCGGACGGCAGATGATCTGCTAGCGTTCTGCAACGAACACCATATTGCTATTCAGGCGTATTCGGCATTGTGCCGTATGATGCCTGCCGTGCGGAACTCTCCAATCCTGCAGAGTCTGGCAGAGAAATATCATAAGACCATAGGCGAAGTTATTCTCCGTTGGCATATCCAGAGGGGGATTACACCGGTATTTAAATCAACGAAACCGTCCCGGCTAGAAGAAAATTTTGACATATGGGATTTTCAGCTGACAGAAGACGAAATTTCGGATATTTCCTCTATGGATCAGGACTATAAATATCATTTAGAATCGGCAAGCTGCCCAGGCTATTGAGGTGATAACAGGTGAGTAAGAAAAAGAAATTGGCTTTGGCACTGATGTGCGCGGATATCATCTTTATCGCTATCTGTATTGCTGGCGACTGGCTGCAGTTTGCCATATTGGTGAACGTGCTAGCGATTCTGATGCTTGCCGGTCTCATTTTTGCCAATAAGGTGCTGTTGAAGTCCAATTGGTTCAAAAATATCCAAGCAGATTATGAACATGAGATATACCCGGATAATACTTGGTATCGAAAACATGACGAAAGAAACTATGACCTCGTGAATCTAGGCAGCAGCAGTTCGGTGTATGCATTTGATTACACGGGAACAGGAATCAAGGCGATGAATTGGGCACTGCAGCCGCAGACCCTGCATTATGATTTCAAGCTATTGAAACAGTTCCATAGTATTTTGAAAAAACATGGTGTCGTCCTGATCAGCATCATGCCGTTTACAAGCATTAATAAAACAACTGGACTTTCGGATGCTGTCCGCTATATGAACCCGTTGTGGGATGAAATGATTGATCCAGAGTATCGCAGGAAAGCACGCTGGATGAATCGTTACCCGGTCTTGATGGGGAAGCCGGCAATCAAGGCATTCATCAAATGCCTGATCGGCAGAGATAAACGGAATGTGCGTCAGCATGTAGAGAAAAATCCAATGTCTCAAAACGAACTGAAGGAGAATGCTAAGCGTTGGGCGGATGGCTGGATGAATCAGTTTCATATCGCAGATCTGACGGCACCGTTGACGGAAGAGAATGCAAGGGGACGCAGAATCCGGATCAGGTTGATGCAAGATATCGTCGATTTCTGTACGGAGCGCGAATACCAGCCGGTGTTTGTGATTCTGCCGATGACAAAGCACATGATGTATTATCTGAATGATGATTTCAAGAAGATCTATATCTATGACTATCTCCAAGAACTAAATCGCGATGTGCCGACATTGGATTATACGATTAAAGATAAGTTTGCCGATGACAGCCTATACCGCGATGCATATATGATGAACAATCATGGAGCACGCGTATTCACCGATGATGTGGTGAAAGAATTGCGCAAACGCAGCATACTTTGATGAAGCGAGAATGCGTTAAAGGGGATGGATCATAGTGACAAAGACGCGGATTGCGTATTGGGATACGATCAAGGGCGGGCTGATATTCCTAGTTGTCCTTGGTCATATGTTGTATACGTTCCAATCAGACCACAAGTCGATTCATATGCTGGTAGATGCTATCTATATGTTCCATATGCCGGCCTTCGTTTTTGTTTCAGGATTTTTCAGCAAGAGCGAACATTCGCGAAGCTTGGAATCTATCATGAAATTGGCAGCGGCATATGTCCTGATTGACGGCTCGCTGCTGTTGCTAGATGCCGGATTCCATCATAATATGAATTATATTGTGCCGTATTATCATTGCTGGTATTTGCTGGCGCTTATCGTATGGCGTCTTACCGTCGATAAAGTGGCGAAAATCCGGTTTGTTCTGCCATTATCGGTAATCGTTGCTATTCTGGTGGGATTTTGCCCAGAAATCGATAACACGATGGCAATCAGCCGGATCATTGCTTTTTATCCGTTCTTCCTCGCAGGTTATTTCCTGCAACATGAACAGGTACAGCGAATGCTGGCAGTTCCGCAGAAATGGCGTTTGCTCAAAGGTCTTTCGGCGGGGCTGTTCGCGGCAGTATTGGCAGCCGTGGCGTATAAGATATTTCATTATACGGATACGGCCTTGTTGATGTTCCCGTATGAGGCAGTACGTGACAGCATGGGACGACTGGCTGTATTTGTTGTAGCGACAGCAA
>Ga0310695_10007941_pt1 | contig 16659 bp, 14 predicted proteins | sample RumenRJG_04DNA_FD_203882 | JGI IMG/M metagenome (GOLD analysis project Ga0310695, IMG submission 203882) | Bovine rumen microbial communities from Lethbridge, Alberta, Canada - RJG_04 (v2) (version 2) | ecosystem: Host-associated > Mammals > Digestive system > Stomach > Rumen | place: Canada...
ACTCTGAAAAGGTTCTGCAGGATCCTGTTGTAAAAAAAGCTGGAGAAGCTTTCCTTAAGAATACAGGCTGTACTCTTCTGATTCATGGACACTTCCATGTATTCGGAGGTGAACAGAATGCGTTTGGAGAGGGATTAAGCAGACTCGGACTGGGTATGTGGGACTCTCACTACAGTTACATTAAAATCGATAGAACTGATTTCAAGCTTGTGCAGAGAGCCATGGAAAAGAACTTCTAAACCAGTGGATACGGTTAAGAAATTCTTTAGTTTATCATTCATTTTTATTTATATCTGAACTCTAATCTTTTGCCTTCAGATACTCTTTGATTTTAAAAGCACAAAAGTATGGAAAACTATATACATTGTTTGCGTGTCCAATATTAAGGTCACCAAATTTTATACCGTAGGAAATATCACTGTATTTCTCATTTTTGATTAAAGCCGATAAAGACTTCGATTGATCATTGTTAGATTTAACTTCAACAGGAATAAGATTATTCTTGGTTCTCACAAAAAAATCTTCTTCAAGCGTAGCATTTTCCTTTTTGTAATAAAACAAACCTAAGCCCTGTTTAACAAAAGCTTCAGCAACAAAATTTTCATACAATGCACCTTTATAGACCCCAAGATTTCTATTGACTCGAAGATCTTCCTGAGCTTCCTCGTCTAGAGCAGACACTAGTAATCCTGTATCCGGATAATATAACTTAAACTTGCTTTCCTCAACATTGCCTTTTAAAGGTAATTCAGGATAGCGCAGACAGTTGCATTCTGTTATAACTCCTGCATCAATCAGCCATTCAATACAGCCAGTATATTCTCTGGATCTTGCATTCTTTTCGATCTTATTAAACTGAAACTTCTTGTTTTCTTTCGCTAGCTGGGCAGGAATACTTCTATATACACTAATAATTTTGGTTTGATCTAGGCCATCAGCATACTTTCTGACATCTTCCTCATAATCTAGTCTAATCTGATTCTGAACATCAAGTATTCCAGAAAAAGTTCCTGTTTCAATATATAGCTTTACAACATCCGGCATTCCACCTAGAACACAGTAATCCAAGAAAATTCTCTTGAAAACAGAAAATTCATTGTCGTTAAATGGAATATTGGAAAGCATATGAGACAAAACTGAATCGATCTGCTCCTGATTATAACCTTTAGCCCAAAGAAACTCTTCAAAATCCATTGAATGCATTTCATAGTCGGTTTTAGAGCCAACACTGTTGCTGTGAATTTTCCTATAATTTATCCCCAACATTGAACCACTGCAGATGACATCATACCTTCTATCTAGTCTAAAAGATTTAAGAGTTGTCGCTACATCTGGATTTTCCTGGATTTCATCAAAAATAATAATCGTTTTGTTTGGAACAAATTTTAATGTTGGAGCAACTAAAGAAATATTCTTAATAACACTTTCAACATCATATCCATCGGCAAGAATATGCTTATACTTCGTTTCCAACGCAAAATTGATATATACAACATACTCATAATTACTCTTGGCAAAATGCATAATTGATTCTGTTTTGCCAATCTGTCTAGCGCCTTTCACTATTAAAGGTTTATGTGCATGATCCTCCTTCCATCTAATAAGGAAATCATCAATTTTTCGTCTGTAGTACATTTAAAAAACTCCGTTATACACCTGCATCAAAAGAATTATATTCAGCGAGAACTTTCACACTTGAAGAGGAGCTTTATAAGTATCCTATCACATTTCATGAGGGTCTTTGAAGTCTTTTCTCACATTTCATGAGGGTCTTTGAAGTCTTTTCTCACATTTCATGAGTCTCACATGAGATTACAAAGCCTCATTTTTGTTAAAGCCTGATTTAATGAGCATCAGCCCAGCTTGATGACACTCCAACGCCTACAGTTAGAGGAACTGAGAGCTTAAAGGCATTTTCCATAATCTCAGTGATTTTGGCACTGGCCTCCTCCACAAAATCATCCTTAACCTCAAAGATAAGTTCATCATGAACCTGTACGGTCATTCTGATGGTATTCTGTGGCAATGATGAAATCCACTCATCTAGTCTTACCATTGCAGTCTTAATGATATCTGCGGCACTTCCCTGCATAGGAGCATTGATGGCAGCTCGTTCTGCAGCCTTGGAGAGCATGGTGTTAGAACTGTTGATATTGGCAACACTGATATGTCTACCGATAATTGAAGTTACATAACCGTGTTCGTGGGCATATGCCTTTGTCTCTTCCATATATTTCTGAACACTTGGGTAACGTTCAAAATATCTCTGGATGTAAACCTTTGCCTCTGTCATGCTCATGTGAGTCTGTCTGGTAAGACCAAAAGCCCCCATGCCGTACATCAGTCCAAAGTTTGTAGCCTTGGCATGTGATCTTTCCTGAGGAGTAACCTCCTCAATACTTTTACCAAGGACCTCAGCTGCAGTAGCTCGATGAATATCCTGTCCGGCAAGGAAGGCTTTTCTAAGATTAGGATCTTCACTAATATGTGCGATAAGCCTTAACTCAATCTGAGAATAATCAGCTGCAATAATCTTATAACCATCAGGGGCAATAAAGGCTTTACGAATCATCTTGCCCTCTTCTGTTCTTGCAGGAATATTCTGCAGATTAGGATCTGAAGATGACAGTCGTCCAGTTACTGTTCCGGTCTGATTGAAGGAGGTATAGATTCTGTTTGTCTTAGGAGAAATCAGAGTCTGCAGCTTTTCAGTATATGTAGAGATAAGCTTTGCCAGAGCTCTGTATCTTAAAACCAGATTGGCAATATCATAGTTAAAGGCAATCTGCTCTAAAATATCCTCAGCAGTTGAGTACTTGCCGTCTTTTACCTTCTTTGGATAAGGAATCTTCAGATCTTCAAACAGAACTTTGCCCAACTGTTTAGGAGAGGCAATATTGAACTCCTGACCAGCTGAAACATAAATCTGTTTCTGAATTTCCACAAGTTCAGTCTTAAGATTTCTGTTCTGAGCCTCAAGTTCCTTCTGAGAAACGTAGACTCCTTCAAGTTCCATGTGGTAGAGCACCTTGAGAAAAGGCATTTCTAGCTCAAAAAACAGCTTTTTGTCATTCTCGGATGAAAAGAGCTTTTCTGCAAAATTCTGATACAGACGGAAAGTTACCTCTGCATCCTCAGCAGCATAGTTACATACTGTTTCTACAGGAACTTCACTGATTGGGATCTTTTTCTTGTCGCCGGTGATCTCTTTATAGGTAATGGTTCTATAGTTTAAATACCTCAAGGCAAGATCATCCATGTTCATAGCAGAGGCTGAATCAAGAAGATGAGCCATAACCATGGTATCTGCGTAAACCTTATCAATCTCGAAATTCTGATAATGCAGAACCAGCAGATCAAATTTGATGTTATGACCGATGATTTTAACATCGGAAGAATTGAGAACCGGCAGCAGTTTCTCTCTTACCTTATCAAGAGAAAGACACTGTGGAACTCCAAGATAGGTATGATTCAGAGGAATATAGTAGCCTTCATTTGCTGCGACAGATAAAGACATACCGACCAGGGATGCCTCCTGAGGCATCAGAGAGGTAGTCTCAGTATCAAGAGCAACTAATCTTGCCGATAAGATCCTGTTACACAGCTCATCAAGCACATTCTCATCAGTTACAAGAATATATTTACCGCCATTACTCTTGTAATCGGTAGGAGCAGAGCTGAAGGCAGGAGCATCTTCAGTTTTTGATGCAGCCTTGGCAAAATCAAAGCTCTGAGCCTGAGTCTTTGGGCTATCAGCAGGAGCATCCTTTTTCAGATCAGCCAGAAGCTTGGTAAATTCAAGCTCGGTATAGATTTCAATAAGATCGTTTTTGTTCAGGACAGGAGGTGTTACCTCTGAAATCTTAAGTGGAAGCTCCAAATCAGTTCTGATGGTAGCAAGTCGGTATGAAAGCTCAACAGTCTCAAAAGCCTCTCTGTATTTCTCTGCAAAAGTCTTTGAACCGCGGAAGGATAAAGATGCAATCTTATCAAGATTATTGTAGATATCCTTAATGCCGCCAAGCTCATTGATAAGAGTAACCGCTGTCTTATCACCTACACCAGCCATACCAGGAATATTATCTGAGCTGTCTCCCTTCAGAGCCAGAAAATCAATGATATGCTCAGGTTTAACACCAAATTTCTCGACAACACCTTTAGCATCAGTGTAGACATCCTTCATTGAATCATAAAGAATGACATTGTCATCCACAAGCTGAGCCAGATCCTTATCGCCGGTACAGATAACAGTCTTTACACCTTCCTTTGAAGCATCTGTTGCATAGGTGCCAAGTACGTCATCAGCCTCCACGCCTTCAATAGATACCAGAGGAAAGCCCATTGCTCTTACGATTTTATGTACATATTCAATCTGAACTCTAAGCTCATCAGGCATAGGAGGACGGTTGGCCTTGTACTCTGGATACATTTCATTTCTAAAGGACTTGCCCTTGGCATCGAAAACCACAATAAACTTGGCTCCGGCAAACTTGGATGAAAGAGAACCAAGCATTCTGGATAAAATCATGCAGACACCAGTAGGAATTCCTTTTGAATTGGTGAATGATTTAGGAGCAGCATAAAAGGCTCTATATAGAAATGATGAACCGTCAACTAGGACTAAGGGAAGATTATCTGTCATAGAATTAGTACGAATTGGAGTATCACTAAAGAGTGAGTAAATTCGTCTCCGTTTTTTTTATTTTCTGTTTTAACTTTCTCCATTATATCTTTTCATTGAAAACAGAAAAACATCCAGAACTCAATATTGATTAAATTTGAGTTTTTTTCTTAAAAAAGGATAGAAAACACTAAAAAAAAGCAAGAAAATGGATATTTTTTGGGATTTTTCAAAAAAATACTTCCCGAAGAGGAAGTATTTTGCTGAAGATTTACATGGAAACGAGAACTGTTATTCGGTCTTTTCTTTAACGTAATCTACACCGTCGTTAAACTTTTCCTTGGTGTATTGAGCGCCCTTCTGAACCTTATCCTTGGACCATTCATAGCCATCTACAACCTTACCTTTGGTGTAGTCATAGCCATCAGCTACCTTATCCTTGGTGTAAACAGCACCATCAGAGATTTTCTCTCCTACCTTTGCACCTTTCTTCTGTATATTTGAGCCAATTGCGGACATTTTGTCTCCCAATGACTCATCTTTTGATGCATTATCTGCGGCTAAAGAAGAAAAACTGCATACAGCAGCTGCAAGAACTAATATTTTTAAAGCCTTCATACTCATCCTTACATGAAAACAAACTACAGATTTGTAGTATAGACTTGGAAAATTAGCGTGAAGTGTGTTTTTTTTAATGTCATAGCTCACATTTTTGTAACAACATTCATTTTCTCTTTAAAAATTAAATAATTAAATAATAACAGTTCAACAAGGCAGCTTAAGTTAAAAAAAAGTGTGAAATATATCAAAAAAAAAGATTAGAATAGGCTTATTTATCGGCGGACCTTAGCGTTCTGCTAGGTTCTTTTTTTAACAATCCTGAAATGAAAATCCTATGAATAAATTTTCTTTCCCTTTAAAAAAGCTTTGGTTTACACATGTTATTATCCTTGTTATCAGTAACTACGCTGTTCAGATTCCACTTAATCTGTTTGGAATTGTTACAACCGTAGGAACTTTCACCTATCCTTTCGTATTCCTGTCCACTGATCTGACAGTCAGAATCTTCGGAAAATTAAGAGCAAGAAAGATCGTCTTTCTGGCTACAATCCCAGGTCTGATTGTGTCCTATCTGATAGGGACTCTATTTGAACACGGTGATTTCCAGGGACTGGCTAATCTTTCACAGTTTTCCTACTTTGTATTCAGAATTACCATCGCATCCCTGTCAGCCTATCTTCTAGGACAGCTGTGCGACATTCTGGTATTCCAGAGATTACGAGAACTTAAGCTGTGGTGGCCTGCTCCGGTTTCCTCATCAATTCTAGGAAATCTGATTGATACCTATGTATTCTTTGCCGTTGCATTCTGCGGTACCAATGATGCATTTATGGCTGAACACTGGGTTGAGATTGCAACCTTTGACTATATGGTCAAACTGGCAGCAAATATGATTATTTTCGTACCAGCCTACGGTGTAGTGCTTAAATACATCATCCGCAAAATTACTGCCGCCTAGAACTGATTTTTAATATCAATTTGTATTTCTTGGAAAATTCTCATGATAAGATAGAAATCAGTTGATTATCGGAGATTTATTATGAGCGAAAAAGTTCTACATATTGATGACAGCCAGTTTGAAGAGGAAGTCTTAAAATCAGACAAGCCTGTTTTTGTTGACTTCTGGGCTCAGTGGTGCGGTCCTTGCAAAATGGTTGGACCAATCGTTGAAGAGCTGGCCGAAGAAATGGAAAACGTTAAGTTTGTTAAGGTAGATATCGATCAGAACCAGGAATACGCTGCCAAATACGGTGTTATGAGTATTCCTAACATGCTGCTGTTCAAGGATGGCAATATTGTTAACCGTCAGATCGGTGCTCTTCCAAAGAATGAACTAAAAGCATTCATCGAGAATAACATTTAAGACGTTTTACAACGGTTTTTGAAAAAAAAGCTTCCACTCTGGAAGCTTTTTTATTATGTGGACTATTTTTCAAATTCAGTTTTGTTTATCTGTCTGAAATCTCTTTTAAAGTTTCACAGGCCTGGGCCCAGTCCCCCTCATTACAGGCTCTGGTATAATAATAAAAAGCTTTTTTCTGGTCTTTATCTACATTCTCACCATTTTCGTAAAACGACCCTAACAGATTACAGGCAATTCCATCCTTAAGTTCACAGCCTTTCTCGTAGTAATTCAGGGCTTTTTCCATGTCCTTATCTACCACAGCTCCATATGCAAAAATATTTCCTGAAAAGGTGCAGGATTCTTTTGCATTAAGATCACAACCTTTCTGAAAAAAAGGTAGAGCTTTAGAATCATCTCCAACCACATTTGTATAGTACATTCCTATATGCTCACAGGCTTCGGCTGAGTTCTGATTGCATTGTTCGACTGGGAGTTCATGTTCATTCTTGTCATCGGCAGCAGACATAAAAGATATAGTACACAGTACCAGTGAAATAACTATACTAAGTGTTCTTATCATTTCTCACCTTAGCCAAACTTCAACTTTAAAAAAAATGCCCTACTGTTATTTCTTTTTTTATTTTAAATTATAGCGGTTGTTAACTCTAATAGCACTGATATAGTGAAGTTATATGTACGTTATCTATAGGGCTATTTCTTTCATTTTTATCTACAATTATGACTAGACATGAGATTTCTACAGACAAGTTTTGCATTAGATCAGGAAATTTTTCATGATTAAGTGAAAATTGACAAATTAAATATTAATATAGGATTGTATCCAACTTTTTTTGTCTGCCACCGAGGTTATTCTTGTCTGAGGGAAAACAGGGACCTTCGTCCGAGAGTTATGTTGAAATCTGTCACTGCTGCGATATGGGAGTGACGCTTCCGACTAAACCTGAGCCAGGTAAGGTTTATCGCTGCCCACGATGCGGTGCGGTACTGATACGTGCAAAAGAATACTCTCTTCAAACAGTAGGAATCATGGCGCTGTCTGCACTTATTATGCTTTTTGCAGCCCTGACCCAGCCCTTTATGACCCTTGAACAGTTCGGCGTATCCAACGGCATGTCCCTTTATAACGTACTGACAACGCTACGCCTGGACTGGGGAGGTCTGCTGTACGTTTTTATGGCGGTGACTCTATTTATGCCTCTGGTTGTCCTCTTTCTGGCAGTTGCAGTAGGTCTTTTGGGCATTAAGCCGACACTTTTCACACTTAAGACATTTTCCTTCTGTCATCGTTACTGCATGGTAGATGTTTTTATTGTGGGAGTGCTTATCAGTCTGATTAAACTGACCTCGCTTGCACATGTATCCTTTCATTTTGGATTTTTTTCTGCAATTATTTTTTCTGTAATGATGGCCTGGTGCTGGATGCATTTCCGCCCTGCCCGTCTATGGGACCTGAGAGCTCATGGACATTATCATGGAGCTTTGGCAGGTAAATCAGGTTACGAACAGGGACTTATAGTATGCCGTACCTGCGGAGCTCAATATCCAGGCTCTGAAAACGGAGCTGTCTGTCCCCGCTGCGGAAGAGTCAATCATTATAGAAATCCTGCTGCCATACAGAAAACCTGCGCGCTCCTGATTTCCGCAACAATTCTGTATCTGCCATCCAATCTTTATCCTGTTATGTACACAGACCTGCTGGGAGCAAACAGCGGCTCTAATATTATCGATGGTGTGGTAGCGCTGTGGAATATGAACTCACGCTTTGTAGCGCTGGTGATTCTGATTGCAAGTATTTTTATTCCGATATTAAAAATTCTGATGCTGATATTCCTGGTATACAACTTAAAAAAACCAAAAGAAGACCGTCAGGGAAACAGACTTGTATTTATCTACAGACTGGTTGAATATATTGGAAAATGGTCAATGATAGATGTGTTTGTAGTAATTATTATGTCTTCCGTTGTTAGAATCGGCGGACTTATAACTATTAATCCAGGATTTGCCATAGTGGCATTCTGTGCAGTGGTTATACTGACCTTAATTTCTGCAGAACAGTTTGATTCAAGAATGATTTGGGACAGAAGGGGGAATTGTGAGCAACACTAACGAGATGGCAAAGGTAAATCCTCTACGAAAAATATCATTTGCATGGATAATTCCTCTGCTTGCCCTGATTATTACAGCAATTATGCTGTGGGATAACACTCTCAATAGAGGACCGGAGGTTGAACTGATAGTTCCTTCAGCTGATGGTATTGAGGCAGGAAAGACTCTGGTAAAATTCCGCTCTGTAAATGTCGGTCGCGTGGAAACAGTGGAAATTGAAGATGACCTCAAATCGGTGCGACTTGGCATCAGAATGAATCCCAATACAGATAATTTACTCTTAGAGGATTCTAAGTTCTGGATAGTAAAACCTAGAATTGATACCAACTCCATATCCGGGCTTGATACCCTTTTAGGAGGATCCTACGTCCAGATCGCCCTGGGAACCTCTGACAAGAGGGCTGACCGCTTTATCGCTGAAGAGCACCAGCCGGTTAACCCTTACAATGAGGACGGTGTTACAGTTACCCTCAAGTCAAACGGTAAAGAGAGTATTCCTGAGGGAACAGTAGTTGAGTACAAGGGAGTAGAAGTCGGCAATGTAGCCACATCAAAACTTGATCCTCACACCGATACCTTTGAATACCAGCTCTTTATCCGTAAACCTTATGATGTTCTGCTAAAGGGAAATGTCTTTTTCTGGAATGATGCGGGCATCGATCTGAAGATTGATGGTTCTGGACTCAACCTGAGTACAAAATCACTCCTAAGTCTGCTGCAGGGAACTATCACCTTTGAGGGCTTTGGCTACCGTGATGCCGATAAAATGCTTGATCTTTCAAAGACCTATCAGCTCTACGAAAACCGTAATGCCGCAGAGAACGAAATGCTAAAGAGCTATCCTAACTTCCTGGTAAATCTCGGACACGATGCCGGATCACTTGAGGCAGGCAGTGACATCTACTATCGCGGAATACCTGCAGGCAAGGTTATAGAGGTTCCATGGCGCGTTGAGAATGTTGATGTTATTGCCCCTGATGATGATATATACGCGCTGGTATCTCTTTACACCTATAGTGAAGAAAATGAAGAAGTATCAATGAAATTCTTTATAGACAACCTGGATAAGAACAAAGTCTGTATCAATACCTACAGTCCCTCGATATTTTCTGGAGAAAACGCCCTGAATATCGAAATAGGCGACCACGTAAAGTGCAAGGCAAAAGAAAAAGTATTTGACGGAATTCGCGTCATACCAATGCAGAGCGAGATAAGCGGTACTCCTCAGAGACTGATGGGAGACATTCTTGCTGAACTCAAGGGAATGAAACTGGATAAAACCAGCTCCGAACTTCGCAAAACCATGGTAGAACTGCAGAAAACACTGCATCATATGTCCAACACGCTGGACAGTGTAAACCAGCAGCAGCTGGTAAAAGAACTTACCAAAACTGTTAAACAGTTTGAAAAGACCATGGCCGGCTTTGATGCACAGGGAAAAATATACAAGGATATGAGCCAGTTAGTGATACAGCTAAACCAGGCCCTAAAAGATCTCAAGCCTGCAGTTAAGGATGTGGGACAGAAACCTAATTCCATTATTTTCAGTGATACTACTGGCGATCCTGTACCTGGACGTCGTTAAACGGGAGAGCAAAAATGAAATCACGAATTCTGACAGGACTGGTATTATGCGCTACGATTCTTGCAGGCTGCTCAAGTGATACCCCATCGCAGATCAGATACTCGATGGTGCAGGATCTCAAGCCTGAAATGATGTCCGGTTCCGATAAGATCAATCTGCAGTTAAATCCTGTACTGGACGGTGGAGGAATAGTACTGCAGGTTAGTGAACACAGCCTGAGGGAAGCTCGCTTTCACCGCTGGGCAGAGCCGCTCAATGAGCAGCTTGAGGCTCTGGTAATCAACACCATTAAACAGGAGAATTTCAGCCTCAGAGATCAGACTCTCGATGTTTATGTATCCCGTTTTCAGGGTAGCGAGGCAGGAAAAATATATGTAAGCGCTTCATTTTCTGTGGTAAATGCTAAGGGACAGACAATCAGAACAGCAAGCCGTCAGCTTGAAACTGAGCAGCAGACTGCCGGTTATGATGCACTGGTTGCTGCTCTGCGCTCAGGCTTTGACAAAATCTGTCATGAGGCAATCGCAGAGCTGAAAGGAAGCAAATAAAGACTGAAATGGACTAATTAACCGAATAGTCCGAACAGTTTGTGCTTTCTCTGATAAAAAGGCTTGCTGTTTTCAGCAGCCTTTCTTCCAAAATCATCATTGTAAGGGACAATATCAATATACATCCTGCTTGGCAGATAATCTCTTGCAGCATCAGCAAGACCAGAGAAGATTTTCTTTCTATCTCCGGCAAAATCAACCACCAGAAGGTAACTCTGCTCCTCGTTACGAATCATCAGCTTGAGCCATATTGACTTGATTTCCTTAACTTTTTTTGAATGCTCAGTCAGGGCTTTTACCATGGCATCAGGGTAAATCTTTGGTTCGCCCAGCATGACATGCGTATCTTCCTTTACGGAGATTTCAGAGTGACCTTTTTCAACAATGTCCTTTCGCTGTTTCATGTACTGAAGATTGCCGTTGGAGAACACAAGGTTATGACTGAAAGGATTGATGACCACTCCTGCCCCGCTGTCCTTAACCATTGCATAGTAGTCATCAAAGGACAAGATCAGAGTTTTGATGTACTCATTTTTGAATCTGTCACCCTTGCGCAGTTCCTTCCAGTCTGTAAAGGCAGGGAAAAACACCTGATTATCATCAGAGGTAAACTGGACAAAGGAGATTTTTGAGTCTTCCTTGAAGTACTTCTGGCCGTTCTTCTCCACGATTGTGTTGTCGTCTACCTTGATTACTGAGAGCAGATGGGAGTTAAGAGCAAATTCCTGAGCGATATAATCTAAAAGGTTGTTTCTTTTTTCTTCGTTGTCAGTGCGGTTATATTCGTTGAGCAGTTTTGATAATTCTGGATTTTCAACCGGTTTGTTTACATCGATATTCATAACGGTAGGCCTTATTATATTTATTCTGATGTTTAACTCATTATTCTGTCTTTAACATTTTCAGAGCATACAGTACCGCTACAGGATTATAACTTAATTAGAAACAGTGAAGAGAATGATCAAAAATATGGAATTACGCTCATCTGTCTCATTTAAATCGTGATTTTCCCAAATACATCTTGAAAGGAAACCTTATAGTGTCTATGATGTTTGCAGCTATATTTGACATTATTTAGGACAAAAATGAGTACCAACATTCTTTTACTATGTGGCGGAGACGGTTCCGAACACGATATTTCACTTCTAAGCGCAAAATTCATTGAAGAACAGTTAAAAAAGACTCCTGAATTCTCAGTTACCAAAGCCGTAATTCATAATCACAAGTTTATAGTTGACGAGAACAAAACCGGTATTTTCCTTGGAGACAATATCTTCTCAGTTAACGGAAAGGATATTAAGATCGACTGTGTAGTACCTTGCATCCACGGTATTCCTGGTGAGACCGGCGATATCCAGTCTTTCCTTGAGATTCACAACATTCCTTATATCGGCTGCAAGGCAGAGGCCAGCCGTTACTGCTTCAACAAGATCACCACCAAGCTGTATCTGGATGCGCTGGGTATTCCAAATTCTCCTTATGCCATCATTCCTTTACAGAATGACAAGTACAAAGCTGAAGCTCTGGCTTTCTTTGACAAGTATCAGGACATCTATGTAAAAGCTGCAAGTCAGGGTTCATCCGTAGGCTGCTATCATGTAACCAAGCGTGATGATGTCTGGGACAGCATTGCCGAAGCATTCCAGTTCAGCTCCGAAGTTATTCTGGAGAAGAACATCATTCACCGTGAGCTTGAGGTTGCAGCCTACGAAATCAACGGCGAACTTAAACTGTCACGTCCTGGAGAGATTATTATTCCAGACAACAAGTTCTATACTTTTGATGAGAAGTATTCAAAGGATTCAGGCACCATTACCACTGTAACCCCAGAAAATCTGTCTGAAGAGGATATCCGCACCATTCAGGATATGGCCCGCCGAGCCTTTGTAGGTCTGAAGCTTCGTGATCTTTCAAGAATTGATTTCTTCCTGTCAAAGGAAGACGGCATTCTAATCAATGAGATCAACACCTTCCCTGGCGCAACACCTATTTCAATGTTCCCTAAGATGCTTGAGCACAATGGTGACGTTATGTCTGACTTTCTTGCAAAGGCTGTAAAGAAAGCTATTTCCGAGAAGAAGTAGAAGACAGAAAAGAGAATTTTAAGATAAACAAAACCCCGGTTTAGATTTTTAAATCGGGGTTTTTATTTGAAGACGCTAAGCTTTAGCCGCGTTTCATAACATCAAAGAACTCATTATTGGTCTTGGTCATTGACAGCTTGTCGATGAGGAATTCCATTGCTTCAATTTCACCCATTGGATGCAGGAACTTTCTTAAGATCCACATCTTCTGCAGCTCATCAGGAGAAGTAATAAGCTCTTCACGTCTGGTACCTGAACGTGTTACATCAATTGCAGGATATACACGCTTCTCGGCAATCTTACGTGACAGGTGAAGTTCCATATTACCGGTACCCTTGAATTCCTCGTAAATAACTTCATCCATCTTAGAACCGGTATCAATCAGAGCAGTAGCAATGATGGTAAGTGAACCGCCTTCCTCAACGTTACGTGCGGCACCGAACAGACGCTTTGGCTTCTGTAAGGCGTTGGCGTCAACACCACCGGTTAAAACCTTGCCTGATGAAGGAACAACTGTGTTGTAGGCACGGGCCAGACGGGTAATGGAGTCCATAAGAATAACCACGTCATTCTTATGTTCAACCAGTCTCTTTGCCTTTTCGATAACCATTTCAGCAACCTGAACATGACGGGTTGCAGGCTCATCGAAGGTTGATGCTACAACTTCACCCTTTACATTACGAACCATTTCGGTAACTTCTTCTGGACGCTCGTCAATCAGAAGAACAATCAGAGTGCACTCTGGATATTTGGTTGAAATAGAGTGGGCAATATTCTGAAGAAGCATAGTCTTACCGGCTTTTGGAGGAGCAACAATCAGACCACGCTGACCTTTACCTACAGGAGCAACAAGATCGATAACTCTTGCAGTAAGGTCTTCCTTTGAACCATTTCCCAGCTCAAGCTGCATTCTGTCCTGAGCAAACAGAGGAGTGAGGTTCTCAAATAAAATCTTGTGACGAGAATTTTCTGGATCGTCATTGTTTACAGAATCTACCTTCAGAAGAGCGAAATACTTTTCGCCGTCCTTTGGAGGTCTAATCTTACCGGCAATTGAGTCGCCTGTTCTAAGGTTGAATCTTCTTACCTGACTTGGAGATACATAAATATCATCAGGACCAGCAAGATATGAAGAATCAGCACTTCTTAAGAAACCAAATCCGTCAGGAAGAATTTCAATTACACCTTCGCCGAAAATGTCTTCACCGTTTTTTGATGATGCTTTCAGGAGCTGGAAGATAATTTCTTTCTTACTTAGGCGGGCAACGTTCTCGATTCCATTCTGCTCACACATCTGAACGAGCTGAGCAACAGGAGTGTTTTTTAATTCGGTTAGATTCATATAAGTTAAATTACAATCATGTTCTGCATGGGGGATGCAGGAAGGATCTCTTAATTGTTAAGTTAAAAGGATTTTTCCGTGTTAGGCCGTTACACATAGGCCTAGGTGATAACGTTGGACTCAACGTTAGGCGTATCATAACACAGTTTTTTTCAAAGTTTGCAATTTTTTTTGATTTTTATGCCGTTTGCTTCTTTGTTATACAAATGCGAACTATGTAATATTTGTATGCTTTTATTGACCTATACTAAAGGTATCTGTTTGATTTTTATAATATAGGTTTACATGTATGAACTTTTCTAGATATTTAACTGTTTCGGTTCTTGCTGCTGCACTTTGTCTTCCTTTTGCAGGAGCTCAGGCCAAAACGGTTATTGAGGTTGCTCATACACAGATGGAAACTCATCCGGATCACATTGCCTTGCTGGCCTTCAAAGACTATGTTGAAAGGCATGCCGGTGACATCTATGAGGTTCAGATATTTCCAAACAAGAAAGCAGGCTCCAATGAACAGGTCATCGATCTTTTAAGAGCCGGATCTATTCAGTTTATGGTTATCTCTTCAGCTAATCTGGAGCCATACAACAGAAAATATTCGGTATTCTCCATTCCCTATCTGTTCTCCAGTGAAGATGAATATGAAAAGTTTATAACAGATCCTAAGGTTCTGGAGGAGCTTGGAACAAAGAATGAGGAGGATGGATTCACTCCACTTGTAGCCTTTACCGCAGGTTCGAGAAGCTTCTATGCCAAAAGTCCAATCTCAACACCTGATGATCTGAAGGGAAAGACCTTCCGTATACAGAGCGGACGTACCAATAAGGATATGATGGAATTTTTCAACGCCAATGAAATGACCATCAGCTTCGGTGAGGTTTACAGTGCCCTGAAAAAAGGACTGATAGATGGAGCCGAAAACAATGAGCTGGCACTGGTAGAACAGAAACACGGTGAATTCTGTAAATACTACTCCTATGATCATCATCAGATGATTCCAGATCTGCTGGTAGGTTCTACCGTATTCCTGTACTCAATTCCGGAGAAGGATTTTGAAATATTCAGACAGGCTGCACTAGAGGCCCAGGAAGTTGAATTTGCAATGTGGGGAAACAGTATAAAAAAAGCAAAAAAAAGCGCTCAGCAGCTTGGAGTGGAGTTCTTAGAAGTTAATGTGGATGACTTCAGAAAAAAAGTTGCACCTATACATGAGTACCTGCTGAAGACCAGACCTGAGATTAAGGAACTTTACGATAAAGCCAGAGCCATAGGAACGCAGGAGACTGAAAAAAAATAGCACAAAGAACTCCCCCGCTTCCGTTATAATGATTTAATTTAGAAATAACCGATTGAAATATCGGTTATTTTTTGGACTTCAGATTACATCTAACTTCAGCTTACAGGATTTTTTCGATGAATTTCAATGCAGTACATCATATTGCCCTTATCGGTAAGAACTACCATAAATCCCGTCATTTCTATGTTGATTTGCTGGGATTTAAGGTTATCAGAGAAAATCACCGCGAAGACAGAAACGACTGGAAAATAGATCTTGCCTGCGGAGATATCGAAATAGAATTGTTTATCAAGGAAGATGCGCCTGAGAGAAACAGCGGTCCGGAGAGTGCCGGGCTCAGACATCTTGCCTTTAAGGTTGAAAGTGTGGAAGAGACCGTAAAGGAGCTGAACCGACTGGGAATTGAAACCGAACCTGTCAGAGAGGACACCTTTACACATAAGAAAATGACTTTCTTCCGTGATCCTGACAATCTGCCACTCGAAATCCACGAGTAGCAGATAATGGCTGTACAAAACTAGTAGTAGGAGTATCCTTTGACAGCCTCAATCATCAGAGGAACATCCTGCTTTCCTTTATATTCACGAACCAGATCGCGAAGGAATGAGCTGGCACCTGTAGGTTCCGAGTTACCGAACATGCTTCTGACCTGAGCATAGCTGATGAACAGAGCTTTCTTGGCACGGGTCACACCTACGTATGCCAGACGTCTCTCCTCTGCAAGAGATTTATCTGAATAGGCACAGAGTCTTGATGGAAGAATATCCTTTTCAAAACCTACCAGAAATACATATTTGAACTCAAGACCTTTAGAGGCGTGCATTGTCATCAGATTAACCGCATCCGCAACATTGGAGGTACCGCCCTCCTCATTAAGCTCACCGGTTGAAACAAGTGTGATGTTGGACAAATAGGTTAAAAGAGGATCTTCAGTTTTCTTTTCCTTCTCTGTTGCAGACTCAGCCTCAGAGGTATTTTCCTCAGAAGAGTCATCCTCAGAAGGAGGAGCCGCTTCAAATTCCTTGATATTGGAAATCAGCATACCAAGGTTGGCATAACGGGAGTGTTCCTCGGTATCCTTGCCATCCTTGAAGTCCTTTTCCTGATAGTACTTATAAAGGCCTGTCATTCTGAGCATCTCATCTGCAAATG
>Ga0310695_10007945_pt1 | contig 16651 bp, 13 predicted proteins | sample RumenRJG_04DNA_FD_203882 | JGI IMG/M metagenome (GOLD analysis project Ga0310695, IMG submission 203882) | Bovine rumen microbial communities from Lethbridge, Alberta, Canada - RJG_04 (v2) (version 2) | ecosystem: Host-associated > Mammals > Digestive system > Stomach > Rumen | place: Canada...
TCATAATAGCAATTTGCCGTTTAATTCATCGCTTAGTAATTGATACACTGCACGTTGTGGGCGATGTTTATGACCGCGGACCCGGAGCTTGCGATATTATGGAAACTCTTTGCGGCTATCATAATTTTGATATTCAATGGGGAAACCACGATATTTCGTGGATGGGTGCAGCCGCCGGAAATTTGGCGTTGATTGCTAATGTTGTCAGAATTTCAATCCGTTATGCCAACGTTGAAACATTGGAAGAAGGCTATTCGATTAACCTTTTGCCGCTTGCAACCTTTGCCCTTGATACTTACGGAGAAGACAAATGTTCTATCTTTCAGGCATGTTGCGAATTTGAAGAAAATTCACGCATGAGCCGCTCAATGCAACTGATGGCAAAAATGCACAAAGCTATTTCGATTATTCAATTCAAACTTGAAGGACAAACCATAATGCGCCGTCCCGAATTTGGAATGAACGACCGCAAACTCTTGCATTTAATTGATTATGAAAAAGGTACGATAACAATTAACGGCAAAACTTATGAATTAAAAGACAAAAATTTTCCGACCATCGACCCCAAAGACCCGTACAAACTAAGCGTTGAGGAAGAACAGCTGATGATTCAACTTTATCATTCTTTCACCAGCAGCGAAAAACTTCAAAACCATTTGCGTTGCATTTACAAGCACGGAAGTTTGTTTTTGGTTCGTAACAACTGCCTTTTGTATCATGCCGCTATTCCGCTCAACGAGGACGGAACTTTCAAAGAGGTTACGATAAAAGGAAAAAAATACAAAGGCAAAGCCTTGATGGAACATTTTGACAAGATAATCCGTCAGGCATATTTTTCACCGATTGAAACGGAAGAAAAACATCTCGCCTTGGATTATATGTGGTATCTTTGGTGCGGACCTGACTCACCGCTTTATAATAAGGACAAAATGACGACTTTTGAACGTTATTTTATTCAAGACCCTGAACTTTCAGTAGAAGAAAAAGGTCCTTATTACGAACTCGCAAACACTGCTCAAACCTGCGACTATATTTTAAAAGAGTTCGGACTTGACCCCGAAAAGTCAAGAATAATTAACGGACATATTCCCGTTAAAACAACTTTAGGAGAATCACCATTAAGAGCGGGCGGCAAACGTTTGGTAATTGACGGAGGTTTTTCAAAACCGTATCACAAAACCACGGGCATAGCGGGTTACACTTTGATTTATAATTCTCACGGATTGCAACTGGTTCAGCACGAGCCATTTGAAAGCAAGGAAAAAGCTGTTCAAGACGGAACGGACATTCATTCGAGGGTTCAACTTGAAGAATTTAAATACCACAGAATGTTGGTTCGCGATACCGACAGAGGCAAAGAACTTCAAGTTCAAATTGACAATTTAAGGAAATTGTTAATGGCTTACCGACAAGGTATTATAAAAGAAAGATAAAAAAAACGAAAAATATTTGCCAATAATATTAAAATGGCTATATTTGCAGTCGATAATTTTTATTACAAACAATTAATACATAAAACAAGATGAAAAAAATAACATTAAGCTTTATGCTGTTCGTTTTAGCGGCAGCAACAATGTTCACGTCTTGCAAAAAAGACAAGGATGGTGATGACAATTGGTACGGTATTAAAGCAACGTTCTCAGGTAGTGTTTCGGATAATTTCAATGCCACGGCTGCCGGATTTAAACAAAGTGCGTCTGAGTCAGGTACTTCAGCATCTGCTTTGAAATCAATTTTGGGTACCTCTGATGGTAATACAATAATTTACGGAACCAAAGATAAAAATCAGTTGCTTATAACACTTAAAGGCACTACCTCTGGTACATACACGTTAAATACCTCTATTAAAGGTGTTTCCAATGCTACTGTTACAAATGCAATCATAAGTTTATTATCAGGAGAAGGCGTTGCAGAAACAGTTAAAGACGTGGCAACTGATGCTGCTGAGGACATTGCTACCGATGCACTTATTATTTATAAAGCAAACGATGCAACCGAAGGATCTAATGGATATTGGTTCTCAACGTCCGCAACTGTTACGATAACAACATTGTCATTTTACTCAACGGGCTCGTTCTCTGCGACAATGATGAACAGCAACAAAGATACTTTCACAATTACGGACGGAACGTTCAGTGTAGCAGGTCTTCCCGCTAAAACTACTTCGTCGAAATAATTAAAAGAAATAAAAAAGCACACGGGCGAAAAAGATTTCGCCCGTTTTTATTTTCGTATCTTTTCAGTCATTCCTTTTTTTCAATAACTTGTATTCGGGGAATAAGTTTTCGGCTTTATTGAATTTCTCTCCGTTATGTATTTTGAATATTTTTCGTCGAAATCCATGCGGGATTTTACAGCTTTAGGATATACATCAAGCGCGGCTAACAATAATTCTGCAACCTCTCTCACAGCAAACTCCTCTCCCGAAGAAAACGTTACGTAATCCGCTAAATAATTGTCTTTTACATAATCGCTAAACATAGGAGCAGATTTGCGGTGAATTTGAAACCTTAAACCGCATTTTTCAGCAACCGTCAAGTCCAAAATATCGTCGAAAACAAACGCAATTTCTTGAGGTTTCAACGAAAATTCTTTCATAACCTCTGTTAAGCCTTCAATCTTATTTTTAAAACCTAAACATTTGAAATTCAAGTGTTCACGGTTCACAAATTTTTCCGTTGAAGGGTTGTTTTCGCCGCTTATAATGCCAGAAATAAGAAGATTTCCACTAAACAAAGTATAACCGAAGCGCAAAATGTTAAGCCCCATGGAATCAACTTCCGAAAAGCCTGAATAAACATTGTCGCCCTTTACGCCAGAATTGAAAACTCCGTCCCAATCAAATATTATCGCCTTAATTTTCAAGGCTTTATCCTTAAAATCAGAAAGGGGAATTAAAAACTCCCCTCCCTTATCTTCAAATTTTTTTAAATTTCTCATTTACAACAAATCTTGAATATCCAACATACCGCAAGGTTTGCCGTCAGAGGTTACGACCAAAGTGTCAATTTTGTACTGCTTGAAGAGTTTTGACGAATCAATCAAATAAGCCTCTTTATCAATCGTAACAGGTTGTTTTTCAGGAAGTTGAGAAAGTTTTTTCGTCAAAACTGAATCGCCTTCTTTTTCAACCAAACGTCTTAAATCACCGTCAGTGAAAACACCGTAAATGTTTCCGTCTTCTTTTACTACCGTTACTGCGCCGAGTTTTGAAAGTGTCATTTTTACCAAAGCCTCGTTGATAGTGCTATTGAAAGAAATACAAGCGTTTTCCGTACGGTAAACGTCTTTAACTTTCATTGTCATAAGTCTTGTATCTTCAAAGAACTGCTCTGTGCCAAGGGTCGTGAAATTGTTTTGCGGCAAAAGTTGAAGAACTTTCCACGGAACTGTTATCGTATGACAGCCGATATTCAAAGCGTTTCTTACGTGTTCGGGGTTACGAACCGAAGAGAACATAATTTTTGAAGGATAACCGTATTTATTAACGGCATTAACGCACTGTTCTACAAGCGATAAGGCATCGTGTCCCTGATCTTGAAGTCTGCCGACCAAAGGACAAACGTAGGTTGCACCGGCCTGCATTGCAATATAAGCCTGCTGAATCGTATAAATAAGGTGCATATTAACCATATAACCCTCACTTCTAAGAATATGACAAGCCTTTGCGCCTTCCAATGAAACCGGAATTTTGTAAACGGTTTTATTCTTGTCAAGTCCTAAATCGTTCTGACGATGAGCCTCGGAAATAATTTCATCAGAGGTTCTGCCCAATGCTTCAATCTGAAGGATAGGAACAATTTTTGAAAGTTTTAAAATTATGCTGTCAACATCGTTGTAACCTTCACGGTGCATAAAAGTCGGAGTCGTTGTAAGACCCGTCAAAAAGCCTAATTTAAAGGCGTTTTCAATTTCAGGCAAATTAGCCGAATCAAGATATAATTCCATTTTTATCTAAATTTTTATCTGTATTTAACTTCAATTTCGTGCAATTCGATAAGCGGTTTCAAGAACTCTTCCAATTCGGAAAGTTTCAACTGACTTGCCGCATCACATTTTGCTTTTTCAGGTTCCGGGTGTGCCTCAATAAAAATACCATCAACACCGCTTGATACGCCTGCTCTTGCAAGAGTTTTCAAATATTGTCTTGCTCCGCCGTTTGGATCAGCAGAAGGAATTCCGTATTTTCTGATAGAATGTGTAACGTCAAAAACTGTCGGATAACCCGTTTCGTTTAAATGATAAAAACTTCTCGGATCAACCACCAAATCATTATAACCAAAAGTATAACCACGTTCTGTCAAAATGATTTTGTCGTTGCCGCAAGCTTCAATTTTTTTAACGGGTTTAATCATGTTTTCGGGTGCAAGAAACTGTCCGTGTTTGAGATTGATAACAGCTCCCGTTTTAGCAGCTTGAGTTACGAGTCCCGTCTGCATACAAAGGTATGCCGGAATCTGAATCACGTCAAGAACCTCTGCGGCAGGTTGTATATGTTCGGGATAATGAATGTCCGAGAGAACGGGCATTTGAAACTCTTTTTTTATCTTTGCTAACATTTCAAGACCTTTTTCCAAGCCCGGACCTAAATAATAATCCACACTCGAACGGTTGTCTTTCATAAACGAAGACTTGAAAATCACAGGAAGTGAAAGTTTTTCCGCCGTTTTCTTAACGTGTTCAGCGGTTTTCATCATAATATCTTCGTCCTCAATAACGCACGGTCCGCAAATCAAAAACAATTTGTCTGAACCGCACTCAATATCAGATACTTTTACTATTTTTTTCATAGAATTCTTATAATATAGTTCTAAGGTGCAAATTTAAAAAGTTTTTATGAACTAAAAAAGGCGTTTACTTTATTTTAATAGAAATTAACCGTGTTTTTTATCGGATACAAAGTTTAAATGGATTATTTCAATCAATAAATTAAAATAATCAAATTATTTCTTACCGGGAAAACTAATTCTCGGATAACCGCCGCGGTGAATTTCAAATTCCTCTTTTATAGACTTTGAAAGCATATAATCATAATCCGAAAAATACTCCCAATACATTATTCCTCCCAAATCATGGATAAAAATATAATCAACTTTCCTTTTAACAGACTGCATATCCTCGTATGAAAGAAAAATTTTGTCTTGCGGATTGTAAAGCGTAGGCGACAACGCAGACGAATCCCAACTCCTTATATATTTACCCGATTTCAAAAGCGGGGGAATCTGACGAAAAGCAACCGAGCCAACACCCGTTCCCTTACAAAAAAGTCCGCTATTTACAGCTTCAACATTTTTCCATTTGCGCCCGTAAAAAGCGGCACCTATTATAATTTTTTCTTTCGGAACACCGGCTTTATAATAATTTTTGACCACTTTATCAACGCTGTGTCCGTTATGTTTTAAGGACGAAAAATAAAGATTCGTATGATGTCCCGTAGTCTTGTTCCATTGTCCGAAAAAATCGTATGTCATCACAAAGAAATAATCCGTCAAAGGCTCAATTTTACGTATCTCAGTGTAAGTCAGATACATATCAAATGCTCCGGCTGCAACAGTCAAATAATATTTTTTGCCGTCCTGTTTTGAAGCTTTGTCGAATGCAGTGCGCAACTCTGTTAAAAGCGATGTAAAATTCACTCTGTCGGTATCTCTGGTTTGAGCGTTCATACCCGGAAATTCCCAATCAACATCCACTCCGTCAAGACCGTAATATCTAACAAAACGGATTGCATCGTCCACAAAAACCGAACGCGAAGATGCGCTTAGACTCATGTCGGAAAAAACTTTAGAGGTCCCGTAACCGCCTACGGAAACCAAAATTTTCATTTGAGGGTACAATTTTTTGAGCTTTTTGGCAATCATAAAATTTTGAGCATCCTCAGGACGCAAAAGCCCAATACGATTGTTTGTAATCTTAGTAAAAGCAAGATTGAGTATATTAACCCCGTCAAGCCTCAAAGAGTTTAAGTCCAATTTACGGTTGCCGATATGCAAATATGCACATATTATAGGTGTCTGAAGTTTTGAAAAATTACCCGTAGGTGCAGAATTCAACGCTAAATGCTCATCACCAGAATTAACAAGGCAAGAGACTAAAAATAACGCAGTCAAAACAAACAAAACGATTCTTTTAAACGGTACAAACATTTTTTTAAAGTCATTACTTTTCTAAAACAAGGTGCAAAGGTAGGAAAATATTTTCATTTTCAAACCCTAAAACTTTTCGACGAAGTTAAATTGTGTTATTAACACGCTAAAAACCAACCTATTAGAAACGACAAATAAAAAATTACTTGAAAAACTATTTTTTTTGAAAAAAAATTTGGCAAATCAGAAAAAAGTCCGTAATATTGCACTCCGAAATTTTTAAAGAAATAACGTTAATAAATAAATAATAAGACCATGGAATTATTAAAAGTAGTTGAAGAACAGTACTCTCAAAAAAGAGAATGGCCCAAATTCAACAGCGGCGATACAATCACCGTTAATTACAAAATCAAAGAAGGCAACAAAGAAAGAGTTCAGCAGTTTAGAGGCGTTGTCATTCAGAAAAAAGGTATGGGCATCAGCGCAACATTTACTGTAAGAAAAATGTCTGGTAGCGTAGGCGTTGAAAGAATTTTCCCCGTAGAATCTCCGTTTATCTCTTCAGTTGAAATCAACAAGAGAGGTTCGGTACGTAGGGCAAGAATTTTCTACGTAAGAGAACTTACCGGCAAAAAAGCACGCATAAAAGAAAAAAGAATGTAAGTTTTTCTTTTTCAAAAAAAGAGAAACTTCAAACAAATCCTCAAACAACTTACTGTTTGGGGATTTTTTTTGTAAAAAAAATTTTGTTTATACAAACTAAAAATTTAATTTTGCACCCGAAAAAATTATAAAAGAAATATTTTAAAACAAAAAATGGCAAATACAGAAATTAACGAAAACGAGAATCAAGACCAGTTGGAAAACGTGGAACTCTCGTTAGGCAGGACAGAGCAATATATCGAAAAAAATAAAGAAAAAATCTTTATGGGAATCGGTATCGTTGTTGCTGTAATCTTAGGCATTATGGCCTATTCAAAATTAATCAAAACTCCGAGAGAAAACAAAGCCGCATCTCAAATGTTTATGGCAGAGCAGTATTTTGAAAGAGATTCATTCAATCTCGCACTCAACGGTGACAACAACGGCTATCCCGGATTTTTGGGAATTATCAAAGAGTATTCAGGTACCAAAGCCGCTAACAACGCAAAATATTATGCCGGTGTTTGTTATATGAATCTCGGCGATTTTGACGGAGCAATCAGACAATTGGAAGATTTTTCAAGTTCCGACCCGATGTTGGAACCCGTTTCAATAGGACTTTTAGGCGACGCTTACATGGAAAAAGGCATGGCTGACAAAGCTCAAGGTTATTATCAAAAAGCTATCGCTAAAGCTCAAAACAACAATTTTATAGCTCCCGTTTATTTGCAAAAATTGGGTATTTCTTACGAAGCAGCTCAGAAATATCAAGACGCATTAAACGTTTATGAAAAAATCAAAGCCGATTATCCCGCATCAAACGAAGCAAGAACGGCAGATAAATTCATCGAAGCAATGAAATTAAAATTAGGAAAATAATTTTTCCATAACTATAAAATGAAACGGGCGGTAAACTAAAAAAACAAAAGTTACCGCCCGTTATTTTTTTTTAAAAGGATTTCTTTCTTTTCTACTTGGTTAAAACATCAATAACCTGCTCCACAAGATTAGGCATTGCATTACGGTAACCGTCAGCAAATTTATGACAACGGCGGTTAGCTATCACAAGACAAACCGTTGCGGTATTATGCCCTAAAAGCCTTCCTAAACCGTTAATCGCCGAAGATTCCATCTCGTAATTATTAACTTTGAGGCCTTTGTACTCAAAAGTTTCGATTTTTGAATTAATATCTTCGTCAATGATTCCGAGCCTTACCACACGCCCCTGCGGACCATAAAAACCGGGCGCAGAAAGTGTTATGCCTTGACGAAATTTTGAAAGTTTTTTCAAAATCTCCGGCGAGGATTCCACGAAATAAGGTCTCGCCAAAAGTTCGCTGCGTTTGGTATGCTCCTGAAAAAGTCTTTCAAGTTCCAAATCACAAACTTTGTTTCTATCTTTATAAAAATTAAGCAAACCGTCCAAACCTCCGGCAATAGCCGTTACAACAGGCTCTCCCACAGGAATATCCGCCTGAAGCGAACCACAAGTACCAATTCTGACAATATTCAACGTCTTATGCTCTTCTTTGGGCAGTCTGGTTTTGAAATCAATATTTGCCAAAGCGTCCAACTCGGTCAAAACAATATCAATATTATCCGTTCCGATACCCGTAGAAACAACGGTTATGCGTTTGCCGTTTTTATAACCCGTTACGGTTCTGAACTCCCTATTCTGAACCGTTAATTCGGTAGTGTCAAAAAATTTAGCAACAACATCGGTTCTGTTTTGGTCGCCAACCAAAATAATGTTGTCGGCAATATCTTCAGGCTTTAGGTGAAGGTGAAAAATCGAACCATCACCGTTTATAATCAACTCTGAATCTTCAATAGGTTTCATGGTTAAAAAAAATATTTATATACTACAATTTGTCAAAGTTACGTAATTTTTTATAAAAAGCAAAATTTTCGGTGCAAAATTTCAAAAATAAATATTGTTTTTTTTATACTATAATAAAAAATTGTTATTACTTTTGAGCCGTCATATTAAGGAATTAAAATGAAAAATACATATTTTGATTTAATAGAGCAAAGTTACTATTTCCCGCAAGACGGGTTTGACATACATGACGGGTATCTAACTTTTCACGGTGTGTCGCTGAAATATTTAATCGAAAAGTACGGAACACCTTTCCGTCTTATGTACTTGCCGAGAATCGGTGAACAAATTAAACGCGCGAAAAATCTTTTCAACCGTTCCATCAAAAACAATAATTATTCCGGTAAATACGAGTATTGTTATTGTACAAAATGTTGCCACTTCTATCATGTTGTAAGTGAGGCTCTTAAATACAATGTACAACTCGAAACCTCTTCATCTTTCGATATTGATTTGATTCGTTGCCTTTACAAAAACGGACAAATTGATTTTAAGACGAAAATCATTCACAACGGTTTCAAAACGGACGAATACGTTGAAAAAATCGTTAAACTTCAAAAAGACGGTTTTGAAAATTCCATCATCGTTCTTGACAGCAAAAGCGAGCTGACAAGAGTTTTGAAATATGCCGGAAAATCCAAAACGAAAATCAAAATCGGTTTAAGAATGGCAATTGACGAGGAATCTCAATCCGCTTATTATACCTCAAGACTTGGAATGAGAGCTTCGGAAATGGCAGAATTTTACGAAAAAGAAATCAAACCCAATGAAAATCTTGAACTTAAACTTTTCCATTTTTTCATTGATTCCGGTATAAAAGACAGTTTTTACTATTGGACAGAGTTCGGTAAAGCGGTAAAAAAATACATCGAACTCAAAAAACTTTGCCCGACACTTGAAGATTTTGATTTAGGCGGCGGTTTCCCAATACGCAATCAACTCGGCTTTGAATACGATTATGAATACATCATCCGTGAAATTGTTAGGATTTTGAAAGAAACCTGCCTTGCGGAAGATGTTCAAGAGCCGAATATCATAACAGAATTCGGAAAATATACTGTCGGAGAGTCGGGCGCAGTGATTTTCAAGGTTTTAGACCAAAAACAACAAAACGACACCGAATTATGGTACATAATCGACAATAGTCTTATGACCACAATTCCCGATGCTTGGAGTGCTAACGAAAGATTTATACTTTTGCCTATCAACAAATGGAACCACGAGTGTACAAGAGTTAATATCGGCGGCATAAGTTGCGATCATTCAGATTATTATAACTCCGAAGATATGAATCAGCACGTTATTTTGCCTTCGTACAAAAACACCGAAACAGAGCCTTTGTATATAGGATTTTTCCATACAGGAGCTTATCAGGATTCGATAGCAGGTTACGGCGGAATAAAACATTGTCTTCTCCCCTCGCCTAAACATATCGTAGTTTACAGGGACGAAACAACGGGCAATTTCAAAGATTATTGTTACAGGGACGAGCAAACCGTGGACGATATGTTCCACATTTTAGGTTACGACCACCCAGAACAAAATCCAGTTTTAAGAAAGAAAAAACAAGACGAAGATGACTTCTAACATTATAACAGTCGGCACAATAACTCCGCAAATGGAGTTACACGATTTGATTGAAAAAAACATTCGGATTCTATTGCTAATGGAACATTTCGGCACCGGTTTTACGGTTGCCGATTTGACTATTGAGGAATTATGCCGTTTAAGAGGCATTAATCCCGAAATATTTGCTTGTTTTTGCAATCTTTATAACGGCAGCGAAAAAATCTGCTATGAACCAAAAACCATAGAGGACATAAATCAAATCATTGAATTTTTGGAGAATGCGCACCGTTATTATTTGGACGAAATGTATCCAGAAATAAAATACTACATCAAAAAACTTTCAGAAATCAACGAAACGGACGATATAAAAATGGTTGAAAAGTTTTTTGAATCGTATTTTTCGGAGGTAAAAAAACATTTGGACTACGAACAGAAAAAACTTTTTCCGCTTTTGCGCTCTGAAGACAACGCTCAAAAAGGTAAAACCAAAATCCATCACGGCGACATCGAAACCAAACTTGCCGACCTTAAAAACTTGTTATTAAAGCACATACGCCTTATTGACAAAAACGGTTTAAAAAGAAAACTTCTTACGGCTTTGTTTGAATTTCAGTTCGATTTGAACATTCATTCGCTCATTGAAGACAAAATTTTAATACCTATTGCTTTGAAAAAATAGTTATTAAATCATACAATTCTTGAGTATTTTTTGCTACGAAAGGATTGTTTTTTTTCAGAATTTCAAAGGAATTGAAACCCCATGAAACGGAAATAATTTTCTTTTTGGCAGCGTTACAAGCCTCTATATCACGCAATTCGTCGCCGATGTAAAGAAAATCACCGCTCAACCTTGAAGCTTTTTTCAGAGCACGTTTTTTCCCAAAAAGCGAAACCTCAGTTTTAATAAACGAAAAATATTCTTCCAAACCATTGGTTTTAATAAAAGTATCAATGGTTTGAGAAGAATTTGTTGTTATAATGCCTAATTTATAATTTTCTGATTTTAACTGCTTTATTAGGTCAATAATACCGCTGAAAGGTTTTATTTCATCAGCTTTTTCTTGAGATTTTTTTCTAAAAAAACGCAAAAGATGAGGAATTTTCCAAAACCTCACACCCGAAAGTTTTATTAACTCCTTTGCGGAAGAATTTTTATGTTTTTCAAAATCAATTTTATTATAACCAAACTCCTGAGCGTATAAATTCAGAAGTTTAGAACCTAATTCAAACGTGTCGGCTAACGTACCGTCAAAATCGAAAACCACAAATTTATTCATTTCTTGTTAATTGATTATTTCCTCAATTTTTAATATCTACATTAAAAAAAAGTGGTGCGCAATCGGCTTGATTACACACCGCTTTCCTAAAATTTATTTTATCTGGATTTTTCCTTCTTTCAATCCGTCAGAAACGGCTTTCAAAACCACCTCGCCATCTTCGGGTTTAACTTTTAGAATAACTAACGCCTTACCGCTGAAAAGATTACGAGAATAATTTTTCGCAGGAATTTTTACGCCGACAACGCCGGGGTCTGTGTTCGGCTCGTCCCACTGATAAGATTTTTTGATTTTTTTGCCGACGAAAAAAATCTCGTTTTTGCCGGTTTTCAAAAGTTTACTATCAAGGGTAAAACTCTGAGGTTCATCACGTTTTATGCCGGAAGCAATTTTTTCACCGTTAACATAAATGTCTTGAACCGCTAAAATACTTTTTGAAAACAGAGTATAAGTATTTTTGTTAGAAACCTCGTCCAACAAAACTTCACATTTCACCGCTAACAAAGTGTCGTGATAAAAATCCCATTTTTCGTTTCGGTCATAAACCAAAGCATCACGCCAATCACTCGGTTTTGAGGCTGAAACTTCACTTTTCCAATTATTTAAGTCGCTTAAAGAAAGTTCTTTTTGTGCAAGAATTTTTTTACCGAAAGAGTTTTCAAATTCCCTGTCGTTTTCAAGCGATGACGGGTCGCCGTTACCGATTCCGAGAATCTCAGCATTTCCCGATAATTCAAATTTAATATTATTTTTAGCATCGGGAACTTTTTCGCCTTTTGAATCCGTTACCGAAACACTCACCAAAACAATATCGGAAGTTTTTGATTGTTCCAAGACGATATTTTTAGGCTCGCTTGTCGTTTTAACACTCTCTGTTACAACAACTTTTCCGTTTTTAAAGCCTTTTATAAAAAGTTCACCGGGAAGATATTTTACGTCCCAAGAAAGATGCCCGTATTTTTCAAGTTTCTTTTTTCCAAGTGATTTTTTGTTCAAAAACAACTCTGCTTCGTCGCAATTTGTATACGCCCAAACTTTTATCGTCTCTCCTTCCCTACCTTTAAAATTCCAATGCGGAAACAAGTGAATTACAGGCTGTTCTGAATTGTTAGCCAAAATATAAAAAGCCTGATCTTTTGGAAAACCGCAAACGTCCAAAATTCCAAACTGACTTGAAATCGCCGGATAAGAAAACGGTGTCGGCTCGCCTCTATAATCAAAACCCGTCCAATAGAAAAGTCCTGACATCCAGTCTCTTTCAAGACAAAATTTGTAACCTCTTTCAATCGAAGTGCCGCCCGCGCGGTCAAACTGCGGAATATGACAATTTAAGGAATCAGCAAAATAAATGCCTCTTGTGCCGCAGCCCGAAGTCTCCTCTGTTAGCCAACCGGGTTGAGAAAGATGTTTTTCACGATATTTGTCTATCTCGCACTGAGCCAAATAGTTAAAGCCCATAAGTTCGAGACTTTCTGAGGTTCCGTAACCGCAACCGCCGCTAACCGCTGCCGTTATCATTCGCGTTGAATCCAACGTTTTGGCATACGCCTGAATAGTCCGCGTAATTCTTTCACCAAAAATATTGCTCTCGATTTGCCATTCTTCGTTACCGACCGACCATGAAATTATTGAAGGGTGATTTCTGTCACGAAAAATCATACGTTTCAACTGCGTTTTGTGATAATCGTTAATGCCTTCAAGCCTTGTTTCTTCCAAAACCAACATTCCGAGCGAGTCGCAAACATCCAACAAATCCGGATTAACAGGGTTGTGAGAGGTACGAATACCGTTAAAACCGTATTTTTTCAGCATTTTAACACGCTCAATTTGAAGCGCTTTCGGCACAGCACAACCTACGCCCGCAAAGTCCTGATGAATGTTAACACCGATGATTTTTAAATGTTTTTTGTTTAAGAAAAAGCCTTTGTCAGCAGTAAACTCTATTGTTCTAAAACCTATTTTAACAGTCTGAATATCTGTTACTTGTCCATTTTCTAAAACCGAAACTTCCAACGTATAAAGATTAGGGGTTTCAATGCTCCACTGCAAAATATTTTTAGCAGAAAAATTTTCCACAAATTCATGGAAACAAACGCCTCTTACTTCTTTTAGAGGACTTTTTTTAGAGGCAATTATCGAACCTTTGTCATCTTTTAATACGATATTAAGGCTGACATTTTTTGCGCTAAGAGTCTCATTTTCAACAGTTATGCGAGCTGAAATGTCAGCATTGTCGCCATCAACGAGACTTGTTACAAAAATGCCGTCTTTTTTTACATGCAACGGATTAGTTTTCAAGAGCCAGACGTCGCGGTAAATGCCCGCGCCCTCATAAAACCAGCCTTCTTCGAGACTTGCGTCGGCTTTTACTGTGATAACATTTTCGCCGCCGTAGTTAATGTAATCGGTTATATCATACTGAAAATCAAGGTATCCGCTTTGCTCCTGACCGAGATAAAAACCGTTGAGCCAGACTTCCGAATTGCGGAAAACGCCGTCAAACAGCAGCGAAATCTTTTTTCCGAAATCGCTTTGCGGAATAGTTAAATGTTTTCTGTACCAACCGATTGAGGTTTCGGGAAATGCCCAGCCGACTTGTTTGTAACCATGACTATGACTTGCATTAGGCGCAAAAGGCACTTCAACAGCCCAATCGTGAGGCAAATTAAGTTTTCGCCATGCGCGGTCATCGAAATCCTTGTCAGCAGGACCGTCGCCATAACCCGTTTTGGTAAGATAATTGAAATAACGCGTCCCCGCCATAAAATTTTCTTTTGGAGAAGATGCGTTTCCGAACGAAAATTTCCAATCTTCATTGATGGAAATTTTCTCCCTGTTCTGTGCATAATTCTCTGAAACAGAAGAAGTTAAAAGGAGTGCAGTTATTGCACTCAAGATTTTTTTATTCATGATATTATTAAAAAAAATGTAAATGGTAAAAAAAAATTTATCTAAAAAGTTTCATTAATGTTCCCCGACAAAGGTAATTCAAATAAAAGAAAATACAAAATTTTTAAGACTGAAAACGACGAATCAGAAGAATGGTTTGCTGTTTATTAACGGCAAAGTTATAAAAAAAACAGCCGTTTTGAAAATACTTTCAAAACGGCTGTTTTGCGGAGAAAGAGGGATTCGAACCCCCGGAGGTGTTACCCTCAGCGGTTTTCAAGACCGTCGCAATCGACCACTCTGCCATCTCTCCAATAATTGGGGAATAGTGTCGGGGCAGCAGGATTCGAACCTGCGACCCTCTGCTCCCAAAGCAGATACGCTAACCGGACTGCGCTATGCCCCGAATCTTAAAAAAACTATGACTTACAAACAAAAAAGCGGAGAATGAGGGATTCGAACCCCCGGAGGTGTTACCCTCAGCGGTTTTCAAGACCGTCGCAATCGACCACTCTGCCAACTCTCCAATCTAGTCTCTAAGTGCTTCTAAAGAACTTATGTCGTTTCGTTTTTGACACTGCAAAATTAGAAACATTTTTCTTTCTGACAAAATATTTTTGAAACTTTTTTTGTTTTTTTTACGTTTTCTCTGATAATCAGTTTTTTAAATGCCATTAACATTTCAAAAAAGAATGTTTATCGCAACTTTTTTTTGCAAAATGAACATTTTTAAGATACTTTTGCACGTTAAAAAAAACAAAAAAAATGACAACAATAGGACTAATTTCTGATACACACAATCATTTAGATGATAAATTTTTCAACTTCTTTGAACCATGCGATATGATTTTGCACGCCGGCGACATCGGCTCTTTGGAATTAGCTGAAAAAATTGCAAGATTCCGACCGCTAAAAGCCGTTTATGGAAATATCGACTCTCAAGAAACAAGACTCGTATATCCCGAAACACAACGGTTCAAAGTCGAAAAAACTGAAATTTTTATGATACACATCGGCGGCTATCCCGGAAAATACTCGGCCAAAGCTAAAAAAGTTTTAGAAAATACCGCTCCTAATATTTTTGTCTGCGGACATTCGCATATTTTAAGAATTATGTACGACAAAAAATATAATTGCCTTGTTATGAATCCCGGAGCCGCCGGAAGATACGGAATGCAGATAAAACGCACAGCTTTACGTTTTAAGATTTCCGATAATGACATTAACGATTTGGAAATATGCGAGTTAGACTTGTAAATCAATGGCTTTTTAAAAGATTTTAACAAAAAAATATAAAAAAACACTATACAAAAAAATCAAAAAAATATAAGTTTTAATTAACTGATTACTATTAAGATAGATAAAATTTTAAATTTTACTAACATACAAAATTTTGTTTATATCGTATTTTTTACGAACTTTACGGAAAATTTGCAAGGCATTTTTTTAAGGTACAAGGATAATGGAGAACAACGCACAGGAAATATGGGATAAATGTTTGAAGTTTTTTAAGGAAAACATGCCCGCGTCAAGTTTTAAGACGTGGTTTGCACGTATTGTGCCCGTTTCTCTAAATGGTAATGTACTTAAAATTCAAGTTCCCTCAAGCTTTTTCAAAGAATACATTGAGGAACATTTTGCGTCCCTTATCGCTAACGCTTTATATAAATATATAGAGAATCCGGTTTTGATTTACGATGTGGTTGTAGACCAAAATGCTCTTAAAAATTCCGCACCGAATTTCAAAACAGCTGGCATTCAGGCTCATAACGCAATGCCTCAACAGAATGTTTATCAGCAAGGTATTTATTCTGTTCCGGGAAGACCTGTGCATATCTTTAAAAATCAACAATTTGACTCCGCTTCCCAACAACAAGGTGCTGAACCCGAAATTCAAAACCCGTTTGTTATTCCCGGTATCAAAAAAGTAAAAGTAGATCCGCAACTCAATCCTAATTATACGATTGACAATTTCGTGGAAGGTGCTTGCAACCGTTTAGGCAGAAGAGCTGCCGAGGATATTGCTAAAAAACCCGGCAAAACGATTTTCAATCCGCTTATGATTTTCGGAAATTCCGGCTTGGGAAAAACACATTTGGCTCAAGCTATTGGCAATTCCGTCAGAGAGTTATATCCTGAAAAAACCGTCCTGTACGTTGAGGCTAACAAATTTCAAACGCAATACGCAGACGCTTGCCGCAACAATACCCGCAACGATTTCATTCATTTTTATCAAATGATTGATTTGTTGATAATTGACGATGTTCAAGAGTTTGCTGGAAAAACGGGAACTCAAGAAACATTTTTTG
>Ga0310695_10007946_pt1 | contig 16648 bp, 10 predicted proteins | sample RumenRJG_04DNA_FD_203882 | JGI IMG/M metagenome (GOLD analysis project Ga0310695, IMG submission 203882) | Bovine rumen microbial communities from Lethbridge, Alberta, Canada - RJG_04 (v2) (version 2) | ecosystem: Host-associated > Mammals > Digestive system > Stomach > Rumen | place: Canada...
GCTGACCGCCCGGTCGACAGCGCCGTTTTCGACAGCCCGCGCGCCGGGGGTGCCGAGGACATCGATGCAGGCGGAGACGTTCGCCGGCCTGCCGTCCCAGCTATAGTCTTCGACGCGGCATACGATCTCTTCCACCAGCTTCCGACGGAACCCGTTCCAGGCCGCGATGGTTTCCTCCTTGAACTTTTCGTCCTTCTGCTGCCTGTAAGTGGTGGATTCCTCCACCTTCGTGTTTTTGAAAAAAATATTATACAGTGAAAAAGCCATATCCCAGGCCGCGGCGGCGTGCTCCGTGTCCTCGGTCTCGCTGTTCAGCGCGATGCGGGCGCAGAGCGCGGCGTATGCCTGAATCCGCCAGGGATCCCGGAGATTCAGGACAGTTTCCCGGATCCGGTCCGGCTTAAACAGATCCACGCTGTCCTCCGCCTCTTCCTGGACGACGATGTCGTCTTTCAGTCTGACAAATTCCTCCTTGAAAAAGCGGTACGGGATGGGCGTGCCGGGCGCGCCGCTCAGGGCGATACAGGCTTTCCGGTACGCGGTGTTTTCCTCGTCCGGCCCCGGACGGGTGAAGCGGAGCGTGGTCAGCTCGTCATAGAGACGTATCTCCGGTATCAGCATTTGCGCGCGATAAGTGCCGGCTTCGCTGAGGGAGACCTCTTTCTGCATTCTGACATGCATGGCCATTTCCCTGCCGCTCAGTGTCGGCGGCGCAAGCAAGGCTTCGAACCGGTTCATACGTTTCTCCTTCCTCCGGGGAAAAAGTTGACAAAGGGATGGTTCTTTTGTCGTTTCTGGTCACACTGTGACCAGAAACGGGGCGTTTTCCATTCCAAATCGCGTTTCACGCGATGGAAAACGCCCTTGAGCCCGGTAAAGGCTGCCGGCCCGCACCAAACAGCGGAGTGTTTGGTGCGTGTGACTTGTAACCTTTTGTCAGCTTACTTCCGGCAGTTTACAATTTCACAGATCCGCATAGGGTTTCGTTGAACAGCAGGAGCGGACAAGCGATTTATGAAAAGATTTTTACGGAGTTTCCGGGGCGTTCCCCGTTTGGACTCTCAACAGTTGCATGGCCTTCTCCCAGCGAGGATATATCTCACGGATGGTCTGCAGGTATGGCTCACATTCCTCGTCCGAAGGCTGGAAACGGCAGACGAGCAAGATCTCCTGGCAGGCGCGGAGATCATCCTGGGCATGTATGTCGAAATCCTTTCGTCTGTCAGGCGGGACCTGGTTATATTGCTCGTTATATTTGTTGATGTATTTTTCGATTCTATGGGCAATGAAGGTGCAGGTTAGCCACATCGGAGGATTTTGGGGCGGCGGCGGTGGATATTCTTTGAGTATCTCCTCGAGTTCTTCAAGGATGCGCCAGGCATAGGACAGAGCAGGCTGGTCTTCGCTGTCATAAGCCTGCTGACCGGCATTTGCGGCGTTGTGGATTTCCCTGGCGATAACCCCGCCGCCTTTTTCGGATTCGGAGTTTTTCCTTTCCAGTTCACGGACCTTCTGATCGAAGACATCCTTCGGCGGATGCATTTCGATGGGCATTACGAACCCATTGATTTTTTCAAGGATCTCGTCAGCTGAAACCGCATCTCCCTCTTCAATTGCTTCCTGAAGAGCCGCGGCCATGCAGCTGAGCATCCTGTCAGCCGCGACACGCCTTTCTTCTTCGGGGTGCAGAGCGATGCGGGAGCGCGCCGCCGCGACGATCCGATTGACCTCGTCCGATGCGGGAAGTTTCGGCGGCGGAGAGGGTTCCATCTCCAGGGAAAGCCTGCTGCTTCTTGTTTCAGCCTGCGCAGTGAAACGGCTGGAGCTGTCACAGGTAATGAAGAGATAGACCTCCGTGCCGGGCGGCAGGGGTTCCTCCAGGTTTATCCGGATTTGCTTAAGCGGTTTTTTTCCTTCGAATAAGCGCAGACAGACAGCATCGGAGGTTTCCTCATTGATTGTGAATGTATGCATCCGCGTGCAGGGAAGGCCGAATCCCTTCTCCATAATCTTTAAATGCCTGCGCGCGCCGGTGATTTTGCTGTCGGTTTCTATGTAATAGTCTCTGGACAATACTGCCTTCGGGTTCAGAATCTCTCCGGGCGCGGCATCAAAACCTGTTTCGAGGAGGACCCTGCCGTCAGCGATGAATTCACAACTGTAGAATTCTCCCCTGCTTTCGTCTTCATACGGCAGTTCTTCGAAAACGAAGGCACCATTTTCCTCGAGCATAAATTCCTTCCCGCATGCATGCGTGCATCCACCGGCTTTACGCGTGACTCTGGCGTAAATGCTTTCGGGCAGATTGCCGCCCTCCGCCTGGAGGCTTCCTCTGACATTGCTTAAACCGCCGTAGCCGACTGCGGGAGCAAAGTGGGAGGTCACGGAGATGCCGGCTCCTTCCCAGGGCTCTGTCTGATGATGCCGATAGACGCCAAACGCCGCCGCCGCGATCGCCGCGCCGTATCCAACGGCCAGGTCGGGCTCATCGATCAGTGGCTTCGGCTGTTTGGTGTGCTCGGGCAGCAAGGGAGATGTGAAGTTCTCCTCAAGAATCCTGGATACAAGCGGGATGTGCGTACTGCCGCCGACGAGAAGAACGCTGTCGATTTTGTCAAGCGAAATATAGTAATGCTCTGCCGCCTCCCGCAGCGCTCTGCGGCACTCGTCAATTGTACTTTCGAGCAGAGGGCGGATCAGGTCTTCGAATTCACTTCGGCTCACGGTCGCGCTGAGGTCGACTTTCGCGCCGCTTTTATCTTCAAAAATGCCGTTCGTGGACTCGAAAAACACCTCCCCGGAACTGAGCGCTTTTTTGATGATTTCCGCACGCATCTTCAGGCGGGAGAAGCGGTGCCGGTCTTCTTCATTGTGGAAGATATCCATGCCATCGAGATCGTACCCCTTGTCAGAGTTCCGGAGCTTCTCGAGCAGATGACGCGCGAGGATGTCGTCAAAGCTGTCCCCGCCCAGGCAGCTGCTGCCAGCGATGCTCAGCACGAAAGCATCGCCTTCGTACAGACGGACGATGGAGACGTCGAACGTTCCGCCGCCAAGGTCATAGACCATGAAAATGCCATTGTCGATCTTATTTTTGAAGCAGTGGTACATCACGGCTGCTACAGGATCCTGCAGGGTGAACTCCACCTTCAGCCCGGCGAGTTCCCCGGCTTTTGTCGTGTTTTCGCGGGCATTGGAAGCAAAACATGCGGGGATCGTGACAACCGCGTGGTCCACGACATAGTCCGCGTACTCCGGGAACCCGTGCAGATACTCCTCCATCTGCTTTTTCATCTCCTTCAGGATTTTCGCGGAGACCTCGACAGGGGAGAGTTTCAGGGGGCCCGTACTGACGCGGTAACTCTCGTCACCTATGTGGCGCTTAACCGAGACGATGGGCTCAGGTACCAGGCCGCGCCGGTCTGCCGCGAACTGCCCGGCCCTGACGCCTCCGGCTTCCCCGTCATAGACAATGGCTGAAGGGAAGGTCCTGCACCCGGTTCTGTCCGTGCAGCAGACAATAGTACTGTTATCATCAGCCATCATGGCAATGACACTGCTGGTCGTACCGAGGTCGATTCCCACGCATTTGCTGATTTGCATAGATATCCCTCCCTTGAGAAATGGGCAGTTACATGACTTCTTTATCTGTTGCCTGATCCTTTTGTGCAAAAACCCCTTAAACAGATAAAAAGCGGCTGGAGAGTGCCGCCTTTTACCTTATTTCATCACGTTAAAAACCGGGAATTTTTAACAGAGCTGACAATATAAAACGAAGGCAGGAATAAGCGCTCCATTTCGTGCCGGATCATGAAATGAAACAGGGCTGAGTCCGGTCCTGCTTCCATCTGCCCCCGGCCGGGCCGTGTCCGCTGCAGGGCGGAAAAACACCTCACGCGGGCCGTGTCATAAAAAGAGGAGGCATTTTCGCTGTATACACGCGAAAATGCCCCCGCAAATTCATCACGTCACCGCTGTTCCCACCGAACAGGGTATCCATTCTGCATCTGCAGCAAGTATCCTGGCTTGGCTTCATCCTCCGTCCCGTCTTCCCGGAAAGATCCTCAGATAGTCTCGCGTAAAACATCCGATTATCTGATTAATCGGTTCTGTCTGAGCTTCTGATTAATCTGATCTTTCTAAATGATCTGTTTGATCTGATCTGTCTGATCAATCTCTTCCAGTGACTCCCGCGGCTTCGTTTTTGCGGCGCCGCAGGCAGGGACTTTGTCTGCCTCACAGTAGCGGGGGCTGCTCCGGTTTTGAACCGGATTCCTTGTCAGGCTCCGAAGAGCACTGCAAATGCATTAAAATTTTTGACTACACGTATTATAACATAAACGAATCCTGATATTGGTACTTTTTTAAACTTAGTTCGGGAAGTATTCCGGAAACAGGTCCGGAAATCCTAAAATACGGAAATTATCAGGCGTAGAACTCATCCACTGCGTCAAAGAAGGCCTGGATGTTCTCCCAGGGTGTCATGGGAGGGATATCGCAGCCGGAGGAAGGAACAAAGTTCTTGTAGGAAGCGCACTTCTCCATCAGCTTGCGGGTTGCCTCTTTGACATCCTCTACCTTGCCGTTGCGGAACTTACTGGAAGGATCGACATTGCCCATGGCAATCTTGTCTTCGGGAATCAGGGGCATCATGTCGCCCATATCGATCGCATTGCCGAAGTGGAAGACACGGCAGCCGTTGCCTACGATGGAATCGATCTGGGGAATAACACTGTTTCCGCAGTTGTGGTAGACGATCAGGAAATCATCCTCCTGGGTCGCGTCGACGATCTTCTTCATATAGTCACCGGAAAATTCCTGAGCCAGGTCGGGACCAAGCAGGCCTGCCAGAGGCTCCGCGATGACGACGCCGTTGGCGCCGACAGCCTTGTAGGCGTTGATATATTTGATGATGAACTGAGAGACCTTGTCAAGGAGTGTGTGCACCATGTCGGGCTCCTCATAGCAGTAGATCATGGCTTCCGTGACATCCATCAGTCTTCCGGCCAGAGAAAAGGGTCCGATAACGCCTGCGAAAACGGGACGGTCTGTGATCAGCTTGGCGGCCTTTTCGATTGCGTCGATATAGATCTGGGTACGTCCTGCGCCGATCTCGGGAATCTCAAGCGCATCCGCTTCTTCCTCTTCCTCGACAATGCTGCCGACGATGGTCGGAACTTCGTCGTCAGAGAAAACGACCTGGGAACCGAAGGCCTCTGCCTCAAGGGACAGGTCCATCATAGAGACTGAGCCGCATGCCTCCGGTGTGAGGTCAGCGACGATCTTCATAGCCTGCGCCTGCAGGTCACTGGACTGCACCAGCTCCTTCACGCTGATCCCCATCTTCTGGATCGCGGGGAAGGACAGTACCAGAAATCCCTGCTTCTTCTCTGCGGCAATCGCGTCATCAACCCATTTCATCATATTGATCTTTTCCATGTTCCGCCTCCTTGACATTCAACATTCCATTCGGGTTTAAAAGCGTTAAAAAAGGTTTTCATTACCAATGTTTTTACTCAGCCTGAAGGATATCCTGAAGGGTATCTGCCTGCCCGGCCGGCGATTCCTGCCATGCAGATCATCGCCCCGGAACAGATCCCCGGATCAGCTCCTTCATTTGCTTGTATTATATTTCGCCGCCTCTTCGGATTATCAGATTTTCTGTATTTTGTTTGGTAGTTATTTTGGTTATAAAAGGGGCTGACTGCTCCCGCCGCCCCTGCGGAGAGGATAATGCAGCGGGTATGGGTTTCGTTATACCCTTGATTTTCCTGAAAACCGCACATTCTTCTACAATAAAAATACCAGAAAAAGTGAAAAAATCACCAATCCCGCGCTTATCCGATAAAAATTCCATTTTTTACCGGATTTCAATACCGATCCGCCTGAAAGCAAGGCATTCGCGTCCGCTTTCCCCGCTGCTTTAAGCACACTTATCTGAACAGTACACAGCCCGTAAAAGTAACGGTATTTCTGCCGTAATAATAGGGCGTGTCCGCGCTTTTACATACATCCGTGACCAGAAGTCCGTAGGCTTCCATCGAAGTAAATGCCCTGTCGGGAAAGCGGCAGGGGGCATCCGGATAGGTGCAGTCCGCACACTGCTGTCCGCATCCTCCGCTTCCCATGGGCAGAAAGGCTTCCTCCCCCATGTCGCGCAGGCGGCCGACATATTGCAGAAAGCGGTCGCGCTGTGTCACCTGGGCTTCTTCGATCGCTTCGCCGTCGAACTCATCCTCCATCTGCGCAGTGGTCTGCAGAATGATCCCCCATTTAAACTGCCTGGCTTTTTTCCTGCTGTCCGCAAGGGTCCCGCAGGCAGGCGGACAGGTCCAGAGCCTTCCGTAATTGCCGCATTTGTTGGCTTTGCACATATCGCGGACTTCCTTGAGAAAATTCAGATCCTTCGTCTCAAAAATGCCTCTGCCCGCAAATCCGATCTCCTCCGCAAGCGCGGCGGCTGTCTCTTTGGTCATATTGTGATGAAACCTCCTGTAAAAGCGCTCTGTCCGCGCAGAAAATCAATCCTTCCCGGTCACGCCCTGAAGCCTCTCGAATTTCATGACGGTCTAAAAAGTCACGTTCAGTCCTGCTCCGGGAAAAACATGTTGTCCATGTAGAGGTCGCTGAAGAGAGGGTTCTCCGCCAGGGCAGTTTCCTCTGCATTTTTTCCGACTGCGCGCATGCGCTCGAGGACAGAAGGATCGCAGGCCGCCATCACGGCGCCTGCAAGGGAACTGTTGCCCACAGGAACCATCCTGTCCAGCAGTTCCTCCGGCAGCAGACCGATCCCGACCGCCTTTTCCAGATTGATCTTCTGGCCGAAGCCGCCCGCAATATAAAGCTTTCCGATCTGATCGTAGTCTGTTCCGTATTCTTCCAGCAGGACCTCCAGTCCCGCACGGACAGCGGACTTGGCCAGCTGTACTTCGCGGACATCCTTGTTGGTAAACACAATCCCTTCCGCGACCGGGAAACCGTCGTCAAAATATTCATCATCCAGGAGTCCTGTCTCATCGACCAGTTCCTCTTTCAGAAGCTCGTAGACAGTCTCCAGAACACCCGTCCCGCAAAGACCGACAGGCGGAAGATTCCCGATCGTTTCCACTCGTGTCTCGCCGTCGTTAATCTCCACACTCCTGACAGCTCCGGGAATACCCGCTACTCCGCAGCTGATATTGCCGCCCTCAAAAGCGGGGCCGGCCGCCGTGGATGCCGATATGATGCGGTCACGATTTCCGATCGCCATCTCGCCGTTGGTTCCCAGGTCCACGAGAATACAGATTTCCTCGCTCTGATCGATCCCGCAGGCAACGATGCCGCTCACAATATCCGCACCGACAAAGGTGCTGATTCCAGGAAGAATCGTCATATTTTCATATTCGTGCAGAGAAATATCGACCGGCGTGTAGGGGGCAACTCCAAGCGTGTGGCAGGAGAGACCCTGGAGCAGGTGTTCCATAGTCGAATTACCGCTGATTATCATGCGGGTATCCTGCGCCAGACCCAGTTTTTCCCGCAGCAGATCCAGATCCGCGCGGATGCTCTTCTGCAGCAGGCCGCCCTTGCCCTGATTGGAGGCCTCCATTCTGCTGATGACATCGGCTCCCCAGCTTCTCTGGTGATTAATGCCTGTGGAAGTCCCCAGAATCCTTCCGCTTCCGGTGTCCACAGCGGACATTGCGATCGTTGTCGTACCGATATCGACGGCCGCCATTATTTCACCTTCTGAAGCCGCAGGAACCTTTTGTGCCGGTTCAGAATTTCCGTGTGTCTGCCCGGATATCCCGCCTTCCTCGGTTTCCTTCTGTCCCGGGTTCTGACCGGGGGTCCCATTCAGAGAAAAGCCGGACGCCACGTGCATCTGTTTCTCGTCCCCTGCCTCGATTTCAATGACAGCGCCGTTCACGGCTGCAGTCCTGCAGGCAAGGCGCACACCGGCCGCGATCTCCGCTTCTGTCAGGACCTTGCGGTCTGCCTGCGATGGCGCGGGCGGATTCTGGACAAAGCGGACCCTGCACTTGCCGCAGGTCCCGTTCCCGCCGCAGGGAGCCGGAATATATTCCCCCTGTGCCTGCAATGCCTGCAGAACGCTTGTGCCCTCTCCAATGTTCTCAATCCGGATCGCGTGTCCCACTCTTTTTTCCTCCTCAGGCAGGTTCATACTTGTGGCTATGAGCATGGCTCACAGACTCATATGATTAAAGCCACGCGCTGATTCGCGCGTCCCGCGCTCTGGCGCTCCCGCATCACTTAACAAATCATGCCCCCGCTTTGTCCGCGGGGGCATGCAATTCTCCTTGCATAGCGCCTTAAGGCGCAGACTCTGCTTGAGCCGCGGAGTCATGTTTCAACCGCGGAGTCCTGCTTCAAGACGTATAAATCACAGAATAATCAGGCACTGACAAATTCGACCGCCTTCTCAGCCGCACTCGGAGCATCTTCTGTGTAGGCATCGGCACCGATGCTGTCTGCAAACTCCTGTGTGACAGGAGCGCCGCCGACCATGATCTTGACCTTGTCACGGATACCGGCTTCTTCCGCAGCCTTGACCACCTCACCCATCATGGGCATGGTCGTTGTAAGAAGTGCGGACATTCCGATAATATCGGCGTTCTCATCGATCGCCGCCTGAACGAATTTCTCCGGTGCCACATCGACGCCGAGATCAACCACTTCAAAGCCCTTGCCTTCAAACATCATGATGACAAGATTCTTGCCGATATCATGCAGGTCGCCCTGGACGGTTCCCATTACGATTTTGCCCCTGCCGGTGGCACCCTCTTCGGACAGATAGGGCTTGAGGACCTCCGATCCCGCCTTCATGGCACGTGCGGAAACCAGTACCTGGGGGACAAAGATCTCGTTTGCCTTGAACTTTGCGCCGACGACATCCATACCTGCCAGAAGTCCCTGGGTCAGAACCACATTGGGCTCCAGCCCCTCATCAATTGCCTGCTGACAGAGTTTGGCGACATCCTTTCTCTTGCCTTTCTGAAGCATCTCAGAGATTTTTTCAAGCACTTCACTCATCTGTAACTACTCCTTTCATAAAAATTCCCGGTCTTTCTGGAACAATGACTTTACCAGGATGAGCTGCCTCGTTACGGGCACAGATGTGATTTATAACGATACCTCCCGGCTTGTCCGGATCTCCGCAGGCTCTCCACTTCCGGCGGAAATCTTTAGCTTTTATTAATTATATAATAATTTGTGTAATTGTTTTTTGTAATTATTTTGCCTAATTCGTTGATTTTTTATCCGCTCCGGCAAATATTCAGAAAATATGATTCCGAATGAGGCCGGATTCTTTTTATTCACATTCCACAGCTTCCACAGCCTGCATGAAAGCCCTGCCGGAACTACCGGTACTGCTTGGGCGTGAGGCCGGTCATCTTTTTAAAGACCTTGGTGAAATAGCTCTGGTCTTTATAGCCGCAGGCGATCGCGATTTCCATGACAGGATAATCTGTGTTGGACAGAAGCCGTGCCGCCTCTTCAATACGGACTCGATTCAGATGCTCCTTGAATGTCATTCCGGTCACCTGCCTGAACAGGGTGGAAAGATAGGATGTATTTACGTGCAGATGCTCTGCTGCCGTCGCCAGCGTAATATCTTCCGAAAAGTTCTGGGAAATATAATCGACAGCGTTTTTGACGATCCTACTGCTCTTTTCAGGAGTCAGGAACAGGTTGTCAGTAAATATTTCGATATTGTCCTGGAAAGTATAGCAGATGTCGTAAATATTCTGTGCGGCTGCCAGAGAGGTGATGAGTCTCTGGTTCATTTCGAGGACCATGTTAGCGTCGGCACCGCGTTTGATCGAGGCGCGGGACAAAAGAGAGCACAGCTCGATGGTCCGAATCTTGATGCGTTCCGTGTCATGCCCCTCATAGAGCAGGATATGTCCGAGGAGCTCATTGAGAATTTCCCTCGCGCGGACAGTATTATTCACCTTGATACAGCTGATCAGCTCATTTTCCATCTCCAGGGGATACATCTTTGCCTCGCGGACACCGCTGTTTTTAAAGAGCTGGATCGACTCGTTGATCCTCGACTGCTGAAGGAGTTTTTCCTTGTTGGAGGCAATGACCTGTCTGCTCTCCACAAGAATGCTGCGCATCAGATAATTGAAGATCACGCTGGTCTGTGTGACAAGGTCCGGATCCAGCACGGGGATTCCGGCCGAATACTCCATCAGACGCACCAGACTTTCCGCAGGTATGCTGTTCTCTTTATTCAGATCCGTGATCATGACCGCGTCCGGGTCATCCATGAGAAAGGGACCCGCAACCACAGAGCCGAACTGCTTTCCCTTGATCATGACGGGATAAACAATATGGTTCATGCCGGAATGGCAGCTGAATACATAAGCTTCCCCAAAGTCCTTTGCCATCTCTCCCGCCCGGACATGCTCCTGGGCACAGTTTCGTCCCGACATATTATGGCGGGCAAACTCCATGCAGTAGGGATATTTTTCTCCGTATTGCAGGAGTTCTCTTCCGTTTTCATCGATCAGCGCAATATTGAGTCTGGTGATCGTATGAAAGGCCTTCAACATATCTCCCAGTTCCTGTTCCGGGATATATTTAAAAACATGGTTCTTTTCCATCCGTCACCCTCTGCAGGTGTCTTCCCGGCATCTGCTATCGAAAGAAAACAGCTGCCGCCCACCGTCTTGATAACCGTGAACGACAGCCTGAGATCATTTTTATCCCATCATAGACCAGATTCAGATCATATGTGCATTCCCTGCACTTCCAAGCCCGGAATCAGGACTTTTGCAACCTGGCTGTTCATTCAGACAGTTTCTATGCTTCGCGGCTTACCTGTCGCCATTGAACTCTTTGACTGCTTCAACCATGGCCGCAATATTCTCGATGGGAGTATTGGCCTGGATGTTATGGATGGTATTGAAGATATAACCGCCGTCTTTGGAGAAGATCTCCAGTCTGCGCAGAACCTGCTCGCGGACCTCTTCGGGAGTTCCGAAGGGAAGGGTGTGCTGGGTATCGACGCCGCCGCCCCAGAAGAGGATATCCTTGCCATAAGCGTCCTTGAGTCTCTGGGGGTCCATACCGGTCGCGGAGCACTGAACAGGATTGAGGGCGTCAAAGCCGCTCTCGATGAAAAGAGGAATCATGTCGAAGACGGCACCGCAGGAGTGCTTGAGGGTCTTCCATGTGGTGTGCTCATGGATCCAGTCGCACATCTTCTTGTAGTAGGGAAGATAGATTTCTTCGTAAGTATCAGGAGACATCATCAGGCTGTTCTGTGAGCCGTAGTCTGTTCCGCAGATGTAGACGATATCGATGTCAGAGCCGAACTCATCCCAGTATTTCTGGAAGTTCTGAATGGCGATGTCTGTACCCTGGTCGAAGACCTCCTCCACCTCATCGGGATAGAGCAGTGGAGCCATGTACCAGTCCGCGATCCTGCGGACGCCGCGGGGATGACGGATGTTGGGGCCGGGAATGTTGTTGGCATCGCCCAGGCAGGAATAACCCGGGATGACCTGGATGGCGCGCTGCAGAGGCTTGTACTCCTCCAGCTTTTTGTGGTGGAAGGCGATCTGCTCATCAGAGGCCAGCATATAGTCCTCGACGTTGCCGGACAGATCGGGATCATCCTCGTCGATCTCCTCTTCGGGGCGCTCCAGATTGTCGAAATAATATCCGCCGGCAGGCAGGTGGCCGCTGGGCGCGACGGAATCGTCGCCTTCAGGATAAACAAAGGTGCCGCCCTTGCCGTCGTCATGAAGAGTGGCATTGGCAGGAATCAGGATCGGTGTGCCGCGGTATTCCCACTCCTTCCATGCATCATTGTGATGTCCGTAGGTGTCGCCGAAATTGTCGAGGTTCTGCACATCGACGCCCATGACCTCTCCCAGGTCAGGATCCACAAAGGCTGTCATCGTGCTCATGTCGTTGATTCTGGGCAGCTTCTTCTCCAGTCCGTAATAATCACGCAGCTGCGCGACGACCTGGCAGTTGACCATGGATGTGCACATTCCGCCGAAGTCCACCGGCACCTTATCGGGCTCCTTATGTGCAAATGCTGTCAAAACTCTTTCTTTGGATGTCATGTGCTTTTACCTCCCCTGAAATATCTTATAAAAATGACTTTGCTTTCCTTTTGGATTATTGCTTTTACTGTCGGAATACGGCGGTATTTTGAAGGAATTTTGCTGTAATTCCGATACAGTTCCGGTTCTTCCGCAAAACTTTTGCGGATAATCCGGGATTCATTCCTTTTTGATTTCCACTGTATACATGATACAATGAAAAAGAAAAAAGGGCACTTGCAATTACTATCATCAAATATGCAAATACTATCATTTTTTTCATCTGCCCGCGGCAGTGCGTCGGACATGCCGGCAGAAGAGCTGGCGGGCAGACACGAAGGCCACAGGAGAGCAGGCAGGTGCATGAACGTGCCGGCATAAAAACCGCGTGGTGAGACAGACATAAGAGCCGGATACGATACAGACCTGAAAGCTGTGTGCTGATGAAACAAAAAACCGCTAGTGAGACAGACATGAGAAGGAGCAGATATGCGGCAGATTCCGGAAGAATATCTGGTAAAAAGAGAACAGGACATTCAGGAGGCGGAAGGGATCTTTGTACACACGCCCTCCTCCTTCGCTCTGGACAACCTCTTCTATATCCGGCTGGAGGCCCTCTATACCTGCGGTCCCAGGTATGAGGTGAAGAGATCAGGGCTGAATTCTTTTTTGATGTTTTATATAAAAGAGGGGGAGCTGCTCTTCGAATACGAGGGGCGCAGTTTTGTCGCGCACAAGAAGGACATCGTGATCCTGGACTGCATGCGGCCCCAGCGCTATCAGGCGCTGACGCGGACTTCCTTCTACTGGTTCCACTTTGACGGCAGCGCTTCCAGGGCATACTTTGAGCATTTTAAAGAGAACCGCGGAATCCATTTCCAGAATACCCGGGGTATGGAGGAACATTTCGTCCTGATCCATGATCTGATGCGGAGCGGCTGCCCCGATGAAGGGATCATGTCGGTCCATATTCACCGGATCATGGCCCTGCTCTTCTCCTCTGTGGGGACCGGAGGGACTCCCTCTGACATCGTGGCCCGCGCCAGGGTTTATATGGACGCCCACTACATGGAAAAACTGTCCGCGGAGCAGATCGCCGAAGCTTCCAGGGTAAGCCCGTCCCACCTCTTCCGCCTCTTCCGCAAGGAGACCGGCCTGACGCCCTATGCCTATCTCACCAACGTGCGGATGGAACACGCCATGAAGATGCTGCTGAACACCTCCTACACAGTGGAGGAGATCGCGGATTACTGCGCCTTCTGCTCTTCCGCCAATTTCATACGGGCATTCCGCCAGAGTACCGGAGTGACACCCAGAAAGTACAGAAAGCTAATCAGCGGCATCACATCGGCAGCGCCGTAAAACACGGCAGTGTGCAGCAGGGCCGCCGAATGCAAATAAAAGAGTTTCCAGACACTTACACCTCCTAATGGTCACGGAAACTCTTTTTCTTTATTGTATGTATTTATTCTTTGTCTTTTTTATCTATGTCTTTTTTATCTGTTTTCTGTATCTTATACCTTTGATCTTATGTCTCTTTGATATAGTATCCCCCTTTCTTTGTCTATGAAATTATATGGCTGTTCAGGTAAGAAAGCCCCTGATCATATCTGCGTAAGCCTGTCCGATGGGCAGATCATAGCAGACCTTGATCCGGTTTCTAATCGTTTTCACTGCTTCCATTTTAATCGGGTCATACCCTTCTTTTTCATAGGTCTCTTTCCAGATTCCCACCCCGCGTTTCTGCCAGGCCGGCAGTTTATCATAGTTGATGCCTCTGGAAAACAGAAGCTCGTTTTTAAAACTGACCCCTTTGCCTGTCAGTTCCTTTGTCGCCTGCCTGGCTGTTTTTCCTTCTTTTCGCAGCATCCAGTAGCAGCAGGAGTTCAGGGCGTTCCTGTTGGCATCCTCCTGTCTCCAGCGGAAATAATCCTGTACCTTTGCGATGTTGGGAAGCGGAACCACCCTGCAGTCAAAAACCGCAGTCTGCCCCAGCATCAGAGAAAAGGCGGCGCTTGCCTCTCCGGCCAGTGTGGAATTGAATTTCCTTGTCTTCCTTCCGAAGGCGTCCTCCTCCGGCGCAAAGAGCAGGGATATCTCATCGCTTTCCGTATATGCATAAATGACACGGAATCCGCAGTCCATCAGGGCTTTCGCCGTATTGACCATCAGATCCCTGAAGCGGACGTCAAAAGGTGCCTCGAATTTGCAGACTTCCTTCGTCAGGCGGGTGAATCCCCTGCCGTCAAGCCTTGCCGCAAGATACATTTCCGGCAGAATCACCTGATCCAGGGACTGCTCGTAAATACGCATTTTTTTATCAAACTCATCAAAATTCATTTCTGCTTGTCTCCCTCCGCTTCTCCTTCCATAAAACGCTCACTGCTCTTATTGAGTCAAGAGTATGTTGCGAGATGATTATCAGATATTACTTAATACAGAATAAACTGCTTTCACAAAATAGTCATTCGACCCGTAGTATAAATGAATAGTATAAAATCAATCAGGTCACTGTCAGATAATCGCTTATTACGCTATAATGATTCCATGGTCAAAAGCCTGGAAAAAACAATCTTCTCACCCCTTTCTGCATAAATATGCCGGAGATACAAAATAAAGATTGGAGGATTGAAAGTCATATGAAAAAAGAGACGAATACGATCAGTGATATCATCAGCCGCAACGGCATTATGGTCATCGACGGCTCGATGTCCACAGCTCTCGAGCATCTGGGAGCCGACCTGAATTCAAAGCTCTGGACCGCCAGGGCCCTGGCGGAGTCCCCTGAGCTTGTCCGCCGGGTACACCTGGATTACTTCCGTGCCGGAGCGGACTGCGGAATAACCTGCAGCTATCAGGCGACCATCCCGGGGCTGACCGCAAACGGGTACACGCGTGAAGAGGCGGAGACGCTGATTGCCCGCTCTGTTGAGATATTCATCGAAGCCCGTCAGCAGTGGTGGGAAGAGGAAGGCGAAAAGGCAGGACGCGCCTGGCCCCTCTGCCTGGCAGGCATCGGACCTTACGGAGCCTATCTGGCAGACGGATCCGAATACCGGGGAAAATACGGAGTAGGCGATGATGTCCTGGACAGCTTCCACCGGCGCAGAATGGAAATCCTCCATCAGGCAGGCGCGGACATCCTGCTCATTGAGACCCAGCCATCACTCCACGAGGCACTTCTGGCGGCAGGCATCGCAGAGGAACTGGGAGCAGACTACTGGATCAGCTTTTCCTGTGCGGACGAAAAACATATCTGCGAGGGTGACCCCATCCGCAAGTGCGCGGAGGTCTTCGCAAAAGGCCACCCCCACCTGAAGATGATCGGCGTCAACTGCACCAAGCCGGTCTATATCTCCGGCCTGATCAAAGAACTGCGCGCCGGCCTGCAGGCTGCGGGAAGCACTCTTCTCATCGGTGTCTACCCCAACAGCGGCGAAGAATATGATCCCGTCACCAAGTCCTGGCACGGCACCGGAGACGCGAAAAACTTCGGGGAATACGCCCTCGACTATATGCGGGCAGGAGCGGATGCCGTCGGCGGCTGCTGCACGACAGTAGCTTCCCACGTAGAACAGGTCGTCGCAGCCAGAAAAGCCTTCATCGACGGCGGCAGGGCCCGCGTAATAAGTCCCTGACACACGGCGGCAAAAAGGTTCAAGGCTCAATATATAAACACTTATAAGGCTCCCGGATTCCGGACAAAAATCATATACGGCTCCAAAAAACCTACAATCCTTTCAGGATGCCGGGAGTAAAGTCAGGCAGAGGATCTGAAACCGGATCTCTTTCTGCCTGCGGCATTTTTTCTTAACTGCAGCACTTTTTCACTGCAGGAATTTTTCAAGGGGGAGACACTATGGGTGATGCTGTGGAATATGATGCTTTTACTGCTTTTCTGTATAGGATCGATGATTTTATGTGGGGTACCTGGATGACCGTCCTGCTGGTCGGCATCGGGATCATCCTGAGCATCCGGTTCGCATTCCGCTACCAGCGAAAGATCATCTTCAATTTTAAAAACACCTACGGCAGGATCGGCGCCAAGGGCGAAGGCGAGGGCACGATCTCAGGCTTCCGTGCCGCCTGCACCGCACTTGCCAACACAGTCGGCACCGGCAATATCAGCGGCGTAGCAACGGCGATTGTCTCGGGCGGTCCCGGCGCCCTGGTCTGGATGTGGGTATCTGCCTTTTTCGGCATGTCCACCAAGGCCTGCGAGATCATCATCGGACAGCGCTATCGCGAGCACTACAAAAAATCCATGAATGAGTATGTCTGCGACCGGTCCTTCGTCCTTAAAAACGCCTTCGGCTGGAAAAAGGGGGCGGTTCTGCTGGCAGTCTTCTGTTTCGTGTTCGGCCCCTGGACCTGCTGCGTCCAGACTGAGGCCGTGACCAGTTCCATGAACCAGGCCTTCGGCATCAGTCCCCTGATCTCGGTCATCATCATCGGAATCACCTGTATGGTGACGATCTGGGGCGGACTCAGACGCATCTCGGACGTCATGTCCCGCGCCGTACCCATCATGGCAGTCCTCTACATCCTCATGGGCCTGGGTGTCCTGATTCTCAACTTCCAGC
>Ga0310695_10007947_pt1 | contig 16647 bp, 18 predicted proteins | sample RumenRJG_04DNA_FD_203882 | JGI IMG/M metagenome (GOLD analysis project Ga0310695, IMG submission 203882) | Bovine rumen microbial communities from Lethbridge, Alberta, Canada - RJG_04 (v2) (version 2) | ecosystem: Host-associated > Mammals > Digestive system > Stomach > Rumen | place: Canada...
TTATAGTGGCTGGTTGGTGGAGCAGCGCCTGGAAGACATTATTAAAAATGAAGTGTTGGCGTTGGAAGTTTTAAAGAATTTATTGTGAGGGAAAGGGGACAAAGCCAGTTGGGTATAGCTTAGAAATGAAATGCTGTTTCAATAGTGTTGATGAAAACAATTATTCAAAAATCTGTGTATCGATACCGCCATTACATTCAAAATTCGTATCTGTTAGATGTGATAGCTTCTGCTGTAATTGTAATATCAGGGTGCTGAACCATCGAGATTATATTAATCTGACGATTGGAGATAATCCGGTGAGTTTATACTTTGAAGATGATTATACGAACCTGAATGCTGAATCATTCGCGGAGATGCTAAATGAAATGCTGGAAGAGAGTTATCACGTGAAATGCCAAGTTGATAATTGTAATCGCTTGTATTTTGTTTCTCAATCTATGTTCTGGTTCAATGATATGACGTATAATGTGAAGCTGTTGATGGGATTGTATTCCATTAAGGATGAAGATATTCGAGCTGGAAAGATTAGAGCTGAATCGGGCAGTGAAGGTGAATATATATTGAAAATGAATTCTGTTGGAATGTATCTTTCAACTCCAATATTAAATCTTGTTAGTAATATTGGTGATAGCTCATTTAGAAATAATAGTGATGATATTGCTAATCTTCAATCTTGTTCAACTGTATTGAGGATTAATAATAGTTTTAGTCCTAATATTCCTATTGTTGCTAGTGGTGATGGAAGTATGTCAATTATTCCTAGTGGATGCGTTGGTGGTGCTGTGTTTGTTCTTGTTGATGCTAATATGAGGCAAGTTGATTTGTTAAATCCAATGTATATAACTTTAACATTGGAGCCTTTAGCTGGATATGATGTTTAAAATTGAGAGTTTTAATTTAGTGAAAATGACAAGGAAGAAAAGTGTGAAGAAGAAAATTATCAAGAAAATCCAGAAAGATAAGGCAAAGAAGAAGAAGAAGGATAAGCTCCATGAGCTTAAAGAAAAGCTAAAGGCAGCTGCTAATGGTGGTATGTCAAAGTTAGAATATCAACAAAACCTGTTGGACCCTAAATTTAGAGCCGCGATGTTAGGTTTTGGTGGATTTTCTCAATCAGGAATGTCAAATGCTAATCAATATCTTCAAGAACATCGTGATAAAAACAATGAGCTTACACGTAAAATCGCAGTTGAAGAAGAGAGGGCAAAATTAAAACAAGATAATGAGAGATTAAATAGAGAATTAAAACAAAATAAACAACAACATGCTGACGAACTTTCTAAACTTAGAATGGAGCAACAAAAAGAATCTTTGGAAAAGGAAACGAAAAGGCAAGAAACTGTATTCAAGGAAAAAGTCGATTATGAAAAAACAATTGCTGCGCAAAAAGCAATAATACAAACTTTAAAAGAAAAGGAAGAAGACCAAAAAAGAAGAGAACAAACTGAAAAGTCGATATTTGATAATCAGGAAGCAATTAAAACAGCAATCACAAATCTCACTGTTGGTAAGGATAACGCAAAAACAGCCGAAAAATTGAGAGAAATCGGCGAACAATTAACCGCAATAACTACAAAACAAACAGAACTTCAAACACAGTATGATAATACTCAAAAGATATTAACGACGAAACATCAATTAACAATTGCTCAAAGTAATGAAGAAACTAATGACCAACTTCGACCAATGGAAGCAGAATTAAATAAGAAAATAAGAGAAGCGGAAAAGGCAAAGTTGGAATATGAAAGCAATGAAAAATACTTACACTTACAATTTGAAAAATCGATGGCTGAATACAAAGCAGATTTCGCACAAAGGGAAAATGCTCTAACTCAAGGAATAGCAGCTTTGGAACAAAAACAAAAGAAATTTGACCTTGAAACCAAAAAGATAAAGGAATATTATGACCTTATTAGTAAGTATAATACGTTATCCGCTCAATATATGGCTGATAGAACAAATAAAAACTTGGAATTACAAGTAGCAGATTTAAAAAGACAACTTGAACGCTTCAGAGAAGATATTAAGCAAGAAAACCAATATAATGATTTACTGCTTGAAAGAGATTTATTATTGGTCCAAGTTGATCCAGAATTAAAACAGGCAGCTTTTGAACATAAGGCAGACAATGCTGTGAAAATTGAAACAGTTAGAAAAGGCAATAAACTTATGAAGAAAGTTTCAGATGAAACAGAAAAAATTGATGACCTTACATTAAATATGATAAGTTTGGGAAAACAAATATTTGGAGAGAAATGGGACCACAATGAAATGTTTAAACCTGATTTTGATAAGAAAATCAAAACAAAATTGCTTGAAACACAACAAGAAGCACAAAAAGCACAAAAAAAGAAAGATGAGTTAATTCAAATTCGTAAGACTCTAGATGACACAAAAAAAATACAGATGGAAAATGAACAAAGAGAATTTGAAAATAATGATGTAGAGATGAGAAATAAAGGAATGATTCAGGCACAAGCTAAAAAACATGAAGAAGAAGTTAGACAAAAGGCTTACAATGAAGAATTGAAAAAAAAGAATGAAGTATTAGAAAATTTAAAACGAGAACATGAAGAAGGAACTCGTCTAGCTTCACAAGCATTTTATCAATTAATGGACATGGACCCGAATTTTAAGATTGCTGCTGACACTGTTGCTCAGGCGAAAGGTTATGCTACGCCTGATTTTTCTTTGTTGTATGATATTCAAGAACACATGAAAAAAACTGGAAACGATACAATTGTTCTTGAAAAATTATACAAGCAAATAGCAGACTATCAAAAGGAACAAGGCGATAATATTAATTATGTTCAAAACCTTAATGAGTATGTCGCAGGCATTACAAAAGAAAAAGATGACGCTCTTAAAAAAAACACAGAATTACAAGGGAAACTTAATCAAGCATATGCTTACGGTTGGAATATTACTGGTAAGTTGAATGATAGACCAGCGGCAAACCTAGCCGCTCAGTTGGCAGGAGTCCCAGAATGGGAAACAGAAACTTTTTTGGAAGAAGTTTATAATGGTAGTAAAAGGAATGAGGAACAACTTGAAGAAAAAGAACATCAAGAGATGATGAGAGAGGGAGAAGAGATATTTGGTTATGATTAAATCTTTTAACCGTTTGGATGTATTATATCATTATTTTTAACATGAAGGAAATATAAAATGTCATTAAATCCATCAACCCAAGGAAATTCAGCCATTGATGTAATCGATGGCACTGTAAGCGAATTCTATAATCTTATGGACCAATGTATAAGACGTAGTGAAGTTATGCCGGGTCAATATAAATCTATTACAAGTCCATCATATTCTAATAACTGTCCAATCACTGAATCAAGTTTCACAACTATAGATATTGGTTGTCCTTCTCCTCAAGTTGTTGATATTAATAATTCATTCATCACTGCTAATGTTGAAGTTCCAATCACATTTAACTCAGCATTTACTAATTTAACTAATTCAAGCACGTTTTTCGTTGGTTGGCGTTCTTCATTAGATTTTCTACAAAGATATATTATCTATTGTAATCATAAGGTTGTTTATGACCAAGTTTATGTTGGTGAAGAGTCATTTATTTTACAATCTTTAATTCCTGAACATGTAAGATGCCGCAGACCAAATCAATATACAACTTATGATAATGCTAGTAATTTCTCTCCTGATGTTTGTGGAACTTATATTACAATTCAATCACAAAGTGAAGCTGCATCTACTGGAGGAAGTTTTACTGTTAATGTTAAGATTCCAATTAAGTTAGATATCAACCAATTCTTATTATTCCAGAATTTCAAATATCTTCCTGGATTTTGTGGAACTTGGTCAATTAAACTTTATCCAGCAGTTCAAAATATGATTGTATGCCCAGTTAATCCACGTGCAAGATTAACAGCAGCAGAAGCATTAGCATTGGACAATAAAAAGAAACCTTTAGATGATTACACTCATCATTTCGTTCAAATTGGTGATAAAGTTAAAGCTCTCACTACATGTAAGATAACATCAGATAGTGAAACAGCTACATTCACTGAATTTACCATTACAGCTGGAAAATTAACAGTTGAAAATGTTTTATATCATCAAACACAATTTGAATTAATGTATGATGTATATGATGCTTTGAAAGCTAGATATATGGCAAGACCTTTAACAATTCCAGTTAATAAGCTTGATTATGGTAGGTTCGCAGGTATTATGAAAAATGACACAACTAGCTCAACATATACTGCTGCTGTTTCAAATGTTGAATCAATATTTATCTTACCATTCCATGATGATAATCATCACACTATTTGCCAAAATCCAGAATTCCAAAACTTTTATTTAAGTATTTCAGGATTTGGTAATTTCCCTCAACAACCATTTAACACATTTGGCAATGATGATAACCACATTAGATTCTTAAACATGACATTAGATGCTTTGAATATCAATAACTCACCAATAGCAGCTCCAAACAAAGATTTATTAAATAGTCTTGAAAAGAAGAAGACAGAATTTTATAAGTATTATTACAGTGGAAGTTCTTATAAACAAGAGAAAGGAGACCCTATTACTCAAAAATTAGATGAATCTAACTTCTTAATTGGTATTCCATTTAGTAATGATATTGATTTCCAAGGTGGTTTAACTTCTAATGGAAACATTAACATCAAACTTTCAGCTACAAATAGCATTATCAATACAATTGGACAAGCATTAAATGGAAATGATTGTTCAATTGGTGCGACCGTTCTATTCTGCTGTGATTGTGCTTTAATGATTAAAGTTATTCCATATGCTGACCAGCCAGAAGTCCGATTAATAACAGAGCGAATTGTATAAAAATAATAGGGTTAGAAAAAGAGTTAGATTCTGAGTTAGATTTATTTTTATTGAACATTTCCTCTAGTTCTTATACTTCCATCAATCAATTCAGCTCTATAACAACTAGAAGATGTAAATTTAATATGTTTTGCTTGATATTCGATTTTGAAATCACCTAATTCTGAACCAATTTTATTTATCACAGTTATCTTATCAATATCTTTTGTTGGAATAACAAATGAATCAGTTTTAATAGCATAAATGGGAATATCATTAGAATTACAATAATTGATGATGTTGTTTAATCTTCTTCTTGATTCTGATAATACAGCAACACCAAAACATGGAATGTTAAAGTTTAAATTAATAGACTTTAACATTTGAACAGTATAAATTCTTGTTCTATTGTTCTTGGAGATTTGATAAATGTAATTCCCATTTAAAGCAATGAAATTATTTAGTTCATATCCTGGAATATATTTAATCTTGAAATTTTGTGATGATTGAAGAGATTTGCCATATAAAGATGATAACAAGTTTTTACCAAATTTGTTTAATCCTTCAATACTTCTTAATTGATAAAGTTTTTGTGATAATTGTTTTATCCTTGGATTGAATCCTTCATTATAATAATATCCATTAATGATTTCAATATCACAAGTAATATATTTTCTAATTTCTTCAAGCAAGATGGAATCAATGAAATTAATTCCTTCATGAAGAAATGTAAATCTACCAAGTTTATCTTCAGTGATGTTAGAAATATTTACTTGAAGGAATGAATAACATGAATCAGGTGGAACAATATTATAAAATGGTTTTGGTTTTCCTTTTGGTAATCCTGGAATATCTCTCATTGAAGTTCCATATGAAGAATTGATATCTAAACATGAAACATCAGAAGTTTCAAAGCAATGGTCATGTAAAGTCTTCACTAATCCACCATGAATACATCTTTTAGTAAATGATTGAATGATTCCACTAACAGAATAAACACCATTAAAACAACCAGATTTAAAAGCAGAAGCAAAAGCAATTTTAGGAAGTGTGGAATAATCATTTAAATTTATTCCAAACATATCATGAAGAACTTGTTGAACTTTAGAAATTATTGTTGTAAATTCATTAATATCATTTCCTTCATAGTTGATTGAAGTGAGGGAATGGAAATTTCTTAATGTAATGATTTTGCTATTGTTTTTAGCATATATCTTGATTTGTTGAATGGTTTTTCTATATAAAGTGGGAATGATATTGTAATCACTTCTGATTGGTATCATGTTTTCACTTAATGCTGGAAGATAAATTAAAGTCTTATGTGGAAGTTTATCAAATAATTGATGTAAAGGAATTGAACCACATTTTGAAGAAATTAATTTATCATCATTGATTAGTGATGGAAGGATTAGATGAAAATCTTCTTTAATTTCTTTAACAAAGATTGGTTTGATACTTGTTGCTGGATATTCTAAAGTATCATATTCATATTCATATGTTAAGAATTTTTCAGCAATAGAGAAATCTGGAATTAGTTGTAATTCATTACTTTCAATCATTCTTGTGATTAAAGTATTTAAATTCTTAACATCATATTTATTTGGTGGAACTAATTCATCATGATAAAGCATATAATGCCCACAACGTAATAGAAGTCTTAATTGTCTTTCTGCTTGTTGATTATATTTAACAGCTTTATCAATTTTCTTTCTTTCAGGATTGTAGAAAGAAATTTGAATGCCTACATTCAATAATTCTGCCAATTGTTTCAAATCATCTCGTGGGAGATATCTTGTAAAGATTAAAGAACGAATGAAATCTATTTCATCTGGTGTGAAGAGATTGGAATTAATAGCAGCAGTGATGAAACAATTATCACGATAATCAACTTCAGATGCGTCATGATAGATGCCAAAAATCGAAAGGTTTAAATCTGAAGTGTTGTAATAGGGGAAATATCCACCAGCTTTATCTGGACGTTGAAGTTTAAACCATTCGAGAGAGAAACCTTTTAATCTCATGAAAGCCATGAGTATCGCGTATTCTGAATCTGTGAAATCTGCTGTGGTATCTTGTAATTTACCTTGTAAGACTAATATTAATCGAGCTATTGCCTTTAATGTGTTATTATTTATCATCATCATCAATTCATGGTCATCACCATATTTCAAAGTTAGTGTTAAATGTTTTTTATCTTTACTAATTGATGGACGTTCTTTCAAAGCTTCAAGTAATCCAAGTAAATTAGCTTCTTGTGTTTTGTCGTCGGCATCTGCGAAATCTGATGAATAATCTTCACATTCTGATATTGAATTTATGATATCTTCTTTGATATCTAATGCGTTCTGTTCAAGTGGTTCATCAAAATCATCGAGCCAATTAACTAATTCATCCATTTATTGATTTAAATAAATGTAAAAATAATTCATTGAATTTTTTTATAAAAAAAACTAAAATCTTCATATATATGGAATGGTCATCACCGTGTTTATCAGCCCAAAATCAGCAAAGAGTTAAATCTAACCCCTAATCTAACGCTTTATCTAACCCCATGATATTTCATCAAATGATGTGCGGCTTAATGGCATTAATTACTTTTCCCGCTGTATCGCCAACAACTTTTGCTTCCCTAGCAGCATTTGTTATAGTAGGTTCAACTTTATTCACAGTATCATTAACTTTTCCATTTAATGCTTCCAATTTATCCTTGAATCTTGAAGATGGCAGAGCTGAGATAGCTTTATTGGCAAAATCGAGTCCTTTATGAACAGCACCAGCGGCAGTTCCAATAGCTCCTGGCATATGACTTAAAGCACCTGATATAAAACTAGCTCCTTTTACAATTTTTGGTGCGATATGTGATAATCCTCCAATTGCTCGACTTCCAAAACTTTTAATTCCTTGTCCAAGTTTATTAAAGAAACTTCCAATTCTTCCCATTGCTTATTTAATCCAAATCAAAAATAATAATATTAATTTTCATCTTTCTTAGTTTCTGGATGTAATCTTTCAAGATGATATTTCAAATAATATGGAGAAAGAAATGCTTTATGACAATGTTGGCATTCAAATCTTGTTCTTTCATTTTTTGGATGTCTTTGTTCAATATGTGTTTTCAAAACATATTTATTCGCAAAAGTTTTATGACAAGTTGGACATTCACATTTATCAAATATATGTGATTCTTTCTTAGATTGATGTTGTTGCTTTTGTTGTTGTGATTCATTTATTTTGTTCAATCTATCTTCAAGATACAAGATTTTATTGTGTAATTCATCAATATCTGTCATTTATTTTAATATAAAAAAAAATAACTTTAAAAAAAATATTAGGGGTTAGATGAAGAGTTAGATAAGGGGTTAAATCTAACGTTTTCACATGTTTTACAATAATTTAAATGACAGAGAAGATAGAAGCAGAAGTAAATGAAATCTTAGAAAAAGTTCGAAAGAAAAATAGTGCTGAGCTAAAGATGGCATTAATTAAACCATTAACAAAAGATTATCCCTTCTGTTCAAATGGAATCTATTTGTTTAGTGGAAGTATGGGTGCTGGTAAGAGTTATGAAATAATTCGACATATTTTAATTAGTGAAAAGTTATTTGATGAACCTTATTATAGTTTAATAGTATTTTGTTCAACAAGTGGAGGATTAGATAAAACTGTTCAATCATTTCTACCAAAAATCAAAACTCCAATAGCATTTATGCCTGATACATCATTGATGCCATTCCTTAGAAGACATATCAAAGTGAAGAAGAAATATTATGCTTTAGTTCAATTTTTAAATGGCAATCTTAAGAATCCTAGTTCAGAGATGGAAAGAATTATAACTAAGCATGGATTGAAGAAGAAGGAGCAACAATTGAAATATATTGCTGAAAAATTGTTGAAATATAATACTTCACGATATCCTGCGAATTTATTATTAGTGTTAGATGATTTTGCTAGTAATCCATTATTACAACAAAAGGAAAGTGAATTAAATAGACTTCTTACAAAAACAAGACATTATAATATCACATGTATCATAGCAGTCCAAACTGTGAAATTTATAATCAAGAATTTAAAAAGAATGCTAACAGATTGCGTGATATGGAGAGGATTGAGTAAAGATGATTGGGATGGATTATTTAAAGAACTTTCACATAGTTTTAATCAAGATGAATTATGGAAAGATTATCATTCACTACAAGACCAACATTCAAGATTAGAATTACATCTTATAGCAAATAAATATAAATTCCAATTGGAAGGGGAAGATGTATTTAAAGATTAAATCTAATCCTTTTATTTTTAAACTTTATTATTTTATCTATCTCTTAAAGATGACAGATTCAAACATTCAAGAAGAATTCCAGAACAATTCTGAAGAAGAGAATACAAATGAAGAAACTTCAAATGAAGAGAATTCAAATGAAACAAAACAAGTTGAAGAAACAAAACCAGTTGAAGCAAAAACAAAAAGAAGTGATAAAACTAAAGCAGAATTAACTAAACAAGCTAAAGATAGAGCAATTGAAAATTTCAATCGTGGCATTGCTGACCCTGAATATAAAGTTGTAAAGATGACTAATGGAAAATTCAGATGTTATAAAAGAAAAGAATCTTTACCTCCTGACCCAATTAAATTAAATCAAATTCCTGAAAATAAACCATCTGATGAACAAGTTGAAAATGTTAATGTTGAAATAATTGAAGAAAAAGATGAATCATCAAAATCTAAAAAGAAAAAAGATAAAAAGGAACATGACCCTTTTAAAGATATAGTTTATTTCAACATGTCAAATCAAATCTCTGAACAACTTAATAAAAGACTTGATGCTGTTAATGCTGAATTAGATAAATTAAAACATAAGAACAGCAAATTGAAAGGTAAATATAAAGCATTAAAACAAGCCATTTACATCACTGATGAAGAAGAAGATATTGTTGATAATCAATCTGAACAACATGAATCTGAACCTGTTCAACAAGTTCCTCAAGTTCAACAAATCCCTCAAGCTGCTAGAAGTAATCGTGGGATTAACTTCAATCGATTCTTTCAATAGAAAAATATATTATTTCAATCATCCATATTTTTACATACATCCCACCAAATATTATTTTTAATATTTTCAATAGTTATTCGTTGAACACGTTTTTGTTCTTTTAACCATTCTTCGAATTGTTTATCTAAATCTTTATCTTCATTATTTCCAGTTGATTTGTCATCACTCATTTATCTTAAAATAAAAAAAAATAAATGATGTAGGAATTTTTACTTCTTCTTGTTGTTGTAGAAGTATTTCTTTGAATTTATGAACCAAGATAATCTTTCGACATCTTCATTCGTTATTTGGGAACGAGGCTTTGGACGTTTCTTCCATTCTTTAATGATATAAGCCACTTTAAAAATACCATCCATGGTATTAGCGGATGCCATAAGAGCTGGATGTTTATCAATCTTCCGAAAGATGTAATCAGCCATCTCATCACAATTAAAATTGGTGTGAAGGATTCGATTCAGCCTTTTAATGTCGTGTTTGTTAATTTCTCTCCTCCAATGGGAGCTGCTATTACCGGGATAATGAGTATAATCCTGGAGAAAATCATCCATCATGAATAATAGATATCTTTCTTGTGTATCGAATACACCATCAGCCAAATCTTCTTCTTCTTCTTCTTCATGTCTCACCTCTTCCTCTTCTTCCTCTTCCTCTTCCCTGGGTGAATGTGATACATTTACATTTTCATCACTTTTGGAGATTTTAGATTTTTTAGCTTCAGTATCAGCTGTAGCTTCAGTGGTAGCCTTGGCATCTTTGATTTCAGCTTGTGGAGCGTCGCCAATTTCCATTTTTAAAAGTGAAGTGTGTAAATATAATATATTCAAAAATATGAAACCAAAACAAAGAATTATTCAAAGAAATTAAGAAAAAAGAAAATTGAAGGAATTGAATCTTTACTGCACTTCTTCTTCTTCTTCTTCACCACGAATCAAAACGTAATCATGTATCATTTGAGCTACTTTCTCTATGTCATTTGACATAAGAGATGGATGCTGACGAATTTGATTCGTGAGGTAATCAGCCATATTATTAATTGTCATCTCGGTGCCAAGAATATGATTGATTGTTCGAATATTGTCCCTGTTCAAGGAATTCTTCCAGAAAGTCTTATTATTTTGATGATAAGTCTCAAAATAAGTGCGTAATGCGCTATTACATTGAACTAAAAGAAATCTCTGGAGAGGATTGATAACATCATCAGTAGGAAGCATTTGATGAATCGCCATATTTGCCAAAGGAGTATTACCACCAGCTTCTCGGATTTTTTCAAATTTCTCCATAAGCAATCTGGTAGCAGCTAAAGCCGTCTGGATACTCCTTTGATACATTGGGAGAACTTTTGTAAAATCAGCCATAGCATTTCGTAAGGCAGCCGAAACTTCGTTTTCAGGGGGAATATTTTTATTTTTATTATTATTATTTATTTCTGGAGTTTCTACAGATTTGGGTTCTGTAGAATCAGAAACATGTGGGGATTCAGGGGAAATTTTTATTTCATTGGTATCAGCAGGTGGAGCTTCGTTGGAATCCATTTTAAAAATGAAGTGTATAAAATGAAATTCAAAGGAAGAAATTGTATTTTCAAAGCGGACTAGCCGAATATAACTAATTCCTTCACAAAATTCAAAGAGAATAATTATTTTTCAAGGGAAAGTCAGACACTACTATTGAAAAAATTGAATATCAAAAAATTTTAGATTATTTCCTTCAATAATTATATTTTAAAAATGGAAGTAGTAGAATTTCATGAAGAATTTGAAGAAGGAAGAGATTATTTATTAAAGCGTGCCACTGACGCAGCTTTAACAGGAGCTTTAGATGATATTATTAATTGTGATATTAAAAAGGTCCTTCGTGGTATTGATAATATAGATATTATTACCCTTTATGATTTTGTGAAATTACCATTAAACACTAATGGTAAGATGAATTTTGATATGGCTAAAAAACAGATTGAAAAAATTTTAATAAATTTTCCCGCATTTCGTTCTTGTGATCCATGTATGGTTTGTCGAAATATTGCGACATATTATGCTAACCGTGCTCGAGAAATAAACGAACCACTTCCACTATCACTTAATATCATTCTTGAAACAAAACCAAAGAAAGAGTAAAACATTTCAATTTCAATTTCATTTTTTTTGAATAACTTTACAATATTTGTTTTCCTTCTGAAAATTGTCAAAATGTCATTGACACCAGCAAGAATGATGATTTTAAATAATGGCATGAATCCTGAATTAATTAATGAAATTAATGACATAAGAAAAGCAAATATTGATAATGCCCTTAGGGATATTACTTATGACGACTTAGCTTCTATTGATCAATATTTTCACTTTGAAAAAAAGAAAGATGGGTCTATAGCTATGAAAAAAGCAAGACAACAATTAGCAGATTTTTTAAATGACTATCCCATCTTCCGAAGCTCCGACAAAAATAAAATAATAAAAAGTATTCAAACTTTTTATCAACAACATCCATTTACTGCTCCTCCCTGGATGCAGAATAATAATTTTAATAATTTTTCCAATCAGTAAATCTTTTGATAAAGCTCAATTAATAAACTCATTCATTTCCCTTCGTTTCTTTTAATTTTTTTTGAATGTTCTGAATTATAAAAATTAAACTAGTTTTTCAAAGCTGACTATTGAAAAAATTGAAAATAGAATTTTTGACTAATTCCTTTTCAAATTCAAAATATATTATGGCTGACCCACACGAAGATGATGAAGTAAATGTCGCTCGACAACATTTATTAGAACGTGGTATGGAGCCCTTATTATCAACTGAATTAAAAGATATTCAACTATGTAATGTTCAAAAAGTTTGTCGAAAACTAGATGGAGATGATTTTCGTATCCTTAATCAATTTATGGATTTCCCAGAATTAATTCCAGGCAAAATCGATATTCCCAGAGCAAGAGAACAACTGGAAACCTTTTTAAAAGCTAATCCTGCTTTTCAAAGTTGTAATCCTGGAAAAGTTTGTTCTAATATTGGTCATTATTTTACTCTTCATCCAATAAAGAGAAAATCATCTCCTCCATCTCCAAACTGGGCTAAAAAATATACTACTCTACCGAGTAATTTCAAACTCAATGATGAAATTGAAAATGAAAATGAGCCATCTTTTATGAATGGCACAAATCAAACTGACCCTTATCGAAACATACCCTAAACAAAAAATTTTCGACATATTTTTTATTAGTTTTCACTTATTAAAAGTTGGAGGTTGTAATACACCGTTGGAGGTTGTAATACACCGTTGGAGGTTGTAATACACCGTTGGAGGTTGTAATACACCGTTGGAGGTTGTAATACACCGTTGGAGGTTGTAATACACCGTTGGTGGGTTGGAAATTCCAAAACCTCTCAATTAATTGAGAAGAAATTTTTCATTTCTTTAGTTATCCATGTTAGTTTGTCCTCTTCAATGCTTTGAAATAATTTTTAAAAATTATTTAAATTGAATGTTAGCTCCTGTATCTAAAGATTCAACAAATCTTTATAGTCTTGTTCAACCCCAATGGTGCGGACAAAATAAAGAAAGAAAAAGTGAAGTTTTCGGATTAATACTTCAACAAAGATATCCATTTAATATTATAATAAATAATATTAAAATTGAATATAACAGGGACCTTCTACAATATCTTCAAAAAGATATGGCGACCTTACCTGCTATTACTATTCCACCATTTGAGCTTGATGTTTCTGAATTCCATCCTTTACCAATTGAAATTCAAGAAGAAGATTCACATGAATTAAAAGAAAAAATCTATTCCTTTAATAGAAAGATATCTCAAATGGTTTGCGACCATTCCAATCTTCGAAAATTACAATTAGAATATCTTCGTGATTTACATGATTTGTTTCTTTCTGAAGTATATAAGAAAGTCAAACAAGATTTGGAAGAGAAGGTAAATTGTCTTGTTTATCTTGAAGAATGCGACAAAGAAGGAAAAAAATACCACCGGAATATCCCAATATCAGATTATTCCAGACCACGTTATTTTACTTTACAACGAGATATTATGGCTTTCCTGTCTAAATATACACAAACGCACTGTCCAAAATGTGAAAAAAATGAAAATGAATATAATGCCATGGTATATGAAGTTGAACAAAGAAGACTTGATGAGCAACGTGAATATGAAAAAGGAATTAAAAGAATCCAAGGGGAAGCTATTCTCGATATGAATGAATTTATGGAAACATATTTCCCAAATCGAAATCGAGTCCAGCTTGGTGAGATTGTAAAGATGTGGAAACAGGTTTATAAAGGGAAATCCACAACAAAACAAGATGATGTTGGTGCTAAACTTGAAGAAACTGGTAAATGGCATATCACTAACTCCAAAAACATCAAATATGCTAACAAAATCGAAGAGGGTTAAATAAAGAGTTAAATTTTGAGTTATATTTTTGATTTTTTGAAGTTTGAAGGTTGTCATATAAATCTCATATAATCTGATAACTTTTGAAGTTGTCAATATTCATATAATAAAAATTCTAATGGATTAAACTTTACTTGGACTAAAACATTTTGAGGTAAAACTTTGTCTCTTGATAGTAATAATTCATCATTTGGCATATCATTAATTTCTTTGTATTTGTTTTTCCGAAATTTGAATAGCACTTTTTCAACTCTACTATTTACAGTATAAATGTAAATAAATTCAGCTTTAGAAACTTCTTGGCGATATAATGATTTTAATTTATGGTAATACTCAATTGATAACATTTAGATTTAGTAAAAGATAAATGCCTACACTTGATGAACTAAAACGATTTATCCATAAGCTCCATTACAGAACTTTCGAAAAGATTATGCCACATGTTAAAGAAGAATATGGTGATAATGTTGATGAAGATACTGTTAGAGATATCATTAAAGATTTTGTTAAAGATATCCCAAACATCAATAAGATTCAACGAAAATATTATAACAAAATATTCTCTCCACATCCTCATGCTTGGATGATGGATATACTTATAAACAATGGACAAACTGAAGATTATAATGATAAACAAAATAAAGAAGCTCATGAAAATACTAAACAATATCCTAAATATTATTTAATTTTTATTAACATTAACACAAGATTTGTTGTAGCAATTCCATTAAATCATAAGAAAGAAGCAGATGTTGAACAAGCTTTAGACCAATTCCTTGAATCTAATAAATGTGTTTCATTAACATCTGATAAAGAATCAGCTTTCATTTCAAAACGAATCACTGAAAAGCTAAAACAAAAGAATATTTCCCAATATATAGTTTTGGATGATAATCATACTACATTAGCAATACTTGATTCATTCATTAGACATTTGAGAGATATGAATATTACTAATGAAAAATCTAAATATCAATCACATCATGGAAAATATCGTAATTTCTCTATACACAGAATGAATGAATTAATCGAGATTCATAATAACACAATACATTCAGCAACACATATGAAACCAGTTGATATGGAAAAGAATATTAAAGCAGAAAGACAATATATAGCTAATTGTTTAATCTATAAAGCTAAGAAAAGTAATCATGATATTCCTGAAGGTCATTTTGTTCGCATAGTATTAGCAAAAGAAATCATGAAAAAACGTCGTTTCAAAGTATCTCGTGAAGTTTATAAAATCACAGGAAGAGATGGTAAAAGTTATTTAGTATCAGCACAAGATGGAACTACAATCATCTTACCAAGACATAGATTAATTGATATTGGTGAAACTCCAGAAAAATATAAATTTGCTGAAACAATACCAGGAGCAAAGATTTTACCAACAAAGATTTTATCTAAAAATCCAACTGGAGGATATAATGTAGAATTAACTGATGGAACAAATGGAACAATTAGAAAAGCTGAATTAAGACGTCATCATCCACAAATCAAAAGTGAATTAGAAAAAGATTATAACAATCCAACATTAACAACAATTCGATTTGATAAAGACCTAGTTAGAAAACATCAACAACTAGCTAATTCAACAACAATTCATCTTCATATTAATCCAGTTGAAAAGACATTAGCAGAAGCCACCACAAGAAGAAGAAGTAATCGATTATTAAATAAAGAGCTTGACAAAAACTTGAACTAAAAAATATATTATTTTTTTTACAAAAATAAAATGAGCTGGCTTGATTGTATCTGCGATAATGATTATTTGATTTTCAGTGAATTTCCTTATTACATCAAGAGTAAAAAAACTGATAAGATTATAAAAGAGTTTGTTGATAAAGGTAAAAGATGTGGTTATATTTGTTGTAAGTTAAATCGAAAAAAATATTTAAAACATCGCATCATTGCTCTTCAGTTCATCCCAAATCCTGATAACTTTCCAGAAATTGACCATCGAGACCATGATAAAACAAATTATCACATTGATAATTTAAGATGGTGCTCAAGGTCTGTGAATTCAAAGAATAGAGCTGGATACGGTAAAACAAAATTCGCATTTTATGATGAACTTCCTGAAACAGCTGAACCATTAACCAAATATAACAATCACGATTTAAATGATGTGTTCATCGATTATCAAACTAAAAAGCTGTATATGTTCAACACTGAAAAATATCGTGAAATTGTGCCAACTAATAGTAGTAAAGGAAGTGTAATTTATGAAGTTTTTAACGATAATCATAAACCTGTTCAATTATATCATAATGTTTTGTTTGAATAAATCAGCTATATAAATGCTTTACTGATTCTGGAATTTCATTTTCTTTCTCTTCTTTTGTTGCTTCAATTAAATCTAGAAATGAATTAAACCAACAATCCAT
>Ga0310695_10007948_pt1 | contig 16647 bp, 20 predicted proteins | sample RumenRJG_04DNA_FD_203882 | JGI IMG/M metagenome (GOLD analysis project Ga0310695, IMG submission 203882) | Bovine rumen microbial communities from Lethbridge, Alberta, Canada - RJG_04 (v2) (version 2) | ecosystem: Host-associated > Mammals > Digestive system > Stomach > Rumen | place: Canada...
TGTGTATATTTGACATTCTCTTCTGATAGCGTTACAATCGCAACGTTGTTTAAAAAAAGAAAGGAGAAGGGAAATGGTTGTATTGAAATGGACCAACAAGTACAGCGGTGAGACCGGATACGTCGCTTCGATGTCTACGAAAGAACAGTGCTTCATAAACACATTCAGCAAAGAAGAGGCGAAGAGATATTCGGAAAAGGCCGTCAAGGGCATCATGACGAAGCTCGAGAAATATCACGAGACAGACAACAACATCTTCGAGACTGTCGAAGCGTAAGAAAAGCCCGCAAGCTCCTGCAGACAGCAGGGTTGCGGGTTTTGTCATTTTCAGCTTCGAAGCTGTTTACTTGTCCTCGCCCTTGGCGATCTCGACTGCTTCCTCGAGAGACTCGCCGCTCTTTTCGACAAATTCCTTCATTCCCTGAACGAAATCTTCGCGGTCCTGTTTTCTCTCGATCTTCTCGGCAGCTCTCTCAGCCTTTTCTTCGGCTACAAGCTCTTCATAGCTCTTTTTTGTAAATTCCATGTCTTCCTTGAACTTTTCTGCGCCCTTCTCAAAGGATTCCTTCAGTTCGTCCATAAATTCTGCCATTTCATTTCCTCCTCATTGATTACTGAGATCGTGCAATAACATTTTTTATTATCAGTCCGGGCTGAACGCCTCGGTGATCAGCTGTCAGCCTGCGTCCGGATAAATTAAGGATATCACAACAGCGGTGACTATTGCCAGTCCGGCCGGGGATTGCGGCCCATCGCCCTCTTCTATACAAAGAAGAACGCGGCGCCGATGATCAGATATACGGTGATAAGCTGGAATCCCTCCAGCCAGTTCGACTCTCCGTCGCCCGCCACGCTGTTCGCGATCAGGACCGCGCCTGTCACGGATACCAGCTCGAACGGCGTGAAGACTATGCTCATCGGAGTGAAGAACAGGCTCAGAAGAGTCAGCACCGGCACTACGAAGAGTATTATCTGCAGGCTCGAGCCGAGAGCTATCTCGATCGCGGCGTTCATCTTGTTCTTTACCGCCATGATTATTGCCGAAGAATGCTCTGCGGCGTTTCCGATGATCGGCACCAGTATGATGCCTACAAAGGTCTTTGAAAGGCCGGCGCTTTCGGCCATCGGTTCGACAGTTCCCACGAATATCTCCGAAAGCACGGCGATGCATACGGTAGCCGCTACCAGAAGACCTATCGCCTTAGGCAGGCTCGCTCTGTGCTCCTCTGTCTCTTCGCCTGAAGGCACCGACTCTTCGAACAGCGCGCGGTGCGTCACAAAGCTGAACACGAACTGCATCGCATATACCAGCAGCATCAGTATCGCAACTATGACGCTCAGCCCCTCGTACTGAGTGGTCAGGCTGCGCTCCGGAAGAGCGTGCGTGAAAATGGCCGGGACAGACAGTCCTATCACCGCAAACAGCAGCATGCTCGCCGTGATGTTGATCGTGTCCCTGTTGAATTTCTGAGTCTTGTATTTGAGTCCGCCGGCCAGCATCGACATTCCGAGCACCAGCAGTATGTTTCCTATGACCGAGCCGGCAAGTGAAGCCTTCACGACTTCGAACAGCCCCTCCTTCATTGCGACAAAAGCTATGATAAGTTCGGTGGCGTTCCCGAAGGTCGCGTTCAGCAGGCCTCCAACCCTCTGTCCGCAGTACCCGGCTATGTCATCAGTGCTCTTGCCCATGACGCCCGCGAGAGGGATTATGGCCAGAGAACTGCACGCAAAAAGCATCGGATCGGAAAATCCCATGATCTTGCCGATGATGGTTACCGGTATGAATACCAGAAGTATGTATAGGTATTTCACTGTCTCTGTGTCTCCCCCTTGAGCATGGCCTTGTTATCGTACATCGCGTGGTCGGCGCGCTGGAACACCTCGGCTGATGAGCCGTCATCATCGAACTTCGACATGCCGCACGCCAGTACTACTCCGCCGTTTTGCGCGGCTTCTTCATTGTGCGCCGCTATCTTTCCGACCAGTTCATCTATGTGTTCGTAATCGGTCCCCTGCGATATGACCGTGAATTCGTCGCCGCCGATGCGGAACACCGGGCTGTGGCTGAAGATATCGCAGATCACCTTGCAGGCCTCGCGTATCACGCGGTCTCCCGCAGCGTGCCCCTCGGTATCGTTGACCTTCTTGAGGTCGTTCACATCCAGCACCGAGATCGCGAAGTCCGGAGGGCGCATCATTCCTATCTGATAGTCTATGTCCTCCTCGGCGGCCAGGAACGCGTGTCTGTTCCTGACTCCGGTGAGAGCGTCGATGCTGGCCTTCTTCTGGGCCTGGGCGAGAGACCTCGCGTATTCCTCCTCCTGGCGCACGCTGTCCTCGATGTTGTTGATGCCGACTATCAGACGCATGCCCTCTTTCTCGATGACGAAGGCCGCCCTGATCCTGGTGTGCACCGGCGCGGCGTCCATCACAAAGCGGCAGCCCATCGAGAACAGGCCGCTGCGGCCGATCTCTTTCATGATGTTCTCTTTGGTGAAAGCCGTGAGGAAGATGTGCTGATCATCGGGATAGACATACCTGCACGCGTACTCCGCGGCAACGCCGAAGAAGTCATCGCCGCTCTCAGGAAGCGAGTACTGCTCGAAAACCTTTGATTTGCTGTATTCGCGGTACTGTCCGCTCACCGGATCCACTATGTAAAGGCACAGGAAATCTCCGATGAGAGCGTTGATCCTCGAATAGGCGATGCGCTCTTCTTCTGCGCGCTCCGCTTCCTGCCGCAGCCTCCTCTCCTCGCCCAGATCCTGGCACATCCCGAGCACGCAGGTCCTTCCATGAGCGTCAACGAATCTGAGCTTTGTCGTCTGGAGCTTCACGGTTTCTCCGTTTTCGCCGGTCATATCCTCGACGAAAATGTAAGGCTCGTCCATTGAAAGAGCCCTTTTGTCGGCCTCTATGAACCTGGCCGCGACATCGGGGTCGTACAGATCGTGATCGGTGAGGCCGATGACCTCATCGGGGCTGTCCCTGTGCGCCTGATCGGCGAAAGCCTGGTTGCAGGCAAGATACACTCTCGTCTCCGCATCCTTCGAGAAGCTGATCCCGGGCAGGTTGTCCATCAGCGCGGTCACCGACTGATTGAGCTCCAGTATCTTTTCGGCTTCATCGAGCTCACGCTTTGACTCAGCGATCGCATCTCCGATGACGAACGTCCGGATCATGCATGTTCCGAGCATGTATGCTATCGAGTAGACCGGAAGATACGGGAAGCTGAGCTGTATGGTAAGAAACAGCGCCATGATGAAGCCGAAGGCTCCTATGGTACGGTATTTCTTTTTTTCTTCGGGTGCGACCTGCCTGCGGAAGATGATCGTTACGGCGTTGACCGAGAGCCCCAGAAGGAGCGCTATCTGCGCGGTAAGCATCACATATCTTGCAGGCAGCGCCTTGTATACGCAGTCCTCGCTCACCGAAAACAGCACCGGAACGAAGATATTGACAAGAGACAGCAAGGTCACCGCTCCCGCCAGCAGCCGCCCGGCATATACCATTATCCATCCTGTCCTGCTGTCTTCGCCCAGATACAGGGCCACGAATTTCGTCCACAGCAGCAGGCCCGCCGCCATCGCGACAAAATAGACCGTCGTATCCGCAAAAAGCAGCCCGGCTATCTTCTGGCTTTCGATCACGCCCCAGAGCACATCTGTTATGTAATAGATCAGGACAGCAAAAAGAAACCATCTGTACGTCTTTCGCACAGGCGCGTCGGCATTGCTGATGCGCCCCCTGAGCACATCCATATTCTCGATCAGAAGTATGAGGATCGCTATCGATCCTATCGCTGAATAATACATGCCGTTCTCTCTTATACTGAAAGCTGCTTTATAAGTTTACAATATCGGCACGCAAAAATACATCCGGCAGAAGCGCTTCAGATGGATTCACTGATGAAACGCGTGCTTACCTCCTGCTCCGTTACCATTACGGATTCCTGATTGAAGAATGCGCACAGGTCCTTCGCGATCTCATCGACAGTCCCTTCGGCAGCGCCGATGAGAGTGAGGACCAGCGTCGTCTCTCTGGTATACTCTCCGTCCTGATGGATGTATCCGCCCTCTTCCACATCGAAAGAGAACGGTGTATTGTAGGAGAAGCATACATCCTTGAGTATTTTTATGTATTTTTCGGTCCCGAATATCTGCTCACGGGATTCGGAATCGTTCAGACCCACATATATTTTCGTCTCTTTCATCCCGGCCTCCCTTTGTTCGCGCCTGCGCCGGCATTTCTATTCACCCTTTTCGATGCTTATCGCGAGAGCTCCTTCATCGGTGAAGTATGAATCGATGCCCATTTTTACAGCCGCTCTTATATCCTCTTCACTGTTGAGAGTCCACGCTCCGAACTTCCTGCCGCTTTCGTGCACTGCCGCAAGGTTCTCTTCTGTCATGAGCTCTTTGTCCGCCGAGATCACGTCGATGACATCCCTGTCCTGCGCTTCGGCAAGATCGACCTCGTTCTCGCTGAGGAATATCTTCGTCATATCCGGGAATTCGTTCTCGACAGTCTCCAGGGCGCCGAAGTAGTAGCTGCTCACACTGGTGACATCAGCCACGCCGGCCGCCTTTACCGCTTCGATGAAAGGCATGATGTTTCGCTCATTCGAGTACTTGATCTCGATCACGTAATTTACATCCGTGCCGTACTTTTCGAATACATCGCTCAGCCTGACCATATCGTTCCCCCCTTTGGTCTTCACCTCGGAGAGCTGTCCGTCAGTCATGCCGGACACGTAGCCGTCATAGCCTGTCATTTCACGCAGATAGTCCTCGTCCGCAACATAGGCAACGCCGTCAGAAGAGGCTACCACAGGCATCGAAAGGCAGACGCTTCCCGCCTCTATCGCGCTGTCGAAGGCCTGCATCGTGTATTTCTCATCTTCAGAGGAACCGCTGTTTGTATAGATGTGCGCCAGTTTCGCCTTCGGGTCTTCGGCAGGCGCCGCCTCCTCCTGTTCAGGCGCATCAGCCGCGATCTCCTCTTCAGGTTCAGGCGCAGCCTTGGCTTTCGAGATCTTCACGATATACGCGGCCGCAGCTATGCAGAGCAAGAGCATCACTGCGATGGCGATCAACATGGTCGATGTTTTTCTGCTTTTCTTCTCCATTTATCGTTCCTCTTCAGTCAGTCACACGCTGATCTTCCTTTTTGCCGGATCGGCAGCCTGTCTGTACAGGATGAATTTTCTTCCGATCGCCTGCACGAAATCCGCTCCGAGCTGTTCTGCGATCATGTTGGCAGTCTCTTTCGGATCGAGCACCGCTCCGGACTGTATCTGCACCTTCACGAGCTCATGCGCCTCAAGGCTGTCGTCTATGGCCGCGATCACGGAAGGAGTGACTTCGTCCTTCCCGATCATGACCGCCGGTCTTATCTCCCTGGCCAGTTTTTTGAGTTCGCTTCTCTGTTTTCCCGTTATCATTCCATGTCTCCCGTTATACGCCTCAGAGCATTATGATCTCAGGCTTGTGGCCCTCGGCCGGCAGGAAATTGTTTATCAGCTGTTTTGTTCTGAACCTCAGGTGCGAGGTATTGGCGCCCGGATTGCAGGCGAACCATTCCGCGTCGGCGACAGCCTTGTCTATCACCACCCGGACAGCGCCTTCGCTGTCGTTCAGCACTCCCATGACGGAGGCTTCTCCCGGAGTGAGACCTATGACCCTCTCCATGTCTTCAGGAGATGCGAACGACACTCTGGCCGTGCGCATCATCGCCGCAAAGAGCTTGGAGTCGAATCTCTTGCCGGCCGGCAGGATGACCAGATAGAATTCCGTCTTCTGCCTGTTACAGACAACGATGGTCTTTCTGATCTCGGCTCCGAGCTTTTCGGATATCTCCACGCACTCCTCCATCGCCTCGACCGCATCGTTGTCGACTCTCTCATATCCGATCCCGAGTCTGTCGAGTTCCTGATACACCTTCGTCTCAAGCGCTCCGCGCTCATCTTCAGGCGCTGCCGTCATGATATCGCTGATATACATCCCGCCCCTCCTTCGGATCTTTTCCGCTTTCTCTTTCAGTTACTTCTTCTATATGTATCTTCCGAGCGCATCGAAATATATGTTTTCATCGTTCAGATGTTCTCCGGAATACGCCCTGACGATCGCGATGATGAGATCGGCGATATACCAGAACCCGAATCCTCCGAACGACAGCAGTTTGAGTACTCCGAGCGCGATCTGCCCGCGGGCGAACCTGTCCGCGCCGTACATCCCGAACACGAAATTGAACAGCCACACGAAGAGGTGCTTGTTGAACTGCCTGCTGACTCTCTGCGCTCTTGCGTTCCCCGGCTGCCCGTATCCTTCTTCATGCCGCGGAGCATCGATGATCACATCGGGTTCGGCAGGTTCGGTCTCGACCTCCCATTCCATATTGTGATCGATCTCCACATCGTATCTGACTGCCTGCTCTTCAGCTTCAGTCATTTCCTCTGCCGGCATCTCCGCCGTCGCCGCTGCCTGTTCGAATTCTTCAGTCATCTATGTTCCTCAATGCCATACGTCCTCACGGAACCCGGCGGTTCCATGAGGGCGTCCTTCTTTTCATCATTCAGCAAAACATCCCGGGTCAGTCCCACGAGAAGGTCCCGACCTTGTTCTTTTTGGACTCTTCAAGAAACTCCCGGTACTCTTCGGTATCCGAGATCAGTTTGTTCTGCCTCAGAGCCTCTCTGACAAGCCCGACCTTTGCCGGATCGTATTTGTCTCCCATGCGCCACTGGTAGGAGCGCGGGTATATCTCATCCCTGTCGAGCGCGCTCGTGCCGCTCAGGCACATGCTCTCATACTCCTTGTAGAGAAGATCGATCGCGTGCTTCGGGTCCGAATCCTTCTTGGCCGAGACCGCCGCAGCGTATTCAGGGTCCATTACGATAGTATATTCGATATCTTTTTCGTTGCTCATGTGTATCACCTCCGCAGCCGCAGCCGGCAGCTCTGAATGTCATTATTACTGATTATACCCCATTTGACGGATGATTTCAGATAGTCCTTAACAGACTTTCAGCAGCTCCTCCGCCTGTTTCCGGTCCTTCAGAGCGGCTGATGCGCCGACCTCCGTAGTGCATATGGCCCCGCACGCGTTCGCGAACGCCAGAGCTTCTCCGTTGCTCCTGCCGCGGAGGATCTCGGTCACGAAGCCCGCCAGAAAATTGTCTCCTGCTCCGGTCGCATCGACCACACCCACTCTGTGCGCCGGCAGGTAAAGTTCTTCGTCCCGGTTTTTGAAGAAGCATCCCCTGCCGCCGAGCTTTATTATGACATTGCGGACTCCGTATGAGAGGAACACATCTGCCATCTTACCGGGTTCCTGCTCTCCCGTGCACCATTCGGCCTCATCCTCGTTCGGACTTATGCAGTCTATCATCGGAAGCGAGCCGGCAATATCATCGAGAGTAAGCTTTCTGAAATTCGGAAGCTTGGTATCCGCAAAGACGAGCTGCCCGTCAGCTTTTGCCCTGCCCGCGACAGCCCTGATCACGTCGGGATCATTGAACGGCGCCCTGAAGAGCGAGCCCAGCACCACCGCCCGCGCGCCGGCAAAGCGCTCCGGGTACCTTTCCGGATGGAAGTTGTAGCTGTGCGCTCCGTTGGTGATCGATCTGCGGTTGCCGTCCGGCTCCATGAATATGGTCGTTACAGGCGTCGGGTGTTCGTCCGATCTTACTATGCGGCTCGTATCCACGCCGGATTCCCCGAGTCGCGATGCTATCATGTCTCCCGCCATGTCGTTTCCGAGAGTGCACAGTATCGCGGCTCTGCTCCCGAGCCTGACTGCGGCGACCGATCCGTTGACCGCCTCTCCGCCGATGCTGAGATAAGCGCTCTCGGCTCTGTAGCCGGCAGACGAAACCGGCTCAGGGTCAAAGCCCCTGATCATCGAATCCATTATCGCCGTTCCGATGAATACTATGTCTGTCAAATCGTTCCTCCTGCCGTTTACCGGCAATCCATGTTCAGCGCATCGCGGTCGCGCGACTCCTTCCACACGAGATCGTAGATAAGAGGGTCCCGTATAAGGTGCTTCCACGCCGTCATCGTAGCTCTGACGAAACGCTCATCGAGCTCCGTCTCATCTTCGATCATCGGACATACGTAAGGCAGATCGAAGTCGTTGAATATGAGGCTGAGCTCCCCGTCTTCGTCAAGGTGCGGAGTCAGCGGGAACGTCCTGCACTGTATCGGTCTGAGATTCCTCGGGCAGTGCGGAGGCGCCTTGCAGCGCACGAACCATATCCGTCCCTTCCATGACTCCGGGAATTCATACTCATTTGTGATCAGAGACTCCCAGCTGAGCCATCCGCCGCTTCTGTCGTGCACCTTCTCTTCGCCCGGCAGCAGCATGATCCCGAGGCTCTCGTCGTCGTACGCCGCGGTGCAGCACACCGAGCCGCATATCGCGCCGCAGTCGAACGGCACGGGCGACACCCTGTCGAGCAGTCTGTAGACGGCTCTGTATGTTCGTTTTCTCGTCCTTCCCTTCATTGCCTCATCTTCTCGGCTTCGCGCACGGTCCTGCAGAGATACCTGATCACGTCCACTGGGAAGTCCCCCGCGGCAGTTTCGCCTGTCACCATGACTGACGCGGCCCCGTCGAGCACGGCGTTGAATATATCGCTCACCTCGGCCCTGGTCGGCACCCTGCGGTGAGTCATGGAATCCAGCATCTGAGTCACGACCATGAAGTCACGGCCCGCGCTGCGGCAGGCCGCAGCTATCCTCTTCTGCGCCGCCGGGAGTTCCCACAGTTCCATCGCGTTGCCGAGGTCTCCCCGGGCTATGACTATCTCGTCGCAGCACGGGATCAGTTCATCCAGCTTTTCTATCCCGTCCATGTTCTCTATCTTTGCCAGAAGGCGCACGCCGGGGCAGCCCGCCTCATCGAGGGCGGCTCTCACCTCCGTCAGATCTTCTTTTCCTCTCACGAAAGGCTGCATCACCGCGGTCACTCCGAATTCCTTCGCCCGCTTTATCTGTTCTCTGTCCCTTTCAGTCATGGCGGGCGCTTTTATGTGATACCCCGGGACCGCTATGCTCTTTCTGCTTTCGAGCGCGCCTCCGCGCAGGACTCTCAGCATCAGCGGCCCGTCCGGCGCCCGTCGTTCGGTCCTGAGCAGTATCTTTCCGTCGTCGAGAAGCACTTCCCGCCCCTCTTCCATCGACTCAAGACCGTTCACGACAGCTTCCGGAAGCGGCAGGGCGCATATGTCCAGCAGGCCTCCTTCCGGGATGCTCTGAGCCTCCGCGACCGCAGCTGTCCTGAGCTCCGGGCCCTGCATGTCTATGAGAAGTTCCGCTTCGGTCCCGGCCTCGCGCGCCGCCCCGCGGCATGCGCCGATCAGTTCCGACGCGTCCTCAAGCGAAGTATGGGAAAGGTTCAGCCTCACGCCGTCCATTCCCTCGCGAAACATCTCAGTCAGTATTCCTCTTTCCCGGCAGGCGGGTCCTATGGTCCCGTATATCTTTACCATGTCACTCCGCGCATCAGGATATCTCCCGGCCTTCTCTTTCAAGGATGCAGCTTACGGCCTTTGCGCCGTCAAGTTCTATCTCATACGCCTCTCCGTCGCCGGATACGCCCCGGTACAGTTCGAGCACGTCGCCCTCGTGGGTCTGCGCCGCGTACTGCACCTCGATCATGCTGACAGGGCGGCGTATCAGATCATCCGCTCCGTACTGATCCATGATATAGCGCACATAAGCGATATTGTTTGTATGATGGCAGTAGTCTATGTCCGTAGGACGCACCTTTACAGCACCGGTCCTTTCGCCGCACACGCACCTGCCTCCTGAAAAGCTTATTTCAAACAGAGGCTCCTCGGCAGGAGTTTTTTCTCCCACCCCTACCGTTCCGGATCTTCTTATCTTTCCGGTCTCCAGATCCACCGCGCAAAGCTCGAGTCTCGACTTCAGGCAGACGGCGCCGTCAGGCCTTTCCATCAGCGTATCGATGTACAGCCTGATCTTCGAAAACGAGCTTATATAGCTCGTGATCCTGTATTCGTCCATCCACCCCGGACGTTCCGGCATCTCTATCCTGTTGCGCACGAAGACCCACATGCCTCCGTATTCCCTCATGCATGTGACTCCGTCGATATGCTGGATGCCCATCAGCTCGGTGACCATGTCCTCCACCAGGCGGAAGGCTCCCTCGACCGACAGCTTTACATCAGGTCCGCAGTAACTTGCCGGCAGTTTGTCCGTTTTGATAAGTCTCATTTTACTGTCCTTTGTCCGTTCAACCAGGAGCGAAGCTCCATCAAGCTCGCTTGGTTGGAGCGAGCGACGCCGTCAGCAGACGCCGGGAGCTTCAGTTCATGAGATCGTCAGTCGGGGATTGCGGCCCGCCACTGACGATCGAATATGGATCCCGCCGCCTATGCGCACATTGAGGCGGGGGACATCCGGCGTCTGCTATTTTTCCAGAAGCCCCAGGACCGCATCGCCGTGATGCACCTCATCGTTCATCACAGTCTCGACCACAGGGAAATCTCCGATGACTTCAGTGTATTTGTCTGCCGCGTCATACTCGCCTTTCGCGATGATCGGATAGACTTTTTCCTTTCCGAGCGCCCTGTACATCAGCGGCACGAGTATGGACTTGGACGGGTCAGGCCTGACGGTCTCGCCCGTATACTTCATGAATACATCAGCGTGCCTTGCCTCGTCACCGGCAAGCCTCAGGAAGGCTTCCCTGTCGGCCGGGTCCGTTACCGTGTCAGCCAGCCTCTCGTACATCAGCCGTGCGTCCTCTTCGCCCTGCTGGGCTGTCCTCAGGACCTTCATCTGTCCCGGGGTGACCGTTCCGCCCTCGCCCGGTTTTTTCAGTCCGGTCTCTTCAAGTATTATGTCCGCAAGGCGGCTCCCCTGCGTGACGTAGCTCATGTGGTCCTCGCCGCCGAGTATCCTCAGCTTCGCGCCCGGGATGGATCCGGCGATGGCATACGTCTCTTCTTCTGTTACGACGTCCCTGCTTCCGGCGATGACGACGGTCGGCGTTCTGATCTCCGCCAGGTCAGCGGCCGTTATATCCGGCTCCGTCAGCATCAGATACATTTTCGGATCCCTGTTGAACGCATATACTGCCTTTATGAAAGTTCTGAGCCACGGGGCCACTCCCTTCGGAGTCATGTTGGCGCTGCCTGCCAGCAGCAGACCGATCCTGTCAGTCCTCATGGCGGCCAGCAGTCCGATGATCGCGCCGTCGCTGTGACCGAAGAACACCGCATCCTTGAGATCGAGCTGATCCATGAACGCGACCATGTCGTCCGCCATGTCGCTGTAATGCAGCTCGCCGGTCTTCTGACTCAGCCCGTGATCGCGCGAGTCTACCGAATACACCGTAAAATGCCTTCTGAGAAGCCAGATCGAATCCCTGAACGTCGTGTGGTCTTCGCTGTTGCCGTGCACAAGGACGAGAGGCCTTCCCCCGCCGCACTTCTCATAATACATCTTTATACCGTTTACATCGATCCACATAGTCCTTCTACTCCTTTCATTCTATGACCATAATATTTATCCGCATCATTCAGCGCAGTATCCCGCAGCCGGCTCCGAGCCGTATTTGCGGTCCCATACGAAGCTCTTTTTTATCTGACACATCTCCATCGTCTTCAGGGCAGCCTCATGGGATTCCGGCGTTACTCCCGCGCAGCATCCCGGATCGACGCTGATCGTCACCTCCGGCACCGCCGCCTTGAGAAGCAGGGCGTTGGACACCACGCAGATGTCCGTGCACAGGCCGATGATCTCTATCCCGATCTCTTCTGCGGCTGCGATCTCAGCGATGTCCTCCGCGAGCTTCATGCTTCCGAACGACGGCTTCTCATACACATGAGCTCCCTCAATGAGCTCCGCTATATCCTCTCTTATCTTCCATCCTTCAGTCCCCTTTATGCAGTGCTCGACGGGAAGGTTCCTTCCCTCCTGAGTGCTGAGGTAACCGGGGCCGTGAGTATCCATCGTTACGAAGATGTCATCCGGTCTGTACTCGCGTATCTTGTACTTCACATTTTCGACTATCGCGAGCGCCTCCGGCGTTCCGAGAGCTCCGTCTATGAAATCATTCTGCATGTCTACCACGATAAGTATCTTTCTCATTTTCTTTCCCCTCTCTGCGCTCCTGCAGCTGCGTCCATTTCTGTTTTCCGCGTCGTATTATGCACAGCGTGTCAGTCTGTTATTCGATTATCGAGATGATCCAGGCAAGCAGCTCCGGCGCTTCGAGTATCACCAGGGCGAGGTTTTCGCGGACTCGGTTCATCTCAGGATAGAAGATATTCGGGTACGGCTTTTCGGGATCCGGCGCGGGTATCCCTTTCAGATATCCCTCCTCGTCATAATAAAACGAATCATCCATGAGCATTACTATGTTGTCGTATTCCCTTCCGGCCACATGCCTGCTCCCGAAATCCTCCTCAAGGTCCGCAAAAGGGCTGTCAGGATACCTGTGCGCGTTGATGAAGCGGTATCCCCTGTCGCGGTAATAACATATCAACTCCCGGGCCTCTCCGGCGCTGTTGGCATAATTGACGGATATATGCTCGTATTCGTAATTCTTCTCGGTCTTGCTCTTCAGGCATCTGAGCTTCTGGATAAAGGTCTGTATCTGCATGTTCACGCGCAGTCTCTCCGACAGCTCGTATTCGCCGCTCAGACCGAGGCTGTTTATCATGTCCTCTATGCCGTTTTGCTTTTCGGCCTCTGTAAGGGCGGCGGAAGGATCCGTGCAGAAGATGCATATCTGCTCATATATCCCTGCCGCATCGCATATGATGCCGAAGGTCTCCGGCTCGAGGCGGAGGGCTTCATCCACCAGAACATAGTCGCAGCCCTCGAGCTTCTGCGCCGAAGAGATGCGCGACACGCATATAAAATCCAGGTTCTCTATGGCCCGGCTGATCGACATAAGTCCCTCCGGCGGCTCCTCGGCGCAGGTGATCATAGTCCTGCCTGCTTCGGCCAGAGTCTTCGCCAGATCATAGATCAGCAGAGTCTTTCCGGTACCCGGTCTGCCGCTTATGCGGAAGAACGCGCGGGAGGAAACTGACACGATGTCCTTCAGCAGCTGCGATTTTACCTGATCCTGCGCGGGAGTCAGGAAATACTGGCCCTGCAGAAACTTCATCGGGTCATCTTCGGGGGATATCAGGTATTCGGAAGCCCGGAAGAGCTTGTCGATGCGTCCGTGAAACGCCGCCCTGCACCTTTTGACGGCCCACGCCACGGCGCCGATGTCCGTTTTCTTCAGTTCGTCATCCTCCGTGAGCATGTAGCAGGTGAGCGTGTCAGTCACGACCGTGTAAAGCATCATCTCTCTGCCGAGCAGCGTGAGATAGTGCCGGTTCTTTCTAAGCTGCGCCAGTATATGCTCCTCGCCCACATCCTGTGATTTCAGTTCGATGTTCAGGCAGTACCTGCCCGTGACCTTCAGCAGATCGAACTCCTTGCCGATAAGAGGTATCACAAAGCCGAAATAAAAGCCGTCCGTGTCCTTTACCGTTACGCCCTGCCCCGCGAGAGCGTCTGTCAGTATGCGCAGGGAGTCGATCTCGTGGATCCGGATCATGTGGTTGTCATGATCGCCGGCCTCGTGCTTCTCCATGATATTGAACAGTCTCTCGTCGCGTATTCTCGATACCCTGAACAGATTTACCGGTTTGATCATGGCCTTGCTTCCTTCTTTACCGTGCTTCCTGCCTGCCCGCCCTCAGCAGTTCCTTCAGTTTCTTTACCGGCTTTATGTCCGACGGCAGCCATCCGACGTCTTCCAGCTCATCGGCAGACAGCCATCTGGCGTCCTCGTGTTCGACCAGCACGATCTCATCCGAGACCAGCTCGCAGAGATAGCACTGCATTTCCATGTGGAACTCCGGATAATCGTAGCTGACGGTGCAAAAAAGGCTTCCGATCCTGATCTCAGCCCGGAGCTCCTCTCTTATCTCCCGCGCGAGGGCACTTTCGGGAGATTCGCCGGGTTTGATCTTGCCTCCCGGAAACTCCCACCAGTCCTTATAATTTCCGTAACCGCGCCGGGCGGCCAGCGCCCTGCCGTCTTTTACGATCATTGCGGCAACTACGTGTATCGTTTTCATTATATCAGCATCCGGTCCCTTCGTGGAATTTCAGCAGCCCTTTTCCGATCACTGACGGCTGCCGCTTTTCTTTCTCCTGTATATGGCATATACGGCAGCGGCTGTAAGCGCGGCGGCCAGCGCGGCTATAAGCACGGCGGCCGGCGCATCCGCGGATACGGCCGGGCCTGCAGGGTCAGTCTTTTTCCCTCCGAGGCCGGCTTTGAGAGCTTCTATCTCGCCGTCCGTCAGCCCGATTTCCCTGCAGTACTCCTCCGCCTCCGCGGCGAGGTCCGCATTTTTCAGATCGTCCGTTCTGAACATCGTTTTCAGAGTATTTTCTATGTTATCGCTGACTATCTCATCATAGCGCTCGTCATCTGGCGTGATCCCGTAGTAGTTATAGTACGAGACCATGTAGTCGCTGACCACCTCGTCATACTCCGCTCCCATCAGACACTCGAGCAGAGCCGCGACCAGACCCGCTCTGTCCTTTCCTTCCGTGCAGTGAACTGCGTACGGTCCTTTATGCTCTGCGAAATACCTCAGGCCTTCGGCAAGCTTTCCCCTGAAGTCGTCCGAGTCGAAATCCACGCCCATGCAGAGCGGGATGTAATCCGTCGTCGAGTAGTATGTCTTTCCATAGCCCGGATAGGACTTTGCGGTCTCTTCCGAATCGGAAAGATTCATGATCGTTGCGATCCCGTGTTTTTTGCAGGCCTCATCCGCGTATGTGCTGCGGTTGCGGGACGGATCGATCGGCGTAGCCGTCCTGTAAAGGATATCCTTTCCCATCCCGGTCGTGGCGATGACCCTGAAATTTGCGAACTCCTCGTCGCTGAGGTCCGGAAAGGCGGACCGCTCGTCCGGATACGTCAGTGACTCGTGGCCGTACTCCGCGTAGAGTCCGCCTTTTGTCTTCAGGACAAAGCGGAAGGTCACATCGCTGATCCCCTTCTTGTATGTCCAGGCGAAGCTCTGGTCCTCAAAGGTGGACTTGTCGGCCACGTACTCCGATGCGAAGTCTCCCATGTTTACCGCAAGCTCTGTTTCTTCGCCGTCCACGCGCAGCAGCCTGTCGCCGATGCCCACCTCGGAATAGCTTTTCACGACAGGCATATCCATCTGCTGATCGAGAAAGCTGACCGTGACGATGTCTCCGTATTCGATCCCCGCAGCCTCAAAGTCATCCTGCGTCATGAGGCGTCCGTCTCTGACGAGCCTGATGTTTCCGAACTTTGATATCAGTTCCGGGTCCATGCCCGCATCGAGCTCTCCCCCTCCTTCTGCATACGCGCGGTACGCGGACGGTCCCGGCGTCATGACAGGCGCGGCGGCGATCATGACAAGCGCCAGCGCGAGCGCCGCAGCGATCCCGAAATATCTGAAGATCCTTCTCACCTGATCTCGTCTCCTTTGCTCTGACCTGCCGTTCTTTCGTTCAGGATAATTGTAACGGCCTGCCTCAAAACCTGCAAGAAAAAACAGGCTCCCGCGCGGAGCCTGTCTGCATGTTCGCATCCGTTTTCGCATCAGCTGCCTCCGAAGGACCATCCTCCGTAGCCGAAGTATTCCTTGAACTCTTCGAGCGTCATTATGTACTGCGACTGCGATCCGGCAACCTTCCCGTCTCCGATGTAGATGGCGACGTGGCCCGGATCCTTGCCGCAGTCTTCGCACAGATACCCCGAAAGATATTCCGGACCGCTGTATATCATGGCGCCGACCGGTATCTCCTCCGACCACACCGCGTATTTGTCCCTTGATTCCGACGCGCAGCATGAGCCCGATACCGGGATCCCCGCAGAGGCGTACACATCGCACACCCAGGTCTCGCAGAGTCCCTGATATCCGTTGTCCCACGGAGCTTTGCGCTCAGGCCATCTCCTCCTCAGAGCCTCGAGTATCGCGGCCTGCTGTTCACTCTCTATCGTTATATGATCGAATATGCTGTCCTCATCGCCCTCTCCCCCGGATTCGAGAGTCCTTTCGGCATCCGATACTTTCCCGGGCGTGATGATCCCTGCGGCGGTATATTCATCGAGAGCAGGCAGCGCTATCCATACCACCAGGGCGAGAACGAGCATGTCAAATAAGAGGCAGGCTATGTCAGCCGCTTTTTTGCGCCTGTCCGCTTTCGCAGGGCCCGCGGCTTTCACAGCGCCCGGTGCGCCCGCTGTTTTCGCAGTATTCGCAGTTTTTATTACAGCTGTCTGCTCCATTTTTTCTGTATGTCAGCGGTACTGTTCCGCCAGACGCTCTATCGTCTCCCTCATGAGCGCAGTCACGCTTTCAGGCGCCGTTATGCGCACATCTCCGTCAAGCGACATGATCCATCCGAGAAAATGGCTGCTGACCGCGACCGTGACAGTAGTTCTGAATCTCTCCTCATCGACGGGAGCTATTATGATGTCCTTTCCGAAGCGGTCTATAAGCACGCCCGCCATGCTGTTTTCGGCTTCGATGGTGACTTTCGTCTCTTCGCCGCCGAACATCCCGAAGAGCGTGTTCGTGTAGTGAGCGATGTTGAACCTGCGGAAGGCTTCCTG
>Ga0310695_10007950_pt1 | contig 16645 bp, 13 predicted proteins | sample RumenRJG_04DNA_FD_203882 | JGI IMG/M metagenome (GOLD analysis project Ga0310695, IMG submission 203882) | Bovine rumen microbial communities from Lethbridge, Alberta, Canada - RJG_04 (v2) (version 2) | ecosystem: Host-associated > Mammals > Digestive system > Stomach > Rumen | place: Canada...
GCTCAAGGAATGGGCCTTCAAACTCGACAGGGTGAAGGGAGAACTCAGCGTTCAGAAGATCGTGGATGAACTGTACGACTGGACGGCCCGCCGCATGGAAGATGCCAAGGAAAATGAGTCGAAGGCTGACGAGATGCTCCTGAAGCGTTGTGCCTATCATGGTCTGAACTTCGCTGCACCCTTCATCGTGATGCGTCATTGGGCAAATATCCATCAGGACGGCGACTACTGGTGTGGCACCTTCGAGACGGATGATGTGGATTGGCGATTGGCAGAACTTATCACCAACATCCAGTATGCCTGTCAGCGCCACTACTTTGGTGCGATGGCCGAGGCCTACTTTGACAATAAGTTGAAGGATGCGAGCGTCAACGTGCAACGTAAGCAGAAGACCTTGGAGGCCTTCAACCGTCTGCCAGAGGAATTTACCATTGACGATGTGACACGCTGCTTCGCGCTGACAAATAACAACTCGGCTCGTCCTAGGGTGTACCGCCTGTTGAAAGATGGTCTGATAGAGAAGGTGGGAGAGTATTATGAGAATGGCACCACCAAGGCTAAGTATAAGAAGACAGGAGCCATGATGATTTGAATATGACTGCAGGCAGGGCAATAACCCTGCCAGCGCAGTTCTTCGACAAAAGAAGCGACTATAAGTCGAGCGACAGTTTCACAGTTTCACAGTTTCATTAGTAAAAATTGAATATTATGTTACCACGAGGAATCAGAAATCATAACCCTTTAAATATCCGCAGGTCTAAAGACCTGTGGAAGGGTATGGCTGAGGTGCAGACAGACCGCGCCTTTGTGCAGTTCAAAAGTTTGGAATGGGGCTGGCGGGCAGCCTTCTATCTGCTCACCCGCACCTACTATCACAAGTATCGCCTGGACACCATCAGGGATATTGTTACTCGTTGGGCACCACCCAACGAGAACAACACCCATGCGTACATCGAGAATGTCAGCCGACTGACGGGCATCGACCCTGACGACACTTTAGGCAGTCCCAGCGACAGCCCCGCCCGCTGGATGATGGTCGGCACGGCGATGGCGATACAGGAAAATGGAACCACCAGTCTGGATTATTTCGCCATGCTACGAGGTTGGGAGATGAGTAGGGAATGACAAAGGCATTCTCAATCAATTAGGATTAGAGGGCGTGTCAAAAAACATTTGGCACGCTCTCTTTATTTTTTGATAGAAATGTTGTTATAATCAAGAATAATTTGTATCTTTGCAGGATAACAGGCAAGAAAAAAGTTTCGTCGCAAGCCTTGCAAGAATTTGTAGAATACATAATAATTGCGTAACTTTGCAGGGCAAATAAAGAAAAGAAGATATGGGTGAAGATACATTATTGGACTTTGGTCCTGTAGAGGATAAGATGCAGGGCATCATCAAGGTGATTGGCGTGGGCGGAGGAGGATGTAACGCCGTACGCAACATGAACGACGAACATATTCCTGGAGTGACGTTTGCCGTGTGTAATACGGATAGCAAGTCGCTGGCTCCATCGCCTGTGCCTGTCAAGATACTGCTGGGCGAGGGACTGGGGGCTGGAGGCAAGCCTGAAGTGGGACGATCGGAGGCGGAGAAGAACATCGACGACATAGAGAAACTGCTGAGCGACGGCACCAAGATGGTGTTCATCACGGCAAGCATGGGTGGCGGCACGGGTACGGGCTCGGCACCTGTCGTGGCCAGCGTGGCGAAAAGGATGGGGATGCTGACCATAGGCATCGTGACCATCCCGTTCTACTTTGAGAAGAGCCAGAAGATCATACGTGCGCTGAAGGGTGTCGACGAGATGCGGAAGAACGTGGATGCGCTGCTGATCATCAACAACGAGAGGCTGTGCGATGTCTATGCCGACACGCCCATCTCTGTGAAGGAGTCGTTTGCCAGGGCTGACAACATACTGAAGGAGGCGGTGATAGGCATCTCGGAACTGATCACGGTGAACAGCAACGGGGGTATAGACCTGGACTTCCGCGACGTGGAGACGACGATGCGCGACGGTGGCGGTGCCATCATGGCCATGGGAAGGGCCAGCGGAGAGGGGCGCGTGGAGAGGGCTATACAGAACGCCCTGAACTCGCCGCTGCTCTACGGTAGTGACATCACGAAGGCCAAGCGCATACTCTTCAATATCTATTCCAGCGACGAGTCGCCCATCATGGTGCCTGAGATGCAGGAGATAGACGACTTCTTCGACAAACTGGATCCGAAGATAGAGGTGATATGGGGTATATCGACGGATAACTCGATAGGCGAGGATGCGAAGGTGACCATCCTGGCAACGGGCATGGAGGAAATGGGCAGCACAGAGGAGGTGACAAAGGATGATGCCTATTATGAGGGGCTGATACCGCTGCTCTACAGGCCGATAACAAAGCCTCTTGAGGAGCCTGCACAAGAGCCGGTATTCGTCGTTGAGCCTGCACCAGAGCCTGAACCGTCGGTCGTGGAACCATCGGTTGTGGAAGAGGTGCCCAAGCACAAGCCAACGTCATGGGAGAGGTTTACGCAATGGATGAAGAGTATCGCTCAAGACACGGATGAATGATGATGACGGATAGGACACCAGAAGAGATTGCTGAGGAACTGTCACAACTGGTGAGGGAACTGGTGGCAGCAGGGCGCAACGATCTGCTGTTGCGTTCCATTGGCGTGTCTGTCCTGGAGGAACTGCGCATAGAGGCGGCCAAGAGCCGACTGAGCCGAGTGCTCATCACCAGAGACTACAGGATCATCCTTGTGGACTACGACAACAGGGAGGTGGAGATGACGCCTGTTCACAAGGCGGTCTATCTGCTCTTCCTGAATCATCCGGAGGGCATCGAGTTCAAGAAACTGAGTGACTATCGCGACGAACTTCTCGGATATTATATGGCCACCGCCAAACTGATGGACAAGCAGACCATCACGGAGAGTGTGGACATGCTGGTGAATCCGTTGAACAACTCCATCAACGAGAAGTGTTCGCGCATCAAGAGCATTTTCCTCGGCATGATGGACCAGTACACCGCCAATTACTACATCATCAGCGGACACACGCAAAAGCACTTCGCCGGTTCCTCGAAGATATGGTACGAGCGGCTGAAGAATATCAAGATTCCAAGGGAACTTGTGATTAGGGAGGATGTAGTTATTGGTTAGTGGTTATTGGTTAGTGGTTATTGGTTATTGAATTGGTGAATGGTGAAGGGTTATTGGTTGGTGAATTGGTGAATTGGTGAAGGGTTATTGGTTATTGGTTATTGATTTGGTGGATGGTGGATAGACCTGTGCGTTTGAGTCTAAACTCTTCAATAACCAATAACCAATAACCACTAACCCTTCACATCAGTCTTCGTCGAAGAATGTGCCCTGTGGCATGGGGGCGGCCTCGGCCACGCAGCAGTTGTAGCGTTCGCGACTGCGACGCTCGCGGGCGAACATGGCACGGGTGCCGGCATCGTCCTGCTGGAACTCGAGGTGCTCGTCGATGGCGAAGGATTGAGCCATCTCCTTGACATCGAGGTTGTCAGTACCAATCAGGGTGAAGGTCCAGTTCTGCTTCTTCAGTTTCTCGATGAGGTTACGCACCATCTTCAGCGTCCATTCCCTGCTGCTGTTCTCGTAGCCATCGGTGATGATGGTGACAAGGACGTGGTCGCCTTCTTCCACTTGGGCATTAACTTGGGACACGCCCTTGCCGATAGCATCGTAGAGTGGGGTGGCGGCATAGGGATTGTAGGCTTTCCAGTCCATGTCCTTGGTCTTGTCGGCAGGGGTGTTGTCGTAGTGCAGTTTGGTGTGTTCGCTGTCGAAGGTGATCAGCGTGACGTACTGGAACTGGTTGGGATACTTCTCCTGCATCATGCGGACTGTCTGCAGGGTTTCGTTCATGCCTGTGAAGGCTTGCTTGCGGATGCACTCCATGGAACCGCTCTCGTCAACAATAATGAGGTTGTGAACTCTCGTTGCTTTTACTTCTTTTGTTTTCATAATTTATGGGTTATTGAATTAAGTTTCGGTTATTAACAAAAACCTTAAAAACCCCTCTTCCGATGTCTTAACTCTTCGAGTTTCTGTGCCGATCTCATGGCTTTGTGCCTGTGAGCAAACTCCCGCACAAACCATGACATCACCACACATTGCTCCGCAACGTAAGACATCGTCCGAGGCAAAAACCGACGCTTCGCTAAAAAACATTTTCTTAAACGAAATGCAAACCTTTATCCGGCCCACATCCGTTGCCCGCAGGCCCTCCTCCCCCTCGGGGAGGTCGGGAGAGGTTAACTGTTTTTCAGCCCGAAGGGCGGTGTTTTTGCCACCATGAAGGCTGTGTTTTGGAACAAAACCGTACTGGGCTTCTGGATTGTGCAAGAGCGTGCTCTTAGGCACAAGACAGGAAGAACAGAACGTTGGCCTAAAGGCCACAGCCATCATGAGTGGTGTTTTTATTGTTTTTGTCTTTATCATATCAACTTCCGAAAATTGAATTTAGTCTTTTATCTCTTTGAAGAAGAATTTGGGAAAAAATTAAGGAGGAATGAAATTTTTTTTGTAAATTTGCGTCCGAAAGGGTGAAATAATATCGAGTATGTTCTACAGTCTGCTATCTGACAAGGAGATTCTGTGGGGCTTTCGCCAAGGCGATGCCTACATTATACGTACCTATTTCTATGGGTACTGTCAGATAGGCTACAATATCTTTGACCAGCGGTATCAACTGAGGGGGAAGCAGAACCTGGACTTCATGTCGCTGGCTCACCAGTATGCCATCTATCTGATGGAACACAATTGGAAACCGCTGGAGGACCATTCACCAGAGGTGAGCCTGAAGACGTGGCTCATCAACGGCTTCCGTTACGTGGTGCTCGACGCGCTGAAGTGGTACAAGAAGGAATATGGCAGCATCACCTTTGAGGACTATCTGATGTCGTTCGACGTGGCCAGCGACAACCTGCGCCTGCAGTTCAACCGCATGGTGGAGGATGTATGCGACCATGTGCCGATGGGGCGCGAGGACAGGCTCATCATCCTGCTGATGCTGGAACGTGGATTCAAGGGGAAGGAGATAGCCGAGCAGATGGGCATCTCGCCAGCCGCTGTCTCACAACGGTATAAGAAACTGAAGGAAGAGGTCATCGTGCCGTACTTCCGCGAGAACTTCGACATGGACCTGGATATGCAGGAGGTGATGGAAGAGCGCAGAATGGGTCGTGCAGACAGGATGTGCGCACCAGCACCATCGCCCTGTGCTTCTGTGTCTTTTGGTGCAGAAAGCGACATGGAATACTACAGCATGCAAGAAGAAACATTAGAAAATATGAGTCAGAAACGTACAACTCCGGAGTATATTACATCACTCCAGCCAAACGAGATATTCGTGTTTGGCAGCAACCTTCGTGGTATGCATGGTGGCGGTGCGGCCTTCGTAGCCTACCGCAAGTTTGGGGCTATCATGGGACAGGGCGTGGGACTGCAAGGGCAGAGTTACGCCATACCTACGATGCAGGGTGGGGTGGAGACCATCCGTCCGTATGTGGATGAGTTCATTCAGTTTGCCAAGGAGCATCAGGACCTGACGTTCCTCGTCACCCGCATAGGATGCGGCATCGCTGGCTTCAGGGATGATGAGATATCGCCGCTCTTCGAGAAGGCTCACGACGTGGAGAACATCGTGCTGCCAGAAGGATGGTGAGGGGTTTGGTGAATTCTTAATTGAATTATCTGTTAAACAGACGGGCGACCATCGTGCCGCTGATGTTATGCCATACGCTAAAGATGGCACCAGGGATGGTGGCCAGGGGGAAAGCGGCAAAATGGATGGTGGCCAACGAGGAGGCCAGTCCTGAGTTCTGCATGCCAACCTCGATGGAGATGGCGCGCTTCTTGGGCTCAGAGAGGCCCAGCAGGCGTCCGATGAGATAGCCAAGGCTCAGTCCGCAGAGGTTGTGAAGCACAACGACCAACACGATCATCAATCCACCAGCCATCAGTTTGCCAGCATTGGCGGCAATGACGATGGCCACAATCATCGCAATGGCTATGGAGGAGAATGCAGGGAGAATATCCGTGGCCTGCTCTGTGAACTTTGGCCAGAGCCATTTCACGAAGAGGCCCACCACGATGGGCAGAATGACAACCCAGAGGATGCTGAACAACATACCCACCACATCGACATCGACACTCTTGCCTGCCAAAGCCCATGTGAGCAGAGGTGTGAGGAAGGGGGCGAGCAGGGTGGAGACGCCCGTCATTCCTACAGAGAGGGCGAGGTCGCCTTTGGCCAGATAGGTGATGACGTTAGAGGCCGTGCCGCCAGGGCAACAGCCAACGAGCACCACGCCAAGGGCCAGGGCCTCGTCGAGTTGGAACGCACGCGACAGTCCCCATGCCAGCAGCGGCATGATGGTGAACTGGGCCAGACAACCTATTATCACATCCTTCGGACGACTGAACACGATCTTGAAGTCCTGAAGATTGAGGGTCAGTCCCATGCCGAACATCACCACGCCCAGCATATAGTTGATGACCGTAGGCCGTATGTGTTGCAGCGCATCAGGGAATACGAGTGCCAGTACGGCAGCCGCCAGCACGAGTACGCTCATGTATTCTGATATGTAGTGACAGATTTTCTTCATCATCATCCTGTTTTTCGTTCTGTTTGTCTGTGAGGTTGCATCAGCCCTTCTTGCCACGATCCTTGCGTCCGTGGGCCCTGCCGTGATAGCGACGGCGCTTCTTGCCATCGCCTTTGCCAGAGGGGGCGGCTTTGTATTCAGGACCCTCGCCCAGACCTTCGGGTAGGGGGAGTTTCTCTACCTCTTTCTGCAGGAACTGCTCTATCTTCTGGAAACGCAGTATGTCGCGGTCGCTGACGAAGGTGATGGCCATACCGTCGCGATCGGCTCGTGCCGTACGCCCAATGCGATGCACATAGTCCTCAGAGTCGTGGGGCACATCGTAATTGATGACCATCGAGATGTCGTCGATGTCGATGCCACGCGCCACGATGTCGGTAGCCACAAGGACATCGACCTGGCCGGCCTTGAAGCGATACATCACCTCGTCGCGTTCGGCCTGGCTGAGGTCAGAGTGCATGGGGGCACAGTTGATGCGGAGTTTCTGCAGCGTGCGGTTGATCTCCTTCACACGGTCTTTCTTGCCACAGAAGATGATGACACGCTTGAAGTTTGAGGTTTGAGAATTGAGGTTGGAGATGTGTGATTTGGCAAGATGCTCGATGATTCCCACTTTCTGTGGGTCGTAGCATACATAGGCCATTTGGCGAATCTTCTCTGCTGGACGGCTCACCTTCAGTTTTACCTCTACAGGATTGTTGAGCAGCGAGACGGCCAACTCCCTGATTTTTGACGGCATGGTGGCTGAGAACATCACCTTCTGACAATGTTTTGGCAGCAGGGCATTGATCTGCATGATGTCATCAGAAAAGCCCATGTCGAGCATGCGGTCGGCCTCGTCGAGAACAAAGAAAGAGGTGCGCGAGAGGTCGAGGTTGCCCACTTTCAGATGGCTGAGCAGACGGCCTGGTGTGGCAATGACCACAGGGGCTCCGCCACGCAGACCCTTCATCTCCTGGTCGAAGCGTGAGCCGTCGTTGCCGCCATAGACGGCGATGCTGCTCACATTTTGCAGATAATAGGAAAAACCTTCCATGGCCTGGTCGATCTGCTGGGCCAGTTCGCGTGTGGGTGACATGACCACGCAGTTGATGGCATCGTCAGGATAGCCGCCATCGTCGAGCATCGAGAGGATGGGTAGCAGATAGGCGGCAGTCTTGCCCGTGCCTGTCTGGGCCACTCCCAGCACGTCACGTCCGTCGAGGATCTTGGGGATGCATCGCTCCTGGATGGGAGTCATCTCCTCGAAGTGCATATCGTAGAGTGCATCGAGGATATTGTCGTTCAAATAAGTTTCTTCAAATGTCATGATGTAGCGGTAGCAAATTATTCACTTTTCACTATTTACTTTTATCTTAATTAGGAGCCTGCCTGTAACAGAAATAGGCTATGACGACATAAATCATATTTGGTATCCATGCTGCCAGGAGAGCCGGCATGCCAGCATTGATGGCAAAGGTGGACGAGATGGTCTGCAACAGGATGTAGGAGAAGGAGAGGGCCAGGCCGATGCCCAGCGAGAGCCCCATGCCGCCTTTGCGCTTGCGGGCCGACAGCGAGGCGCCGATGATGGTCAGGATGAACGAGGCGAAAGAGGTGGCGATGCGCTTGTGATACTCCACCTCATACTGCACCACATTCTGCGAACCGCGCTCCTGCTGTTTGGAGATATAGCGTAGCAGTTCTGGCGAGGTGAAGGTCTCCTGTTGTCCCTTGGAATAGACCAGGTCAGTCGGCTCCATGGTAATCATCGTGTCGATTTCAGCGCCCGTCTCGATGTGCTCGCGCAATCCCTTCAGCGTACGGATCTTGTAGCCTATGGCCTTCCAGTGGTAGCGGGAATCGGATATCGTGTCGTACTGTATCACGTTGGCCGTCATGTGGCTGACCAGTTTCTTGTCCTCGAACTTGTCTAGCGAGAAGCCATAGCCGCGCTTAGAGTTGTTGTCGTACTGCTGTATGTAGGCAATCACGCCAGGAGCAACCTGTAGTTGCACGTTGGTGGCTGCTGTCACGCGGGTCCTGTTCTTGTACTGAGTCTCGAACTTGAAGCGTGTGACGTTGCCGTGAGGGATGACGTAGGCACCCAGATAGAAGTTGACCAGGGCAATGATAGCGGCCGACAGCATGTAGGGACGCATGAGGCGGCGGAAACTGGTGCCGCTGGCCAGCATGGCGATAATCTCGCTGTTGCCTGCCAGTTTCGATGTGAAGAAAATGACGGCAATGAAGACGAACAGCGGCGAGAAGAGGTTGGAGAAGTAGGGGACGAAGTTGGCGTAGTAGTCGAAGATGATGGCGCGCCAGGGTGCATGGGAGTTGGAGAACTTGGCCAGATTCTCGTTGAAGTCGAAAACGATACTGATGGAAATGATCAGTATGATCGAGTAGATGTATGTGCCGATGAACTTGACGATGATGTAACGGTCAAGTCTTGGGAGAAAGCGGGCCAGCAGGTTCGTCATGCGTTGTCTCATACTCTGCGTCCTAAATCGTTGATGACTGAGCGCTTCCACTGGCTGAAGTCTCCCTGCTCGATGTGCTGTCGGGCATCGGTGACCAGTCGCAGATAGAAGGCCAGGTTGTGGATGGATGCTATCTGCAGGGCAAGGAGTTCCTGAGCCTTGAACAGATGGTGCAGATAGGCTTTGGTGTGCAGGCGGTCGATGTCGCATCCGTCAGGATCGATAGGCGAAAAATCCTGCTCCCACTTCTTGTTGCGCAGGTTCATGGTACCCTGATAGGTGAAGAGCATGGCGTTGCGCCCATTACGGGTAGGCATGACGCAGTCGAACATATCGACTCCCCGTTCTATGGCCTCGAGGATGTTCTGTGGTGTGCCGACCCCCATCAGATAGCGTGGGCGGTCTTTGGGCAGAATGTCGTTGACCACCTCGATCATCTCGTACATCACCTCAGTAGGCTCACCTACGGCCAGTCCGCCGATGGATGCACCACCACCGTCGTTGAGCATGGCCAGACGGTCAACCACATGCTTGGCTGCCTCCTGGCGCAGATCCTTATACTTGCAGCCCTGGACGATGGGGAAGAGGGTCTGGTGATGACCATAGAGGGGTTCGGTCTCGTTGAAACGCTTGATGCAGCGGTCGAGCCATCGCTGGGTCAGTCCGAGTGAACGCTTGGCATACTGGTAGTCGCTCTCGCCTGGGGGACACTCGTCGAGCGCCATCATGATGTCGGCTCCGATGATGCGCTCTGTGTCCATCACGTTCTCAGGGGTGAAGATATGTTTCGAACCGTCGATATGGCTGCGGAACTCACAGCCTTCTTCACGCAGTTTGCGGATGCCAGTCAGCGAGAAGACCTGAAAACCGCCAGAGTCGGTCAAAATAGGACGGTCCCAGGTGTTGAACTTGTGCAGGCCTCCCGCCTTGCGCAGGGTGTCGAGCCCTGGACGAAGATAGAGGTGGTAGGTGTTGCCCAGGATGATCTGGGCCTTCACCTGCTCGCGCAGTTCCTGGAAGTGGACGCCTTTCACGCTGCCACAGGTGCCAACGGGCATGAAGATGGGTGTCTTGATCTGTCCGTGGTCCGTGGTGATGATACCGCTTCTGGCACTACTGTATGGGTCGGTATGTTGTAACTCGAAGGTCATTTCTGCTCTTTCTCCTCTTCTATGTCGAATGTCAGCGGTTTCTCCACAATCTCTTTGGTGAGGGCAAAATTCCATACGTCCTGCACGTTCTCCACATAATGGAACTTCACACCTGTGAGATACATGTCGGGAATCTCGAGGATATCCTTTTCGTTCTCCTGACAGAGCACGATATCGGTGATGCCTGCACGCTTGGCTGCCAGTATCTTCTCCTTGATGCCACCCACGGGCAGCACCTTGCCACGCAGGGTTATCTCACCCGTCATGGCTGTGTTCTTGCGTACCTTTCGTTGTGTCAGGGCCGAGGCAATACTCGTTGCAATAGTGATGCCTGCCGACGGGCCGTCTTTAGGCGTGGCACCTTCAGGCACGTGGATGTGGATGTTCCAGTTGTCGAAGATGCGGTAGTCGATGCCAAGTGTCTCGGCATGGGCCTTGACATACTCCAAAGCAAGTATGGCTGACTCCTTCATCACATCACCCAGGTTGCCAGTCAGGGTGAGTTTCGAGCCCTTGCCCTTGGATAGGGAGGTCTCGATGAACAGTATCTCGCCGCCTACGCTGGTCCATGCCAGGCCTGTTACTACACCAGCATAGTTGTTGCCCTGATAGATGTCGCGATAGAAAGGAGGCTTGCCAAGCAGGTCTTCCAGCAGTTCGGGCGTCACCTTCTGCGACAGTTCTGTACCATCCAACTGGCGCTTGTAAGCCAATTTGCGCATCGCCTTGTTGATCTGTTTCTCCAACTGGCGGACACCACTCTCACGTGTGTACTGCTCGATGATTTTCTCGATGGTGGCCTTGTTGAACTTTGGCTTTGCAGGGAGAGTACTCAGTCCAGTATTCTCTAGTTCGCGAGGGATGAGGTGACGCTTGGCAATCTCAATCTTCTCCTCAGTAATGTAGCCGCTCAGTTCGATGACTTCCATGCGGTCGAGCAGAGGACGGGGAATGGTGCTCAGGTTGTTGGCTGTTGCAATGAAGAGCACCTTCGACAGGTCGTAGTCCACGTCAAGGTAGTTGTCGTGGAAGGCTGTGTTCTGCTCAGGATCGAGCACTTCAAGCAGAGCCGATGCAGGGTCGCCGTTGACGGTATTCTGAGTGACCTTGTCTATTTCGTCGAGGATGAACACTGGATTGCTGGAGCCTGCCTTCTGGATGCTCTTGATGATGCGTCCAGGCATGGCACCTATATAAGTGCGGCGATGGCCACGAATCTCAGCCTCGTCGTGCAGACCACCCAATGACATCCTCACGTATTTGCGCTTCATGGCCTCTGCTACAGACTTGCCCAGTGATGTCTTACCGACACCTGGAGGGCCGTAGAGACAGAGGATAGGACTCTTCAGGTCGCCACGCAGGGACAGCACAGCCATATACTCGAGAATGCGCTCCTTCACTTTCTCCATGCCATAGTGGTCGTGGTCAAGAATCTTCTTGGCTCTCGACAGGTTCAAGTCATCCTTGGTATATTCGTCCCAAGGGAGCGAGATGAAGGTCTGGAGATAGTTTAACTGCACGTTGAAGTCTGGACTCTGGGGTTGCAGGTTGTCCAGTTTGTCCAGTTCCTTGTGGAAGATTTTCTCTACCTCCTTCGACCATTTCTTCTTATAGGCCTTCTCGAGCAGTTCGCCCTTTTCAGGTGTCGACTCGTTGCCCATCTCGGCCTGCAGGTTCTTGATCTGCTGCTGGATGAAGTAGTTCTTCTGTTGCTCGTCCAGGTCTTCGCGTGTCTTGTTGCGGATGTCGGCTTTCAGATGCTGTAGGTTAATCTCGCGGTTAATGGCTTTCATCATGCCGAAAAGACGCTCCTTAACCGACTCCACGCAGAGCAACTTCATCTTCTCCTTAATGGAAATGGGCATGTTGGAGCAGATGAAACTAAGGGCCATCACGTCGTTGCTGATATTGCGGATGGCAAGGGATGCCTCATCAGGAATCTCCTCTGTGACATTAATGAATTCATCAACCATCTTGCGCAGGTCGTCCATAGCCGTCTTCCACTCCTTGTCATGCTTATCAGGCTGCAGTTCTGGAGCAACTTCCACCTCGCCTTTCAAATAGGGGAATTCTTCGACGATGCGGTTTAGTTTGATGCGTCCCATGCCCTGCACAATGACTGTGATCATACCAGAAGGAAGCGTCAGTTGCTTCAGCACTCGCGCATAGACACCATAGTTGTATAAGTCGCCTTCGACAGGCACTTCGATGTCAGGGTCACGCTGGCAGACGATGCCAATGAGCGCGCCTGTCTTCTCTGCTTTCCTCACCAGTTTCATACTAGACTCCCGTCCTACCATGATAGGGCTGACAACGCCAGGGAATAGTACCAGGTTGCGGACAGGCAGTATGGGCAAGACCTCAGGGACCTCTGCTTTGGAGAAGTCGGTAAAGTCGCCGTCGATATCGGCTATCATCGAAAAGGCCTTGCTTGTTTCGTTATCGTTCATTTGAAATCTGTACTCCATATTCTAAAATTGGAGTGCAAAGGTACGAATTTTAATTAAGAATTAAGAACGAACGGCTAAGAATTAACAAATTATTTGTATCTTTGCAGTCTAATTACGTATCAGACATGTCAAATGACTACTTCAGATTCAAGAAATTCACCATTCATCAGGCGATGTGTGCCATGAAGGTCGGTACTGACGGAACACTCCTTGGCGCATGGGCCAATGGTGGAAAACGGGTGCTCGACATCGGAACAGGGACTGGCCTTATAGCTTTGATGATGGCACAGCGTTGTCCAGAGTCAACAGTCGTGGGGATAGATATCGACGAGGCGGCTGTGAGGCAAGCACGCCAGAATGTCGAGGAGTCGGTCTTTGCTGGGTGTGTCTCCATAGAATGCTGTGATCTTGCTGATGCGGAAGGTGTGTATGACTGTCTGGTAAGCAATCCGCCTTACTTCGTCGACTCGCTCTCATGTCCTGATGCCCAACGCTCAATGGCTCGCCATGCAGACACACTCACTTATTTCTCTTTGATGGAAAACGGCTGGAGGCTGCTCAGCGACAGGGGAGAGTTCTCACTCATTATCCCTTTCGACTGTAAGTCGCGACTGGAGAGTGAGGCCGTGCTCAGGGGCTTCTTTAAGACACGCGAATGTGCCGTCAGGACTACGCCCACGAAAACTCCGAGGCGATACCTGCTGGCGTTTCGCAAACATCCAGAACCATTGGAATGCTCAGAACTGATAATAGGTTCTGATACATATAAAGAGATGATGAAAGATTTTTACTTATGAAGATATCTGTTGTACAATTGGACATAGACTGGGGAAATCCTCGGGAGAATATCAGGAGAGCAGAAGCGCTGATAGATGGGCAGGATGCCGATCTCTATGTGTTGCCTGAGATGTGGTCAACGGGGTATGCTGTTGACCCTAAGGAGGTTGCAGAGAGTGAGAAGGCATCATCTGCACTCCAATGGATGCAGCATATCGCTGCAGAACGGGCTTGCGCCGTTTGTGGTAGTCTGGCTGTTGTGGATGAGTCGCTCCATTACTTCAATCGCCATTATTTCGTGACAGGAGAAAGTGTGAAATTCTATGACAAACACCACCTATTCTCCTTTGCCCATGAGGACAAGAATTATCAAGCGGGCAATGATCATGTTATAGTGGAATACAAAGGGGTGCGGTTCCTGCTTCTTACCTGCTATGACCTACGCTTCCCCCTGTGGTCAAGATATGGCCATGCAGGTGAATACGATGCCATCATCTATGTGGCAAACTGGCCGGAAGCGAGACAGGACGCCTGGGACACGCTCCTACGGGCAAGGGCTATTGAGAACCAATGCTATGTGATAGGAGTGAATAGAGTGGGTGTGGAACGAAAAACGACTTTCACAGGGGGCTCCGCTGTCATCGACCCAACGGGTCGGATATTGGTCTCCTGTGAAAGTCGTGCCGGCTCTTGTCAGACACTACTTGATATCGATGTGATACGGGAAGTGCGTCAGCGTTTCCCTGTGCTCAATGATAGGGACTAACCTATTGTATAGGCCAGTCCTACGAGTATTGCCATGATGACGGCTATGATGCAAAGGGCTCTGAAGGTCCACTTCTGTATCTTTTTCTTCCGTTCTATTGACAGCAGGCTCTTTCGTTTAAACCTAGTTGCATCGTCCTCCCTGTGGTGATGATGATGTTGGTGATGATGTTGATGTTCTTGTTCTGACATAATATTGATTAATTAATTTCTGATGAGTTGAACGCTTGAGTTCAGACCACTGGGAACGGGTTCCCATTGATCGTAGAGCGTTTTCTTATAGTTAATGTCAACGACATTGATTTCTTCCATTTTGCGCCATTTGATGCCTTGGCGGTCAAACGCTGCTATGAGGTTGGCAGGCAGGTTAGTCACCTCTATGCGCACCTCGTTGTCGCCAGCATGTAGTGTTCCTTTGGTGTCGAGGATGAAGGGAACGCTCCAGGCACAGCCAATGAACTGACCATTGATGTAAACGCGAGCCGACTCACGCACATCGCCAAGGTCGATGAGCCAGTTCTCTTTGGCTTCTTTCTTCGAGAGTTTGAAGTGTGTGGTGTAGATGCCTGTTCCCATTGTCATGCTGGTCTCCTCGTCAAGCGTCTCCCAGGTCTGCAGTTTGTCCAGCGTATAGGTCTTTTCCACCTTGGGAGCCTCTTCCGTGAATGAGAGCGTCCAAGGGCCTTCTATCGCCTTGTGTATTTCATGTTCCACAAAGCTGTCGGTTGTGGCTTCACATATAGAGTAGGGGGCTGTTATCCGATAGGGCAAGTTTGTTGGTACAGCATCGTCGAAAGTTTGCAATATCATGGACTCACCGCTGCGCAGTTCTATCTGTATTTTCCCGTCTTTGATTTTAGCACGGGTTATCTCTCCATTTAGGGGATTGAACCATAACGCATCCTTGAATGGAACGGCAAGTTGCTGATAAATGACACCTGTAAAGATGTCGTGTGATGTCAGGTTGGCTATAAAGTAATGGTACCCATTGCTGTTCTTTCGACGGATTGCCTTCAGGCCGAGTGTGGTTTTCATAGGTTCTGGGCTAGCAGCTTTGGCCATCTCTGTCTTGTCAATGCCGTACATCACGTGTGCGCCCTGTGCCTTCAGTTGTTCAATGTGGAGTTTCACCTCCTCTGGCATCTCACCGCTGCCAGGAATAATCAGTCCTTTGTAGCGCGTACCTGCTGCTGTCTGTAGCATGCCGTCCTTATAGGTAGTGCCCATGAGCAGACGCTCGCTGATATAGTCACAATCGTAGCCGGCGCGGTCTATCTCGAGGATGGCATCGCGGAATTCTGGCATCAGTTTGCCCATGGCGTGGATGCTAAATTGCATCAACAGTTTTCCTGTGTTCTTCTTCCATGCATCACGTACAGGCAACAGCACGAGAAAGTCGTTGTCAGGCTGTCCCCATTGCAGGAAACTCTGGCAGCGGGTGACATAGTCCATGAAATAGGGTGCATCGCGCCAAATACTATTCGTTGGGCTCATGTCAATGGAGGCATAGAACTTCCATCCTGGCCAGTCATCGTTCTTGGGTGAGTAGGCCGTGCCGTGGAAGAACATGTGGTTAACACCTGCACAGAACATGAGGTCGAGGTCTGGCTTCAGTTGTGAGAGACTGGTGCGGAAATGCTCTGTCAGCCAAGTGAAGGTCTCACTCGATGTGTAGGGCTTACCACAGACATGGGCTGCTGATGGGGCATATTTGAACATGGAGTAGTCTGAGTCGTTCTTGCGTGTCTTGCCTGGGTCAGTACGCAGACCCTTAATGCCCAGATCGCTAAGTCCGAACCCTTCAATCTCAGGAATATCGACAGCGGCATAGCAGTCAATCAGGTTGGCTGGCGAGCCGTGTGCCTGGTTACGAGTGATGGCACCGTGTGAGTGTGCCCAAGCCGTCCATTGCTTGGTGAAATTCTCCAGAAGCAAATCGCTCAATGTTTCGCGGTAGTCGCTTAGCACCTTGGAATCGTAGCCTAGGAGTTCAGGCAGATGGTCTTCAAGTTTATAGCCTCGACGTGTCTCAAACTCTTTCAGGAGTGTGGGCGTCCAGGTTGCGGCCTCCACCTCGTAGGAGTCGTTGAAGAAGGTGTGAGGGTAGGGGGTATGCGTACGCTCAAAAGCCTGCTCGATGTGGCGAAGGTAATTCGCCACCGCTGTCTTGTCAAAGTGGTCAATGACAAGTCCTTCGCCGCCAGGAGCGGCTCGCTTCACTTTCATGACACCATATTTGGCGTAGAGTGCAATCACACGTACCTGTCCGTCAGTCAGAGGATAGGTGCGTTGCAGTACAAAGCGGCTGTTCTTCTGTTCCTTCACAGGCAAGGCGAGAACGTGGCCTTTTGCTGTCATTGCGTTGGCGGCTTCCAGACTCATCACAGAGTCAGTAAAAACCA
>Ga0310695_10007953_pt1 | contig 16640 bp, 14 predicted proteins | sample RumenRJG_04DNA_FD_203882 | JGI IMG/M metagenome (GOLD analysis project Ga0310695, IMG submission 203882) | Bovine rumen microbial communities from Lethbridge, Alberta, Canada - RJG_04 (v2) (version 2) | ecosystem: Host-associated > Mammals > Digestive system > Stomach > Rumen | place: Canada...
ACAGAACAAGAAGCAATTCAAACCGAAATGGATGCGGTTCAAAAGGTAATCGAAAAGAACACTGAATCTACATTCAAGACATTCGGGTAGGCGAAGCCTACATCTACATAGCTTACGACATTCTAAACGGCGCTTTAAAATACAGCTTAGAATGTTGTCAGCAATCGTGCAGACGCTTTGTACGATTAATGCACTCGGGAAATTTCCCTGAAATCTTACAAACAATCTAAAAACTTAACCCTCGCATCTGCAAGAAGCGAGAGAATATAAAAATAAAATTTTGTTTCCTTTCCCTTTTTTCCCTGACGACTTATCCTAAGTCGTTTTTTATTGCCTGAGCAAAGTAGAGAACATATTATTCACTTTGAATAGAAAGGTTCATTATTTCAATATCATCATAATCTATATATGCGGTTTGCTGAAGGTTTCGACCTGTTTTTATCATAATTTCGTTCTGCATTCCCGCATTGATAAGTCTGTTTGGCAGTTTTATCTTCTGATTGTCGCCATTAAGCTGAATTTCAGCAATTTTTTCACCGTTAAAGTAGACTTCCGGCGGGCTGGAAAAAGAAGTCGTAATTTTGTTTTGATTCATTACTCTTGCCATAAGAGTGTCAATTCCTATAATTGAACCAATTACAAGATAATTTGTTTTGTTTTTGGTGTTTGGTGATAAGTTAACTTTTTTTGTAAATTTCGGACCGACGGGTTGTGCCTGAAATTCTGAAGAATTGGCTGAAGCATCTGAATAATTGTTGTCGCCGAGATGAAATAGTTCGGTTGCTATTGTAATATCTTGAATGTTGCTTTTTTCTATTCCGATAATCATGGGTTTTGCGGCTATTTTGTCGTTTATTGTAAGAGAAAATGGTCTGTAGCCTGATTTTTCAACAGAAAGGATTGATGAATCATTAATGTTTGCTGCCAAATCAAAAGAACCGTTTTGGTCAGTATAAGTTGTATAATTTTGCATAGGCAGTGAAACTTTAGCGTTTGAAACCGGCATGTTTGTTTGAGTATCAATAATTTGGTTGAATGCCCCGTTTTTAGATATTCCGACTTCCATAACCTGAGCTTGTGCAGGAATGATGAGTGTAAAAAGTATAATTACAGATAAAAATTTTTTCATGGAAACCCTCTTATAAGTTTATTAATAAAAAAATTTTAAAATGCAAAAAAGCTAAGTTGAATTGTTACTAAGGCTTTTATGACAGGCAATATTTGCAGAATAAAAATAATATTTGAAATTTAAAATGTTTCTGTTAGAATAGAGAAGTAAATTAAATATGAGCCGAAGTGATGAAATTGGTAGACGTGCTAGACTCAAAATCTTGTGTGGGCAACCACGTGCCGGTTCGAGTCCGGCCTTCGGCAAATAAAAAGACCTCATAAGAGGTCTTTTTATTTGTTGTTATGCAGGACGAGAACCTTTAAGGTTCGAGCGAGGTGCGAGCAGAGGGCGTAGGCTTGATTGCGAAATAATTGTAAATTACATAGCAATCAACCGAAGTCCCGTTTAATGCGAGCACCTCAAGACAGTCCGGCCTTCGGCAAATACAGCGGGCACCTTACTAGGTGTCCGCTGTATTTTTGTGGGGAACGGTCATGACGAGAATCGGTTAATTGCCGGTTCGGCGCGAGTGAGCTGAGGCTGGAGCTGTTTTGCGTTTGTGATGAAAACACAAAAAGCAAAACACGGAATGCCGTTAAAGGCGAACGAGCAAGAAAAGTTTGACCTTCGGCAAATAAAAAGAGATACAAAAGGTATCTCTTTTTATTTGGTATAAGTCAGGATTAGTGTTATTTTACAGGACATTTGGTCGTCAGTAATTTCGTCATTTTGAGGCACAAAGTGCCGAAGAATCTTGACTTTTACTGACTTTACAAGGTCGGAAATTGATTGAGTATAAAAGTCCGGAAAATCCGGTTTTGGGAACCATAATGTCCGCTCATTTGTATTCTTTGTCCCAATAATTTTTGTTTTATTTATGTATGATATTTACAATGTTCCAATTTTCATCCCATTCAATGTGTCCTGTCAAATCTATATTGTGGTATTTATAAGGGTTATTGATATATTCGGGGGTAAATAAATTTTTTGAGGCAAGACGTTTTATTATATTAGGCAAAAGAGTAGTGCTTCCGGCCAAAGTTCCTTCTTTTGATGTTGCTTTTTTACCGTCATAATAAACTTTTTCATCCGCAAATTCAAATTCTTTTAAATTACTTTTTGTACAAGGTAAACAATCACTTACTAATATTATTTTATCTTGTGGTTTTGATTGAAAAACAAGTTTTAATGCTCTGTCGGATACATGCACCCCATCAGCTATAATTTCTGTATAAATATTATCATCAGTTAATGCAGAAAGTGCTGTAGATTCACCCCTGTGAGATATCCCGCTCATAGCGTTGAACAGATGCGTCACTCCGTCACATTTTTCTATATTTCCGCCAAGACAATGACCGGCCTGAATTTTTATATTTTTTGATTTTAGGTAAGCTATTAAGTCAATATCAAGTTCGGGAGCAAGTGTGACTATTTTAATAAAATCGTCTTCCAGAAGCTTATAGTTTTCTGCTGTCAAAGGCAAAAAGTGCTCAGGATTATGAATCCCTTTTTTATCAGGATTTATAAAAATCCCTTCTAAGTGAATTCCTAATATCTTTGCCATATCGGCAGTTTGTTTTTTTGAGGCATCTTTGATGTTTTTAATAGCTTGCTTTGTATTTTCAACACTATCTGTAACTATAGTCGGAAAAATTCCTCCAATACCGAATTTTAAAATTTCTTTTGAAAGATATAAAACATCATCAACAGAAGCTTTGTTAAAATCAACACCAAAGCAGCCGTGAAAATGTTGTTCGATTAAAAGTTTAGTCTTTATTTGAACCCACCCCCTAACCCCCTCACCGAACAGGCGGGGGATATTATATTAACTAAATAACACTTCCCTCAAAAACTTTTCGAGCTTCTTCTCTGTCATCAAAATGGATTGTTTTATCTTTTAATATTTGATAATCTTCGTGGCCTTTACCTGCAATTACAACTACGTCGTTATTGCTTGCTATAGTTTTAATTAGAGCAATTGCAGTTCCTCTGTCAGGCTCTACAATAACATTTTCTGTATTAACAGATTTCAGCCCCGCAATTATATCTGTGATAATGATTTGCGGATCTTCTGAACGAGGGTTGTCACTGGTTATAATAATTTTGTCCGCCAATCTTTCAGCTATCGCACCCATTTTTGGCCTTTTTGTCGCATCTCTATCACCGCCGCAACCGAATACACAAATCAGTTTGCCATCGGTTGGTGTAATTTCTCTTGCTGATTTTAAAACATTTTCCAAACCGTCAGGTGTGTGTGCATAGTCGACTATCACAAGCGGTTTTTTTACAACAACTTCAAATCTTCCCGCAACTCCGTGAACATTCTCAAGCGCTTTTAATGCAACTTTTATATCAATTCCCATAGCCAAAGATGCCGTTACGGCTGCTAAAACATTGTAAACGCTGAACATACCGTTCATATGAAGATTAACTTTATGCTCATTCCCGTTTTCTACAAGTGTAAATTCAGCTCCGTTAAGCGAAAAATTGATATTTTTTGCCATTATGTCAGCATTATTTTTTACACCGTATGTATATTTTCTTACACCTTCAGGAACTACTGATAAAAACTTTTCAGCATAATTATCATCGGCATTAATTACAGCAAAACAACCATCTTTTAAATTTTCAAAAAGTATAGCTTTTGCTTTAAAATAATTATCCATAGTTATATGGTAATCTAAATGATCTTGAGTTAAATTTGTTAAAACTGCGCCGTTAAATCTGCAACCGCCTACTCTGTTTTGATCTAATGCGTGCGAACTAACTTCCATTACAACATTATCAATTTTTTCAACATCTTTAATCATTCTCAATGTTGCCTGAAGCTCAGGCGCTTGCGGTGTTGTATGTTTTGCATCGCGGTATTCGCCTTTTGATGAAAGCTTATAACCAAGTGTTCCTATTAATGCACATTTTTGTTCGTTTTCTTCAAATATTTTTTGAATTAAGTGGGTAACAGTAGTTTTTCCGTTAGTCCCTGTTATCCCGATTAGATTAATACCTTTTGAAGGACTTGAATAAAATCTATCGGCAATATCAGCGATTTTATGTCTTGTTGACGAAACAACAACCTGTGGGATTTTTGTTCCATCAACTTTTCTTTCAACCAAAAGAGCTGCAGCACCTGCGTCAATAGCCATATGAGCGTATTCATGGCCGTCTGTATGCTCACCGACCAAGCATACAAATATATCACCCTTTTTTGTTGTTTTTGAATTGTATGAAATGCCTGAAATATCAATGTTTTTAAAATTAATTAAATCTTTGTAATCTAAGTATTCTATGAGTTCGTCAAGTTTCATTATTATCTCCTATTGTTTATTTTGAGTTTTTTTATCTGGCTTAAAATTCATAATTCTTGCTATTTGAGTTGCAACTTCATGAAAAACCGGAGCTGCAACAGTACTACCCCATATCGCACCCTCTTTTGGACTGTCCACCATAACATAAATCAGAACCTGCGGATCTGATGCCGGTAAATAACCAATCGAAGAAGTATACATATATGGTGAATATCCTTTACCGTTAGGGTTTACTTTTCTGGATGTACCTGTTTTTTCAGCAACCTGATATTTATCCATTTTTACTTCGGAATTTCCATTTTCAATACTTTGTACAAGCAATTTTGTTATTGTTTGGGCTGTTTCCGGTTTTATAACTTGTGTATAGTGAATTTTATTGTCGTATTCTTCTTGAGGATACTTTATGATATGCGGAGTAACTTTTACACCGTTGTTTGCAAGCACTTGGACTGCAGATATCATCTGTATAGCCGTAACTGAAGTGCCGTAGCCATAACCCATTGTTGCATGAAACGTTCCGTCCCAATGTGCCCAATTAGGCAACAAACCGCTCGATTCTCCCGGTAAATCTATTCCGGTTTTAGAACCGTATCCGAATTTTTTCAAAACACCATAAAATTCAATCGGACTCATCATTTTTGCAACGTTAATTGCTCCGATATTACTTGAATGTTCAAATAAATATACAAGTGAAATATTTCCGGGATAAGGATGAATGTGATAATCGTGGTTTTTAATTTCCCAATTACCGATTTTTATTTTACCTGTATCTAAGACAGTTGAATGCTCATTAATTTTACCGAGATCCATCGCACTGGCGACAGTAATTGTTTTGAATGTAGAACCCGGAGGAAAAACATCCGTCAAAGCCCAGTTTTTTAGCTGTTGAGGTGTCGCTTTTTTGTAATTGTTAGGATCAAAAGTAGGATAAACAGCAAAAGCTAAAATTTCACCATTTTTAGGATTCATAACAATTACCATACCTCTGTCGGCACGTTTTTCAGTAACCATTTTTTCAATTTCTTTTTCGCAAACATGCTGAATGGCTGCATCTATGGTTAATGTAATTGATTCACCTTTCGGATTTGTTGTTGTTGCAACAGGATCTGTTGTGAAATCATAAATAATTTTTCCGTCACGTGTCTTTTGAAAACTGACTGTATTTATAATATGTTCAAGTTTGTCTTTTGCAGTATATTCAACACCGTTTGCAATATCTGCGTCAAAATTATAATAGCCCAAGACATGTGCTGCCAAAGTACCTTGAGGATATTCTCTTGTATTTTTCTTTCCCAAACTGATTTCTCGCAAATGAAGTTTTGAGATTTCTTTTGAAGCATTTCTGTCAATGTCTTTTTTCAAAGTTATAACAGGCCCTGCTTTTTTCAACTTTTGAATAAGAGTACTCTGAGGCATATTTAGAATTGGGGACAGCATTTTGGCGAGTTCTTCCGGAGTATGATCATAATCTGCGGGATGAGCATAAACATCACAATAAACTTTATCTGTTGCGAGTTTAATTCCGTTTCTGTCAAATATATCACCACGCAAAGAAAATATTCTGCCTACACGCTGACTTCTTGCTCTGGCTCGATACTTGCCGACATCTACAACCTGAATAAAAAACAGATAGATTACAAGCAAAACCATAAACAAGACAAAGAAAATATGTAAAAAACCTACAACTCTGTCAAATATTCTTGTGCGTTTTTTCAAATCACTTTCCTGCTGTGGAATTTGTCTTTTCAAAATGTCCTCTCCCTATTTTTAATTTTATCATAATTTGTTTGTAATAGATAAAATATTAATTAATTTTAAGGTTAACAAATTGCTCTTACATTTCTTTCAAATTATAATATAAGTATGCGAAGAATTTGTTTGTTAATCTTAATAATATTGGCTGTATTTTCAGGTAAAGCCTTTGCTTTTAATATCGTTTATCCAAAAAAACAGAATGTGAATATAAATTCTAAATCAACATTTTTTATCGGATCTTCGAAAAAACCTATAACAGTAAACGGTCAAAATATACCTTTGCATGAAAGCGGAGCATTTGCATATGTAGTAGATTTGAAAGTCGGTCAAAATTCTTTTAAAATAGTTTCGGAAGATGAGTGTAAAATTTATACAATAACAAGACCTAATATAAAATCTTATGGAAATTTTGCTCAACCTTTTAAACAATATGATAATATCAAATCTTTTTATGTTACATCAGACAACGCTCCATTGAGGTCGACTCCGGTTGATGCCGGAATTAACAGAATAGCTCATTTGCAAAGGAATGTATTACTGAATGCAGATGGAGAAAAGGCAGGTTTTTACAGAATTGTTTTATCAAACAACAAATATGCTTGGATTTCAAAAAGCTCAGTAAAAGCTTGTGAAAACTATGTGAATGCTCCTGCGATAATAAAAGAAATTTCGGAAGAAAATACAAATGGGAGTCATAGATTTGTTTTTAGAATGAATAAAATGGTTCCCTTTGAAATTATAGAGAGTGAACCTATGATTTTGAAACTTTACAATATTGATGGAGCACCTGACGGCGTGTACACAAAAGAATTTTCTTTAACTGAAAATTTTGGCATTGAAAAACATGTCGGATATGGCGGAAAATACATAGGTACAGATTTTGTTTGGGAAATTAGAGAGCCATTAAAAGTTCATCAAAGGCATCCGCTCAAAAACATTAATATTGCTATTGATGCAGGACATGGCGGATATGAGACAGGAGCAATAGGATGTCTTGGTGATAATGAAAAAGATATAAACCTTGCAATTGCAAAAATCTTAGAAAAAGAACTTACAAAGCGCGGAGCAAACGTCATAATGACAAGGGATGAAGATTATTATATCGGTCTGAAAGAACGAGTAGACATTGCAAATTATGCTGATTCGATGATTTTTATAAGTATCCATGGAAATGCTTTACCTGATGGAATGAATCCTAATGAACATTCCGGAACAAGTATTTACTATTATTATGATCAGGCAAAACCTCTTGCAGATACTATAATTAACTCAATGGTTGCTGAACTTAATATAAACAATGATGGCGTAAGGCAGGCAAGTTTTGCTGTTGTGAGAAATACAGAAGCATTATCCGTATTAATTGAAGTAGCTTACTTGATAAATCCTGATGATAACGCTAAGCTGATTGATATAGAATTCCAAAAGAAATGTGCGAAGTCAATCGCAAACGGTCTGGAAGATTATTTATTAAATAACAAATAATCAATTAGTGTTCTTGAAAATGTGTGTTGATATTTGGTGTGACAGTGAATTCGTTTTGCAAGAACTAAGTTGTCATCTTTTTATAATTTTTTATCAATGTTTTGAGTATAAAAAAGCGGAATATATATTCCGCTTTTTGTGATCCTACTTTGTCAAGTAATTTAAAAGAGTTCTGACTCCTGCGCCTGTTGCTCCTGCAATAAATTCTTTTTGCGGTTTTTCAAGATAGGCAGTTCCGGCAATGTCTATATGAGCCCATTTTACATTGTCTGTTACAAAATTTTGCAAGAACAAACCTGCCGCTGATGCTCCGCCATAGCGTGAACCTGTATTTTTCATATCTGCAATATCGGATTTCATACTGCTGAAATATTCTTCAAACATAGGCATCTGCCAATATTTTTCACCGGAATCCTTTGCTGTTTCTATAATATTTTTTATTAATTCCTCATTATTGCCCATAATGCCGGTTGCTACCGTTCCCAGAGCTACCATACAAGCACCTGTGAGAGTTGCAATATCAATAACTTCATCAACATTAAGCTCACAAGCGTAACAAAGAGCATCAGCAAGAGTTAATCTGCCTTCAGCGTCGGTATTATCAACTTCTATAGTTTTGCCGTTTTTTGCAGTCAAAATATCACCGGGTTTGTATGATGAACCTGACGGCATATTTTCACAGGCTGCGATTATACCGTGAACTTCTATATCCGGTTTTAATTTAGTCAAAGCCTGCATAACTCCAAGAACACAAGCTGCACCTGACATATCATCTTTCATTGTCAACATTGATGATGCAGGTTTTATATCCAACCCGCCTGAGTCAAAACATATACCCTTTCCGATAATTGCAATACGTTTTTTCGGATTTATACCCGAATATTTCATATGAATAAATTTTGGAGGATTAACACTTCCTTGACCAACAGCCAAATAAGCGCCCATTCCCATTTTTTCAATTTCATCTTTGTCATATATTTTTGTTTCAACTCCGTCAAGACTATTTGCTATTTCTGCAAGCTTTGCCGGAGTTGCAATTTGAGCAGGTGTGTTTGCTAAATCTCTTGTAAACTTCATTGCATCACCAAAGACTTTACCTTCCTCAATTTCTTCTTTAGAAAATTTAGTGAAAGAGATTTCTTCTAAATGGTGAGCTTTTTCTGATTTATATTTATCATAAGCGTAATCAGCAATCATTGCGCCAATAGTTGCGGATTTTCCAAAATCACCATTTACATCAAAATCAAAAACGGCTTTTTTAGCTTTAATCTGGTTTAGTTTTTTTATAGCTTTTGAAACTGCTTCTCTCATTTTGTTATGGTCAAAGTCTTCTCTTTTCCCTGTACCTATAACTAAAATCTTGTCTGCAGATTCTTGTCCCAATGTATGAATTAAATACGTTTCCCCAAATTTGCCTTCAAATTTGTCTTTTTCCACAACATAAGTATTTACAAGTTCAGATGTCGTTTTTTCATTTTCAAATTTGTTGATAACAAGTACTTCTGTCGGAGTAATACTTTTTACAGTTTTTATTTCCATATTTCTCTCCTTATCCTGTTTAAAGTATATCACTTTATTAACTCTTTGTAAATTTTTTTAATGTATAAAGCAAAAATTTAAATTCATATGCTTTATGTCAATATGCGTATTACAAATCAAAACTTATATGCTTATAAAAATAATAATTTACCCCAAACAAATCCTAGTTTTACAAGTCTTCTTCATGTAGATCAGAGAACTGGTAATGTAAATGATTCTTGGTTTAATAGAGATATTAAGACTCTTGAACGTGCTGCTGATGAAATACATTCATCATTTCCTAACGGCGCAGATGTACTTATTTATGGATGTTCAACGGGGGAAGAAAATATATCACTGAAAATGCTAAGACCTGAAGATTCATATAGAGTTATAGGCTATGATAACAGTGTTGATGCATTGCGAATCGGTAAACGAGGTGTGTATACACTGTTTTCTAATTGGTATGATTCTTACTTGTTGCCGGTTTCAGATTTCTTTGCTTTGGAAAATGATTCCTCAAAACTTTTAAAACAGATTTGTCAAAGAACAAACGAATTGAGAAAAAGGTTTCATAAATTTATGTATGAAGTTCCTGCTTCAAGAGAATTTCGGGATATAAATAATAAAAGCAGTTTTATGGGTATTAAATATAATACAAAAAATTTTGTTGAAAAGTTTTATCGTGTACGCGAAGAATTTAGAGAACAGATAGATTTAAGATACGGAAATTTCTTGAATGTCGGACAGGTAAGAAAAGAAAGACCTGTAGGTGGAATATTTTTTAGAAATGCTATTTATCATTTGTGTAAGAATAATGTCAATGAAGTGCTGAATTTCGACGCTCCTCCGCAAAGCTTTGCTAACAAGGAAATGTTGATGGAAAATATAGTTAAAGGATTATACAAGACGCTTGATGATTCCGGTATTTTCGTAATAGGAAACCATATAAAAGAACATTTGTTCTTGGCTGACGAAACGGTGCCTGATTCTAAGAAAGTAAAATTAGAAGATACTCCTTTTTATAATCCGAGTAATATTCATCAACGAGAACACAAAACATTAAAATGTTATAAAGAGTCGCCGCTTATAAATGCTTTGTTGAAAGACTGTAAATTTGAGCCTATAGGTTTTTCTAAAGTCACTTGCTATGGTTGTGATGTAAAAGTGCCCGTAATATTCAAAAAAATACGAATATAAAATTTATCTTTTATATTTATCTTTTATAAATTTCTGTTTTTGTAACAGAAATTTCTGGCGGAATATATGAATTTATATATTGAATAGCATCAAAAGGTGTTTTTGCAAGATAATATAGTTCTCTTGCTGATGTTCTGGCAAAGTTTTGTTTGATTATTTCTTCATAGAATTCATTTAGTTTGCTATAAAAATTGTTAGTATTGAGTAGTACAATAGGCTTGTTGTTGTATCCCAGTTGTTTTTGAACAATCATTTCAGATAATTCTTCCAAAGTCCCAAACCCGCCGGCAAGTGCAACAACAGCTTGAGATAGTTCATCCATTTTAGCTTTTCTTTCACGCATTCCTTTTGTTACAGTGAGCTCAACACATTCATCAGTATAAACTCCCATATTATGTAATTTTTCGGGCATTACTCCAATTATTTTGCCGCCATTAATTTTTACTTGTTCCGCACAAGCCCACATAAGTCCGAGAGAACTCCCTCCATATACCATGTTATAGCCGTTTTGAGCTAATAGAGAACCCATAAGGGACGCTTCTTTATAATATATTTCTTTAAGATAGTTGCAGGAAGATGCAAATACGCATATATTTTTAATCATCAAAATCCCCGCCAATCACATAATAATAAGAACAGCCTACACCTGTCCCTCTTTTTGAACAGTCATTTTTTAGACTTTGCATATCCATATCATACCCGAAAGGCTGTATTTGTCCGTCATCATATATATTAATTCCGAATATATCTTTTCCCCATCTGTTCGGGAGCAGCATACCGTTTATATCAAACATCATCAAGAATAAAGGATCTCTTTCGGTTTCGGTGTATACATTTTTTATTCCGACAATACTGTTGTTTTCTGCGTAATAAAAGTCTTCAAAATAATATCTGCTAGATTTATTGATTTTTGCACCGTTGAGAAATTTTGGTCTGTATCGTTTAATTGGATTTTTTTCTATATTAATTCTCAAATAAGGCTTAATTATCATTAAAAGAATTTTTTCTTTCTCTTTTGTCGTTTGCGCTTTTTTTAAGCTTTTTAGCATATCGTCCGTCGTATGAGCTTCTATTACGGAAAACATATATTTAATACGATTAATTTTTTCATTCCATTTAGAAATAAGATTTGCCTGCCTTGTATTTTCAAAAGAAAACGGCATTAATAACAAAAACAATGTCAATGCAATTAATACGGTTATTGAATACTCCGGTTTTGGATAATGTTTTTTTAAAAAATCTTTTATTTTTTTTATCATATTTACGCCATATCTATTAAATTTTTTTCTGCAACTAATTTATCATATACCCAGTCAGGTACAAAGTTTTTGCCTAACATTATCTGCCCGTTCATTATATTTGGGCAATGAAAATCAGAACCTCCTGTCACAATCAAACCTAATTCTTCAGCCATTGAAGAAAAATATTCAACACAAGCCGGTGAATGTTTCCTGTGATAAGCTTCGATTCCTCTCAAGCCGTATTGCATTAATTCTTTTATTAACGGCTCTGCAATATCAATATCATGCGGATGTGCTATCACAGGGATTCCTCCCGCATCATATATAATTTCAACAGCATCATGAGGAGAAACTGTTTTTCTTTGAACATAAACAGGTGAGTCATCGTGAATATATTTTGCATATGCATCCATAACACTGCTTGTTCCGCCGGCATTTGTAATTGCTTTAGCTATATGAGGGCGTCCTATACTTCCACCTTCGGCAACTTGTTTTTTTATATCTTCAAATTTAATTTTTATGCCTTCTTTTTTTGCAAGCAGTGATATTATTTCTTTAGTTTGTTTCACACGAGCCTGTTGTTGAGATTTTAGCATTTCTTTGAAATCATTGTCATTCACATCCATAAAATATCCTAATATGTGGACTTCATAACCTTTATAAAGCGTATTGACTTCAATTCCTCTAATTACTTCTAACCTCTTATCTTTGCCTGATTCTTTCAGATATTTTTGAGCTACATCATAAGAAAGAATATTATCATGATCAGTTAGCGCTATTGCTTGCAGACCGACATCTATAGCAGTGTCAACGATTTTTTCCGGAGAAAACACACCGTCAGAATAGTATGTATGGATGTGTAAATCAGTTTTCATTTTCCTTTTCCTTATTATCTTCTACCAAAAAAATTCTTTTAATAGCGATTGCATGTCCGCTTGTTGATTCAATAACAACCTCAACAGCATTAATTTGGACGACACTACCATCTGCTACTTCATACCTTTCCGGAATCGCTGTAGTAAATCGATTTAATGACGATTTGTAATCCATCCCGATTACACTGTCTTGCGCGCCGCAGAAACCTGCATCCGTGATATATGCCATATTATTTAAAATTTGTTCATCTGCTGTCTGTACATGAGTGTGTGTACCAAAAAATGCACTAACTCCAAGCTCTGAACAAAATTTTCCAAAACAGATCTTCTCAGCTGTTGCCTCTGCATGAAAATCCACAATCACAATCGGCGTAATTGCCTTAAGACGCTTAATCTCATTTGCAACACTTGTCCATGGGGATTCCACAGGGCTCATAAAAACCCTGCCTAATACGCTGACGACAGCAATTTTGGTTTTATCAGGCAGTTCAAAAATTTGACTGCCTGTGCCAACTGTACCATCAGGATAATTAAACGGTCTGATAAGTTTATCTGCCGTTTCGATGTAGTTAAAAATTTCTTTTTTATCAAATATATGATTTCCGGATGTCATGCAATCAATGCCGTATTCGGAAATTTCTTTATAATTCTTTTCTGTTAACCCAAACCCATGCGATGCATTTTCGACATTGGCAATTATAAAATCATATTTATTTTTATTTTTTTGCAAAAAATCTCTAATGGCAAAACGTCCGGGTTTGCCAACCAGGTCTCCGAAGAATAATATTTTTATTGTGTTATTACTATTTGCCATCATATTTTTTGAACAGTTAAAAGTTTGAATAGTTGAATGGCTAAAAACTTTTCAACCATTCAACTATAAACCTTTCAGCTTATTTAGCTATTTCCGTTGTTCTGAATTCTCTGACTACCGTTACTCTGATTTGTCCCGGATAATCGAGTTCATCTTCAATACGTTTTGCAACGTCTCTTGCAAGTTTTTGTGATGCTAAATCGTCAAATTTTTCAGCCTCAACAATAATTCTGACTTCACGCCCAGCTTGGACAGCGAATGATTGTTTGATTCCGTCATAGCTGTTAACAATTTCCTCAATTTTTTGAAGACGTTTGATATAAATTTCCAAAGTATCACGTCTTGCACCCGGTCTGCCTGCGGAAATTGCATCGGCAACTTTCACAAGAACAGCTTCTATTGTATTTGCGACAACATCATCATGGTGCGCTTCTATAGCATGAACAACTTCAGGTCTTTCACCAAATCTTGATGCAAGTTCAACACCAAGCTGAATATGAGTACCTTCTTGAGTTTGATCAACTGCTTTACCTATATCATGTAAAAGTCCGGCTCTTTTTGCGATAGCTTCGTTTGCGCCAATTTCTGCTGCCAACATTCCTGCAATATGACCAACTTCAAGAGAATGTTTCAAAACATTTTGTCCGTAACTTGTTCTGTAATACAGTCTTCCTAATGTTTTAATCAACTCTTTGTTAAGTCCCATTACTCCCATTTCAAGAGCTGCATTTTCACCTTCTGTCCATATCTTTTTGTCGATTTCTTCTTGAGCTTTTTCAACCATTTCCTCAATTCTGACAGGGTGAATACGACCGTCAACTATTAATTTTTCTAAAGCTAACTTTGCAATTTCACGTCTTACAGGATCAAAACTGGATAGTACAACCGCCTCCGGCGTGTCGTCAATAATTAAATCAACACCTGTTAGTGTTTCTAATGCTCTGATGTTACGACCTTCACGACCGATTATACGACCTTTCATTTCGTCATTTGGCAAAGCTACAACAGAAACTGTCGTTTCCACAACTTGTTCAATCATACATCTTTGCATTGTCGTTGATAATATTTCTTTTGACTTTTCTAACGAAATTTCTTTTATTTTGGCTTCGTTTTCACGAATTAACTGCATTTGTTCCTGAGCCAAATCATGCTTCAATTGTTCTAACAACATATTTTTTGCATCTTCTGCAGACATACCTGAGATTCTTTCAAGTTCTGTCGTTTGTTTTTGAACAATCTCTGCCAAATAATCTTCTTTTTCTAATAATTCATCAATCTTTTTTTGAGCCTGAAGATCTTTTTCTGTGTATTCTTGAATTTTATCTTCAAGCATATCCTCTCTTTTTGCTAATTTTTGTTCTTGTCTTGTAAGTTCTTGTCTTCTTTCTCTTTCTTCTTCGTTAAGTTTTTCTCTGTCATCTTGTAATTCTTCGATTGCTTTAATTCTTGCTTCTTTTAAGAGCAATTTTTCCTTTTCTTCCAATGCTTTTTTATCTTTTTCGACAGATAATAGCATTGATTTTGTTTTGCTTTGCTGGACAATCAGCGCAGCGATTAATGCTATTACCGCAATAATCGCAATAATTAATACAAAGTCCATAAAGTACCTTATCCTTTTCTATTTTTTAATAATACACACAATGCCCGATACATATATCCTATCGGGTATTCGCTATTAAATTATTTAAACGAATTCATTGCATATATTTCCAAAAAATATTTACTACTACATCTGTCTATATATTAGCATAACTTTTAAATTTTGTATAGTATGTTTAATTTTATTTTTTCCAGTGGCAAATTTTATTTTTAGAAGTTTTAAAAAAACATGATTCATAATCGATATATAATATTTAAATTTCCTGTCAGACCATTTGTAAAGTACAAGGGTGATGCAATAAGATTGTCTTCTCAAACTCCGTCTTTATTTGAAGAAGTGTATATTGGCCTGAAAAAGCATCCGGAAAAGATGTCTTGCATTACAACCTTTAGAGATTCAAAAGGTAATATTACAGAGCGTGTTTTTGATATGGCTGATGGGTATCTGAAAAATAGGGTATATTCAAGAGTCGAAAATACAATAGGTGAAAATGAGGTTGTAAAATCAACAATAATAAAAGAATATAAACTCAAAAAAAGACTGATACCTGCATATGAACAAATTTTAGAAGATTATAAAGAGCTTGGTGCCCCAAAAGATGTATTATGGACTCCTATAAAGTTTATAACAAATCATTTGTCGGAAAATATAAATACTGGTGAAAAAATTCTTTCTCAATCAAAAATTACAGGGATGCAAAAACCCACAAAAGAAGTGTTCGAAATTATTGAATTTCCTCGCATAATAAATAAAAAAATTCAAATTGTGAAGAAAAAATTTATTAAATACGTTGTAAATTCGTTAACAAACAAGGTTGTTTAAGGTTCGGAAATTTCAAGTGGAGTGAGATTTCCTCGAAAAGACAGTTTTTTGCCGTTTAGAGCTATGGATATAAATTCTGCAAAATATGGTTTGACAGAACGCTTTTTAAAAGATAAAAAGCTTTCTAATATTGATGTAAAAATACAAACTGAATATAGTCCAAAACCGGATGAAGAAGGTACTTGTGCACTATTTTTTGGTACGGATGGTTCAATAAGGTTTAATAAAAAACATAAATTTAAATCAAAATCAAAATTAGCTGAAACCGCAGGGCATGAAACTGAACATGTTTTGCATTGGTTTTTACATTCAAGAAACACAGGCGGAAGTACTGTGTGGCAAATAAATATAGCTAAAATGTTCGGCGGTTTAAAAACAAAAAAAGCAAGAAATGAGGCAAAAAGGTGTACTAAATCAATTCAGAATTATGTATCTTTAGATGAAGATGTTCAAAAGTACAGAAAGAATTATATAGAAATTAAAGCGAGAAAAGCCGGCAAAAGAGCAATGAAACAATACGACAGAGAAGGACAATCAATCCGTAAAAGTTTTCCTCATATTCCAAATGAATTGTTATAACGACCTTAAAATGTCATTCCGAACTTGTTTCGGAATCTAACCAATATAGCGTGTTTACTAAATTTCGGTAATACCCTGAAATAAATTCAGGGCGACAGCACGCCTGTAAAATAACAGTAGGTTTGAGAAGAAAGAACAGAGATATTGAGAATTATTCAAAATCTAAATTCTTGATATTTTCTATATCATCTGAACTTCCCCAATTTTTATCGTAGAATTTATCCTCAACAAGTTTATGAAAAGATGAATATTTACAATCTTTTACGTTTTTTACATACCCATGTTTGACAGGATTGTAATGAATATAGTTTATATGATTGTTAAGCTCTTCTTGCGAA
>Ga0310695_10007954_pt1 | contig 16640 bp, 14 predicted proteins | sample RumenRJG_04DNA_FD_203882 | JGI IMG/M metagenome (GOLD analysis project Ga0310695, IMG submission 203882) | Bovine rumen microbial communities from Lethbridge, Alberta, Canada - RJG_04 (v2) (version 2) | ecosystem: Host-associated > Mammals > Digestive system > Stomach > Rumen | place: Canada...
CTTTTCCCGGTCGTACACGCCCTTGAAGTCCTGGCCGCAGCCGATGGGCCAGTTCATGGGATAGGTGCCGATACCAAACTCGTTTTCCAGCTCCTCCATCAGATCGTAGGGGCTGCGGGCCTCCCGGTCCAGCTTGTTGATGAAGGTGAAGATCGGGATGTGCCGCATGGCGCAGATCTTGAAGAGCTTGCGGGTCTGGGGCTCAATGCCCTTGGCCGCGTCGATGACCATCACCGCGGAGTCCGCCGCCATCAGCGTGCGGTAGGTATCTTCGGAGAAGTCCTGGTGTCCCGGCGTGTCCAGAATGTTGATACAGTAGCCCTCGTACTCAAACTGCATGACGGAGGATGTGATCGAGATGCCGCGCTGCTTTTCCAGCTCCATCCAGTCGGACACGGCATGGCGGGCCGTGGCCTTTCCTTTGACCGAACCGGCCAGCTGTATGGCTCCGCCGTAAAGCAGCAGCTTTTCGGTCAGTGTGGTTTTGCCGGCGTCGGGATGGGAGATAATCGCGAAGGTCCGTCGCCGCTGGATCTCATTTTTCATATCGGGCATATCGTTAACCATGGCAGCTCTATGCTGCCTCTCCTATCAATTGTAATCAGCATGCAATCAGCATGCAATGTTACCATATCCCGCCTGCAAAAGGCAAGTCCCGGGATCAAAAAAGCTTGCGGCCGGGCAAAGGCTCAGAACATCACGTTCAGATCCACCCGCCCCGGAACGCCGGGCACGGTCCCGCGCTCGGTAAACTGCCAGATATCATAGCGCTCCGGGAAGTCCGGCAGCTGTCCGTAATAGGTGTAATTGGCCATCCAGATGGTATAGCCGGAGAGGGCCGGATAATAGAGCGTCCTCTGGTAGAAATACTGGCCGGAATAGATGCCGGCGGAATACCCCGCGTGGCGAACAGTCTCACAGAAGGTGCGGATGATCTCCGTACGCTCCGCCGTGGTCAGCCGGTCCGCCCGGCCCCAGGGATTCTCCCCGGAAAACTCCATGTCGATGAAGATGGGCAGTTCCAGCTGGATCCCGTCCAGAGTCCGCAGGGCAGCCTGGGCCTCTTCCATGGCCTCACGGGTGTTGATGGCAGAGGTATAAAAGTATACGCCTGTTTTTACGCCAGCCTCCTGCGCCTCCATCAGATATTCATGGGTCCTTAGATCTCCGTAAGGCGCGCCGGAGGTCCAGCCGCGTCCGCCGATCCGCACGATGGCGAAATCGATGCCTGCGGCTTTTACGGTTTTCCAATCGATATGCTCGTTATAGTACGAGGCGTCAATGCCCAGAGCTTTCGCCCGCGCACCCTGAGGGTCGAAATAATAGAGCTTCCCGTCGATGCGCCGCAGGCCGGTCGCGGGATAGCCGTTTTCGTAGTAATAGGTGACGCCGTCCAGCACCTGCCAGCCGCGCAGCGGTCCGGCGGGATCGGTCAGCGGAACTGCCTCGATGGCATAATCCGCGACCGGGCGGTTGTCATCCTCATAGAGCCTTACGGTACGGCGATAGGCTGCGGCCTCATAGGCCTCTCCGTCCTCATTCACACCGGCCGGCAATTGAGCCAGCTCTACGCCGTAATCCGGGGTGCCGTCCCCGTCGCTGTCTACAGGCAGGACCCGGCTTTCTTCATGGCTGCGCTTGGAGAGCAGATAGCCGTGAGGTCCCAGCAGCGCTTGATAACGATACCTGGGATCGCCGTTTTCATCCAGCACGGGGATTCCCTGCTCCGCGGCCGGGTCATCGTCTGTGCCCACGACCGTACAGATGACCGGACCCGCGGAGGCGTAAGCGCCGGAAGACTGTACCTCCAGCGAGTATTCCCCGCCCGGCAGCCCATACAGATAGCAGGTCCCATCCTCCTCCGTATCGAAACGGTAGCTCTCGCCGTCTGGATACCGGACCCATACGGAAAAGCGCTGTCCTTCGATCGCGGTGCCGTCTGTGTCGAGGACAGCGATGTTCAGATCCGCCCGGGTGGAGTAAGCCGTCAGCATGACAGGCGGCAGCTCCCGCTCCTCCATGCTCTCCGCAGCCATGGCCTGGGCAAGCTCTGCCTGCCTCTCCCGCCGTACCTGCAGACCTGCCATGACGATCAGCGCCGACAGCAGCACGGCCAGAATGCAGATGATGATCAGCAGGGGTTTGATGTAGCGGGGATCCGTCATCGCTTTGCCTATTCTTTTGAAAAAGCTGTTGTTTGTATCCATAGGTTTTCTCTCAGCAAAATCATTGGAATTATAATAACTGAAATCCCCTCGGATTGCAACAGCAATACTTCCCTTGTATACTTTGCAAGACAAACCGGCCCAGTCCGTGGCGAGACTCCGTTACTTTTTTCGCCTTGTTAAAAGCTCCGCTTTATGATAAAATCAACGCCATGATGACTGATTTTGAAAAAAAATATATTGAAGCCCGACGCGCCTTGATCCGCGCCGATTTTTCCGGGCTGAACGACATGCAGCTGGAGGCCGTCATGGCTACGGAGGGGCCTTTGCTGATCCTGGCTGGCGCGGGCAGCGGCAAGACCACGGTTTTGATCAACCGTATCGCCAATCTGCTCAAATACGGCTGCGCCGCGGACAGTGATGAGATCCCCGACGGGGCGGATGAAAAGCAGCTGCAGCTGCTCCTGTCCGGCGGTCCGGAGGCGGAAAAGCTGGCCGCTGTCGATCCGGTCGCTCCCTGGCGCATCCTGGCCATCACCTTTACCAACAAGGCCGCCGGCGAGTTGAAATCCCGGTTGGAGCGGATGCTGGGTCCCGAGGCCAACGACATCTGGGCCTGCACCTTCCACTCCGCCTGCGTGCGCATCCTGCGCCGGGACGCGGACAAGCTGGGTTTTGGGGACAATTTCAGCATTTACGACACCGCCGACAGTCAGAGCCTCATGAAGCGGATCCTGAAGGATATGGATCTGGACGACAAGATCTTCCCTCCCCGGGCTGTGCTGGCGGAGATCAGCCGGGCCAAGGACAGTTACATCGGCGCGGAGGAATACCGGCAGCAGGCCAGGGCCTCCTCCGATATCCGGCGGTCCAGGATCGGCGATCTGTACGGGGAGTACACGCGCCGGATGTTCGCCGCCAACGCCATGGACTTTGATGATCTGATCTTCTTCACCGTGAAGCTCCTGCAGGAGCATGACGATGTGTGCGAGTATTGGCAGCGCCGCTTCCGCTATGTGCTGATCGACGAGTACCAGGATACCAACCACCTGCAGTATCTGCTGGCCGCCACCCTGGCCGACGGCTGGGGCAACATCTGCGTCGTGGGCGACGACGACCAGAGCATCTACAAGTTTCGCGGCGCAACCATTGAAAATATTCTGTCCTTTGAGGAGCAATATAAAAACTGCCGCACCATACGGCTGGAGCAGAACTACCGCAGCACCGCCCATATCCTGGACGCGGCCAACGCCGTCATCCGCAACAATCTGGGCCGCAAGGGCAAGGAGCTCTGGACCAGCAAGGGCAACGGCACCCAGATCGAATTATACTGTGCCGACAACGAGCATGAGGAGGCGCAGTTCGTGGCCTCCACCATCATGAGCGCCTACAGCCAGGGCTCCAACTGGCGGGATCACGCGATCCTGTACCGCATGAACGCCCAGTCCAGTCAGCTGGAATTTGCCTTCAAGCGGCAGGGCATCCCCTACCGGATCATCGGCGGCACCCGCTTCTTCGACCACGCGGAGATCAAGGATCTGCTGGCTTACCTGAACGTGATCGCCGTTCCGGCGGACGATCTGCGCCTGAGCCGCATCATAAACAGCCCCGCCCGGGGCATCGGTGAGCGGAGCCTGGAGATCGCGCGGCAGCTTGCCGCCGCCGAGCAGACCAGCATCTATGAGATCATCAGCCGGGCGGATCGCTATCAGGAACTGTCCCGCGCCGGTCTGCGCATGCGCCAGTTTGCCAATTTGATCCGGGATCTGCGGAGCTTTGCGGAAAACAACACCCCGGACCTTCTCTATGACGAGCTTCTGGAAAAGACCGGATACCTGCGCATCCTGGAGGAGTCCACCGATCCCAAGGACGCCACCCGGGCGGAAAACGTCAAGGAACTCAAGAGCAGCATCCTCTCCTATATGAAAGAGTCCGGCGACACCACACTGGAGGGCTATTTGGCCAACGTGGCTCTGTACACGGATCTGGACAATTACGACCAGGATTCGGACAGCGTCGTCATGATGACCATGCACAGCGCCAAAGGTCTGGAATTCCCCACGGTGTTTCTGGTGGGCATGGAGGAGAGCATCTTCCCCGGCATGCGCGCCATCGGCGAGCAGGAGGAGATGGAAGAGGAGCGCCGCCTCTGCTACGTGGCCATCACCCGTGCCAAGCGGCAGCTCTACATGGTCTGTGCCCGGCAGCGTATGCTGTTCGGCCGGACCACCGCCAATCGGGTCTCCCGCTTTGTGGATGAGATCCCCCAGGAGCATATCCACAAGAACATCCCCAAGGGCTACGCCTACAGTGACCGCAGCCGGGATCCGGGCTTTGCCTACAAGGCGCAGCCCTCCCGCTCCTACAAGGTCGCCGCTCCCGCAGCGCCGCGACCGGCTGCTGCGGCGGCCCTTCCCGCTTTCGCGCTGGGAGACAATGTGAAGCACAAGGCCTTCGGCAGCGGTGTGATCGTGAAGATGACGCCCATGGGCGGTGATTATCTGATCGAGATCAACTTTGAACAGATCGGCATCAAAAAGCTGATGCTGCGCGCAGCAGCCCAGCACATGACCAAAGAAGCATGAAAACGAAGAAGACCATTTGGGGCCGCCTCGCCCTCTTTACCGCGACCTTTTTCTGGGGCACCTCCTTCGTGGTATTGAAAAATGCTCTGGATCATGTCGATATCCTGTGGATCCTGGCCGTCCGTTTTTCCATTGCCGCGCTGCTGTTTTCCCTGTTTGCCAACAGGAAGCTCCTGCATATGACACGGGAAAATGTGCGGGGCAGCATCCTGATCGGCGCCTGCCTGGCCGCCGCTTATATCGTGCAGACCTATGGGCTCAAATATACGACCCCGGGAAAAAACGCCTTTCTCACCGCGGTCTACTGCGTCTTGGTCCCCTTCCTTGCCTGGGCGATCTACAGGAAAAAGCCCGCCGCATACAACATTGTGGCCGCTTTCCTGTGCATGATCGGGATCGGCTTCGTCTCCCTGGGCGGCGAGACCGCGGGGCTGAACCGCGGCGATATCCTCACGCTGCTGTGCGGGATCTTCTATGCCCTTCTGATCATTATGATGGAGCGCTATGTTTCCAATTGTGAAGCGGTGTGCATTTCCGCCATCGAATTTGCCGCGGCGGCTGTCATCTGCTGGATCGGAACGCTCCTGTTTGAGCATCGGGCCCAGCAGGTCACGCCCGCCCTGTGGGGCAGCATCCTGTACATGGCGGTGGTATGCACGGGGCTGTGCTTTTTTCTGCAGGCCTGGGGCATCCGTTATACGCCCTCGTCCACGGCCGCCGTTATTCTGACCTTTGAGGCGGTCTTCGGGGCGTTCAGCTCGGTGATTTTTTATCACGAGGCGCTGACGCTCAAGCTGGTAGTCGGGTTTCTTCTGATCTTCCTCTCCGTGGTGATCTCTGAGACCGGGACCTCTTTTCTGAAAGGGAGAAAGCGAACATGAAAACCATCCATGCCGATCAAATCCGTGACCTGGTCGCAGAGCTCTGCATCCGGGCAAACCGGGAGCTGCCGGAAGATATCGTCCGCGCCATGACCGGGGCCGCCGGATCGGAGCCCTGGCCCCTGGCAAAGGAGACGCTGTCCGTACTCTGCGCCAATCTGGACGCCGCCCGGGAGAAGGCGCTGCCCATCTGCCAGGACACGGGCCTCGCCTGTGTCTTTGCGGAGCTGGGACAGGAGGTCCACATCGAAGGCAATTTCCAGGAGGCGATCCAGGAGGGTGTTCGTCGGGGCTATTCGGAGGGCTATCTGCGAAAGAGCGTGGTGGGCGATCCTCTGCGTCGGGTCAACACCGAGGACAACACCCCAGCAGCCATCACCGTGGAGCTTGTCCCGGGCGACGCGCTGAGGCTCACCGTTGTCCCCAAGGGCTTCGGCAGTGAAAACATGAGCAGGCTCGCCATGCTGAAACCGGCGGACGGCGTGGAGGGCGTCAAGAAATTTATCATCGACACCGTCGCTGCGGCCGGCGCCAACCCCTGCCCGCCCATTGTGGTCGGCGTGGGGATCGGCGGTACCTTTGACAAGGTGGCCGCCCTGGCAAAGCACGCGCTGCTTCGCCCCATCGACCAGACGAATCCGGATCCCTACTACGCTGCTTTGGAAGCGGAGCTGTTGGAGGAGATCAACCGTCTGGGCATCGGCCCCCAGGGCTTCGGCGGCCGGACCACGGCGTTGGGGCTTTGTATCGAGACCATGCCCACCCATGTGGCCGGACTGCCCGTGGCCGTGAATATCAGCTGTCATGTGACCCGCCGCGCCAGCGGCGAGCTGTGAGGTGCCCTATGGAATACAGACTGCAAACACCGATCACGAAGGAACAGATCTCTCTTCTCCGTGCCGGGGACCGGGTGCTGCTCTCCGGTACGGTCTATACCGCCCGGGACGCCGCCCACAAGCGGCTCATGGAGCTTTTGGATGCGGGGAAGCCGCTCCCCTTCCCGCTGGAGGGCAGTGTGATCTACTATGTGGGTCCCACCCCGGAGCAGCCCGGTCAGGTGATCGGCTCCGCCGGTCCCACCACTTCCGGCCGGATGGACGCCTTCTCCCCCCGGCTGCTGGATCTTGGCCAGAGCGTCATGATCGGTAAGGGCGGCCGCAGTGCCGCCGTGGTGGACGCCATACGTCGAAACGGCGCCGTGTATCTGGCCGCCATGGGCGGCGCCGGCGCGCTGATGGGCGCCTGTGTGGAAGCCCTGGAAGTGCTCTGCTGGGAGGATCTGGGCTGCGAGGCCGTGCGCAGGCTGCAGGTCCGGGACATGCCCCTGACCGTGGCCATAGACAGCACCGGCGAGAGCATATATGACAGCGGCCCCGCCGCCTATCTGAAAAGTTTGAAAACCAAATAAACCACAAAAAAGCAAGTCCGGCGCGTCGAACACAGACGCGCCGGACTTGCTCTCTTTTCTTTTTCAGAACAGGCTGCTCAGCCAGTTTGCTATGGGGAAATAGGCGATGGGCAGGAAGATGGCCGGCAGCATATTGGCCACTTTGACCCGCTCATTTAAGGCCCCAACCATGTTGAGCCCCATCCCGATCAGAATGGTGCCGCCCACAGCGGACATCTCCGTGACCACGGCGGTACTCAGCGCCGGACCCACCAGCCCGGCTAACAGGGTCAGACCGCCCTGAAATATCAGGATGAACAGCACCGAGCAGGTCACCCCAAAGCCCATAGCCGCGCCAAAGGCCATGGATGACACAAAGTCCAGGGTGCTCTTGGCATAGATGATGCTGTAGTTGTGGTTGATACCGGCCTCCAGGGAGCCAACAATGGTCATGGAACCGATGCAAAACAGAATGCAGGCGGACACAAAGCCCTCGGTAAACTGGTTTTCCTTCACCTTGCCTCTCAGCACCTTATTCTTGATGAAGTCTCCCGCGTTCTCGATGCCGTCGTCGATACGGATCAGCTCCCCCAGCACCGTGCCCAGCACCAGGCAGATGATCACACACAGCAGCTCCCGGGTGGCGATGGCGCTGGAAATGCCTATGACCAGGGTGCACAAGGCCAGCACACGCATGACGGCGTTCTGCAGCTCGACCTTCAAACGGTTGCGAAACAGGATGCCCAGCACGCTGCCGACCAGTACCGTCGCCATATTCACAAAAACTGCGATCATACTCTCTTACCCCACGCCGTGTTCGTTCAGATATTGTTTTAAATATAATATCGCCTGCCGGTATCCGTCAAGCCCCAGCCCCATATAAGTCTTGATGCAGGCCATGCCCGCATAGGAAATCTGACGGAAATCCTCCCGGCTCTTCACATCGGAGATGTGGACCTCCACCGCCGGGATGGCCACCGCTTTCAGCGCGTCCAGAATGGCCACACTGGTATGGGTGTAGGCGGCCGGGTTGATCACGATCCCATCCATGACGCCGTAAGCGCTCTGGATCTTGTCCACGATGGCGCCCTCATGGTTGGACTGGAACAGCTCCACCTCAATACCCTCCTGGCTGCAGGTTTCTCGCACCAGCTCCTGCAGCGCACGGAAATCCTCCTTGCCGTAGATAGACGGCTCCCGGATCCCCAACATGTTGATATTGGGCCCGTTGATCACCAGAAGCCTCATGCCAGCACCTCCAGGATCTTTTCCACCGTCTCTTCCAGACTGCCGTTGTTGTCGATCACATAGTCGGCAAAGGCCTCATACATGGGTCTGCGCTTTTCATAGAGCTCGTTCAGATCGCTGCGCAGGGAGATGGGGCGGCCATCTTTTGGCAGCAGCGCCGTGTCCCGTTGGAGCCAGAAGATCGTCCCGTTCTGGTGCAGCAAGGGATAGTTTTCCGCCCGGGTCACGCAGCCCCCGCCGGTGGACAGGATAGCGCCGGACTGTTTTCCCAGCTGCGCGAGCACCTCTGTTTCCAGCTTCCGGAAGCCCTCCTCCCTCTGGGCGGCAAAGATCTCCGGGATGCTGCAGCCAGCCTGCTCCTCGATCAGGGCGTCCGCCTCCCGGACCAGGCGGCCAAGTCTCTGTCCCAGGGCGGCGGAAACAGTGCTCTTCCCGCTGCCGGGCATGCCGATGATCACCACGTTCTGCATGGAGGAGGCCAGTATATGCTCGATCCGGTCGATCTGGCTGTCGTCGATGCTTGTGCCGGTAAACAGCTCCGAGCTGCGCTTGGCCTGGGCCACCAGCATATACAGGCCGCTGGCGCAGGGGATGTTCAGAGCTTCCGCCTGCAGCATCAGCGCCGTACGGGCCGGGTTGTAGACCACATCCAGCACGCCCTCACATTTGGGGAACTGACGCAGGTCCACCGCGGCTTTGCCTGTGTTGGGGTACATGCCAAGGGGCGTGGTGTTGGCGATGATCTGAGCGTCGGCATGCCGTTCCAAATTGCCGTAATTGTTCTCCCCGCCCCGGGAGATGACCGTGACGCTGGCGGCTCCCAGCGTTTGCAGCACGTCGCACACCGTCACGGATGCGCCGCCGCTGCCCAGTACCAGTGCCTTCTTCCCCTGGACCTGAATGCCGCTGCGCCGCACCAGACGCTCGAAGCCGTAGGCGTCTGTATTGTCTCCGAAGATGCTGCCGTCCGCCCGCCGCACCAGTGTGTTGGCACTGCCGATTCGCTTTGCCGTTTCGGACAACTGGTCGCAGAAGGGCATCACCGTCTTCTTGTAGGGTATGGTCACGTTCAGCCCATCCCATTCGCCATGCCGAACGAAGGCCTCAACGTCCTCGGGGCTGCGCTCATAGAGCTTATACTCGTAGTCTGCCAGCATGCTGTGGATGGCCGGGGAATAGCTGTGCCCCAGCTTTTCCCCCAAAAGTCCGCATTTGAGCATCATATCACCTCACTGTAGCTGCCCAGGTAAGAGCAGTCCTCACTGATGGATTCCAGCTCCCCCATCAACTGGATAAACTGCGGTGAATAGACCGATATATCCAGGTCGAAATAAAACATGAATTCGAAGTTTCGGTCCGGCAGCGGGCGGCTCTCCAGCTTGATCAGGTTGATCCCCAGCGCATAGAAGCGGGACAGGGCCTTATACAGAGAGCCGGGCGTATGTGGCAGCACCAGCATAAGGCTGGTCCGGTCAGCGCCGGGGTAAATTTCCAGGTCCTTGCTGATGCAGATAAAGCGGGTGTGGTTGTTGCCCTTGTCCTGCACCGACTCCGCCAGGCAGGAGAGGCCGTACAGCTTCATGCACGAACGGGAGGACAGGGCTGCCACGCTGTTGTCCCCTGCCTCGGACACCATTTTGGCTGCCACAGCCGTATTGGCGCAGGGGATCACCTTGACGCCGCTGAGCTTCTGCAGGAAGCCCGCGCACTGGCTGATGGCCTGCTCGTGGGAATAGATCTCCCGAATATCGCTCAGTTGAGTCCCGGGCTTGACCAGCAGATTGTGGTCCACCTTGATCCGCACACTGCGGACGATACGAAAGTTGTGCTGCATCATCAGATCATAAACCGCGTTCACGGACCCGGCCGTGCTGTTTTCCAGGGGGATCACACCGTAGCGGCACTTCCCCTCCTCAATGGCGGTGAACACCGAGCCGAAGCTGGGATAATAGGAGATGCTCGGCAGCTTGAACAGCTTCTCGCACGCGATCTGGGAATAGGCGCCCTCCACCCCCTGGCAGGCCACTGTTGCATTGGCCGGGAACAGCCGGGGTGTGATCTCGATGGCCTGGGTGATCTGCTTCGTCAGCTCGGTATGAGTCCCCAGCAGCCGGTTCTGGCTGCTGCGGCTGAGGTCCATGATGAGGGAGAACAGGCTCACCGCGTACTCCCCGATGCCCTCCGGGCTCTTCTGCAGCACATCGTTCAGCTTTTCCCGCTCCCGGGCAGCGTCAAGGACAGGCAGCCCTTGTTTCTTCTTATAGGCCGCCACCTGGGCCGAGACACCCATGCGCGTGGCAAACAGCTCCAGCAGCTGATCGTCGATGGCGTCGATCTCCCTTCTGCATTCTTTCAGGTCCATAGTCACGTCACCTCGTCTCTTTTCTGCGCTGGAGCAGCGCGTCATATACCGCGATGGCCGCCGCAGCCTCCACAACGGGCACAGCCCGGGGCACGATGCAGGGATCGTGCCGTCCGCTCACCGTCAACTTTTCCGGCTGCAGCGTCTGCAGATCCACGCTGTCCTGCTCTTTGGCAATGGACGCGGTGGGCTTAACCGCCACACGAAAGCACAGAGGCATACCGTTGGTGATACCGCCCAGGATGCCGCCGCTGTGGTTGGTTGTGGTCACCACCTTGCCGCCCTCAACGGTAAAGGCATCATTGTTCTCGCTGCCGCGCAGCTCCGCCGCGGCGAAGCCCTCGCCAAACTCGATACCCTTGACAGCAGGGATGCCGAATACGATGGCTGCGATCCGATTTTCCATGCCGTCAAACATGGGGTCACCCAATCCGGCAGGCAGACCCAGCACCGCGCACTCGATCACGCCGCCTACGGAGTCGCCCTCCGCTTTTACCTGGGTGATCCGCGCCTGCATTTCTTCTCCCCGCTCATTGCTGACCGTGGGGAAAGCCTTCTCCGCGGTGGAAGCGGTCAAGGCGCCCTCATCCCGGACGTCGCCGATGGAGGCGATCCGGGAGATGATCCCGATCCCCTCCTTGCGCAGGAGCTGGATGCAGATCCCGCCCGCGATACAGAGCGGAGCCGTCAGACGCCCGGAGAAATGCCCGCCGCCCGCGTAGTCCTGGGCGCCGAAGTATTTCACCGCCGCGGTATAGTCCGCATGGCCGGGCCGCGGCACGCGGTCCAGACCGGAATAATCCCGGGAACGGGTATTGGTATTGCGGATGAGCGCCGTCATGGGCGTACCGCAGGTAATGTTTCCTTTTAATCCGGACACGAATTCCGGCACATCCGCCTCTTTACGGGCGGTAGAATAAGCATTATTCCCGGGCGCGCGCCGGTTCAGAAAGCGCTGCAGCTCCTCCAGATCCAACTCCTCTCCGGCAGGAATGCCCTCCAGGGTCACGCCGATAGCCGGAGAATGGGACTGGCCAAAAATGGTCAGATGAAAATTTTCTCCGTAACTGCTGCTCATACTTCGCCTCCTGTCAATTGCTCATAATCCTCCCAGAAGCGAGGATAGGACTTCTGTACGCATTCCGCGCCGATGACGTTCACCGGACCTGTACAGGCGCAGGCGGCCACAGCCGCCGCCATAGCGATCCGGTGATCGCCGCAGGCGTCCACCGTGCCGCCGGTCAAGGCCTCCACACCGTGGATCACAAGACCGTCGTCCGATTCCCTGATGTCCGCGCCCAGGGCCTTGAGCATTTGTGTAGTGCTGGCCAGCCGGTCGGATTCCTTCAGCCGCAGGCGGGCAGCATTGACGATCCGGGTCTCTCCTTTCGCCACAGAAGCCACAACAGCCAGCACCGGGATCAGATCCGGAACAGGCGCGGCGTCGATCTTACAGCCGCGAAGCTCACTTCTGCGGATCCACACGGCATCCTCCTGGATCCATAGTTCCGCGCCGCAGCGCTCCAGGATCTCCAAAACCGCCTTGTCGCCCTGGGAGGAATCCGGGGAAAGCCCCTTGACATTCATCCCGGGTCCTGACAGGGCGCCGATGCTCAGAAAGAAGGCCGCGTTGGAATAATCCGCCTCCACCTGCAGCTGCTCCGGCAGCTTCGACCGCTGCCTGCCGGGAATGCTGTATCGGTTATCGTTCTTATCAAGTCTTATGCCGGAGAGCGACAGGGCGTCCTCCGTCATGGTGATATAGGCCGCCGACTCCACCTGCCCGCTGACCGTCAGGCTGCTGTCCCCCGGCAAAAGAGGCAGGGCCATCAGAAGCCCGGAAATATATTGGGAGGACACGTTGCCCGGCAGGGTATAAGTGCCGGGCCGCAGCTGCCCGCCGCAGAGCAGCAGATCATCTTCCTGCTCGATCTGCATCCCGTGAGCACACAGCTGTTCATCCAGCGGGGCCAGGGGCCGCTTGGGCAGCCGCCCCTCCATGTGGAAAACCGCGTTCACGCCCAGGGCGCCAACCAGCGGCAACAGGAAACGCAGGGTGGAGCCGCTCTCACCGCAGTACAGATCCGCTTTCGCAGGGACGGCCTGAATGGGCTTTACCAGGATCTGCCCGTCCGGCTGGAGCAGGATCTCAGCCCCCAGGGCCGTAAGACAAACCATGGTGGCCGCGATATCTTTGGAGATCCCGTCGCAGCGGATCAGAGTCTCCCCTGTTCCCAGTGCGGCACAGATCAGCAGCCGGTGGGCCTGGGATTTGGACGCCGGGACCCGGACGCAGCCTGTGCGCTCTCCCGGTGTAAGTGTCTTGTTCATCCGATTCCTCCAAGCCGCATCCAGTCCCTGACCTCTGTGATCGGGACCGCCTGGATCCGGCAGCGGCCGATGGCCTCCGGCACCACCAGATGCATGGTATCGCCGTCCAGCTTTTTATCCGTATACACCGCCCGAACCATGTCGTCCAGCGGATACTCTGTTTGCGTCGGCAGGCCGAACTGCTCCAATGCGGCCAGCAGCTCGTCAACAGTCTCCTGGCTGCAGCAGCCCTTCGCCGCGGCGGCCCGGGTGATGGCCGCCATGCCGATGGCCACCGCCTGTCCGTGCAGCACCGTAAAGCCGCTGCAGGCCTCCACCGCATGGCCAAAGGTGTGGCCCAGATTCAGCAGCTGCCGCTTTCCCCGGTCGAATTCGTCTTCGGCCACGATATCCCGCTTCATCTCCACGCAGGTCCGGATCACATGCTCCAGCTGCCGGCGGATGGGCGTGCGCACCAGTTCATCGAAAAAGGCCCGGCTGCCCAGAACGCCGTATTTCAGGACCTCCGCGCTGCCGCATCGGAATTCCTCTTCCGGCAGGGTATCCAGTACAGTCGGATCGCACAGGACAAGCAGCGGCTGGTAAAAGCAGCCCACCTGGTTTTTGCCTGTTGGAAGATTGATGGCGGTCTTGCCGCCCACGGAGGAATCCACCGCCGCAAGCAGGGTCGTGGGCACCTGGACAAAGCCGACGCCCCTTTGATAGGTGGCAGCCGCAAAGCCGGTCAGATCCCCGGTCACGCCGCCGCCCAAGGCGACGAGGACATCTCCGCGGGTCATGCGATTCACCGACAGGAAATCCAGCAGTTTCCCATAGACGGCGAGGCTCTTGGCCGCCTCTCCCTGTGGCAGCACATAGTGGATCACCCGAAAACCCGCCGCCTCGAGAGAGGCGATCGCTCGCGCCCCATACAGAGGGAACACATGCTCGCCCGAGATCACGGCGGCGGTCTTCGCGCCGCTGACCCCGCGCAGTCGGCTGCCCAGCTCGTCCAGGAGCCCGGCGCCGATCAGCACCTCATAATCACGGGAAGCCTTCACGGGAACGACGGTCATCAGCCGTCCACCTCCTCCTTGCGCTTTCTCCCTTCATCCAGAAGTCGGACCAGCCGGTCCAGATCGTCGGTCTCCATGGCCTCCTTGTACTGCTGCAGACTGCTGATGAACAGATCCAGCTCGTACAGCAGGCAGTCCTTATTTTCCAGAAACAGCTCCGCCCACATCTGGGGATTGAGCCAGGCCACACGGGTCATATCCTTGTAGCTGCCTGCGGAAAAGCCCTTGTGGACCCCGGCGGTCGGGCTCTTGATGTAGGCGTTGGACACCACGTGGGCCATCTGTGAGGTGAAGGCGATCATGGCGTCATGCTTGTCCGCCGTGGTGACAGAAAACGAACCGAAGCCCGCAGGCGCCAGCAGCTCCTTGACCCGGCCCAACAGCTCGATATCGTCAAAGCGCGGCGGTACGATCACCATGGGCGCCCCCTGATACAGGTCTGCCTTGGCATATTTGAAGCCGGAATACTGGGTGCCCGCCATAGGATGACCGCCCAGATAGGTGAAGCTGTACTTCTCCGCAATTGGAAAACAGGCCTCACAGACCACGCGCTTGGTGCCGCAGCAGTCGATAACGATGGGCTTTTTCCCGATATAGGGGCCTATCTCCTTCAGATAGTCGATGGCCGCCTGAGGATAGACCGCCACCAGGACAAGATCACAATCGCTGATATTTTCCTTTGTCAATTCCTCATCCACCGCGCCGCTGAGCATGGCAAAATCCAGCGTGGAGCGGCTGCGGTTATGGGCCAGGACCTGGTGCCCCGCCGCCTTGTATGCCTTTGCCAGGGATCCTCCGATCAGGCCCAGTCCGACAATACCGACTTTCATGCCACGACCTCCCGGATGCTGCGGACCTTGGCCGCCAGCTTGTCATACTCCTCCGGCCGCAGGGACTGGGCGCCGTCGCAGAGGGCGTGGATGGGATCGTTGTGGACCTCGATGATCAGGCCGTCCGCGCCGGCAGCCGTGGCCGCCAGGGCCATAGGCGGCACCAGGCGGGCAATGCCGGTGGCGTGGCTGGGATCCACGATGATGGGCAGATGGCTCAGCTCCCGCAGCATGGGGACCGCAGAGAGGTCCAGGGTATTGCGGGTATAATCGCTGAAGGTGCGGATGCCCCGCTCGCAGAGCATGACCTGCTCGTTGCCGCTGGCCATGATGTACTCCGCGCTCATGAGCAGTTCCTTCAGGGTATTGGCCAGACCGCGCTTTAAGAGGATGGGCTTGTCCACCTTGCCCAGTTCCCGCAGCAGGTCGAAGTTCTGCATGTTCCGCGCGCCCACCTGGATCACGTCCACGTCCTCGAACAGGTCCAGATCCATGATGTTCATCAGCTCGGTCACAAAGGGCAGGCCCGTCTCCGCTCTGGCGATCTTCAGCAGCTCCAGACCTTCGGCCTTAAGGCCCGCGAAATCATAGGGGGAAGTACGGGGCTTGAAGGCGCCGCCGCGCAGCAGATCTGCGCCGGAGGCCTTTACCGCCTTCGCCACCGCCACGATCTGCTCCTCGCTCTCCACGGAGCAGGGACCCGCGATCATGGCAAAATGACCGCCGCCGATCTTTACATCGCCTACTTCCACCACGGTATCCTCCGGGTGGAACTTCCGGTTGCAGCACTTGAAGGGCTCGGAAACGCGCTTGACCGCATCCACGATATCCAGGCTACCCACCAGGTCCATATCCACACGGCTGGTGTCGCCCACAAGGCCGAGGACCGTATAGGACTCGCCCTTGGAAACGTGGATCTGCAGTCCCAGATTCTTCAGCCAGTGGATCAGCTGCTCCTGTCTGTCGGGAGATGTTCCGTGCTTCAATACAACGATCATGATTCTTTCCTCCTATGATTTGAACCGTTTTACGGAAAAGAAAAAGCTGCACAGGCGTAACCTGTGCAGCATTGAAAGCAAACTCTTCAGCCTATCTTTGCACCACAAATTACCCTTACCGCTGCGTGACAGTAAAGTAATAATATGCGGTATAAAAACGGGCGTTCATAGGCTTCTCCTTACGGCTCTTTAACACTGTAAATAAATATAATCTCTCCCCTCTCTCTTGTCAAGCAGAAAAATAGACAAAGATTTCCTTTCGCTTTCCGGGAATCTGATCATTCCGCACATGCCGGAACGAGACCCGGTCTTAAGCCTGGAGCCATTGGCGCAGCAGCTCTACCGCCCGCCGTTCCAGGCGGGAGATCTGCACCTGAGAGACCCGCATCACCCTGGCGCAGTTTTGCTGGGTCATGCCGTGATAATAGCGCAGCGCCACCACCTGGCGCTCCCGTTCCGGCAGCTTCTCGATCACCGCCCGCAGGGCCACGTGCTCCACCATGCGCTCTTCCGCGGCGTAGTCGCCCAACACGTGCTCCAGGGTAAAGCCGTCGTCGCCGCTCTCCCGCTGCAGGCTCTCGGCGGGTCCGGTAGCCGTCTCGGCAAAGGCGATATCCTCCGGGGTCATTCCCGTCTCTCTGGCAAGCTCGGTGATGGTGGGCTCCCGTCCCATCCGCTGTTCCAGCGCCGTGCGGGCGGCCCGGATCTGCGCCGCCTGCTCCTTGATCCCGCGGCTGACCTTCACCGTCCCGTCATCCCGGAGAAAGCGCCGGATTTCCCCGGAAATCTTGGGCACCG
>Ga0310695_10007957_pt1 | contig 16639 bp, 16 predicted proteins | sample RumenRJG_04DNA_FD_203882 | JGI IMG/M metagenome (GOLD analysis project Ga0310695, IMG submission 203882) | Bovine rumen microbial communities from Lethbridge, Alberta, Canada - RJG_04 (v2) (version 2) | ecosystem: Host-associated > Mammals > Digestive system > Stomach > Rumen | place: Canada...
CAATACCCTACCCGACGGCTTCACATGTGCCACACCGCTCGGACAGGTGGGTGCCGGAACGGATGTCACAGCATCGCTCTGCGACATGATCACGGGCTTCATCCCGGGCAGCATCGGCGAGACGAGTGTCATCGCCATCGCCATCGGTGCCATCATCCTGCTCTGGACGGGCATCGCTTCGTGGAAGACCATGCTCAGCGTCTTCGTTGGCGGAGCCCTCACGGCCTGTCTCTTCGAGTCGGTAGGCAGCACACCGCTCCACTGGTACGAGCATCTCGTGCTGGGCGGCTTCTGCTTCGGTGCCGTCTTCATGGCCACCGATCCTGTCACCTCGTGCCGCACCGAGTCGGGCAAGTGGATCTATGGTCTGCTCATCGGCGTGATGGCCGTCGTCATCCGCGTGATGAATCCCGGCTATCCCGAGGGCATGATGCTGGCCATCCTGCTGATGAACATGTTTGCTCCTACGATCGACCATTTCGTGGTGGAGCGTAACATCTCTAAACGAATGAAGAGAGGAAGCAACTCTTTAATTGATAATTGAAAATTGATAATGGATAATTGAAAATGATGAGCAAGCTAAATACAAATTCGAACGCGTACATTATTATATATAGCGCGATACTCGTCGTTGTCGTGGCCTTCCTGCTGGCCTTCATCTTCAAGGCACTGAAGCCTATGCAGGATGCCAATGTGGCCCTCGACGTGAAGAAGCAGATTCTCTATTCGCTCAACATCCGCGGACTCGACGGCCAGCAGGCCGAAGCCAAATACGCAGAGGTGGTCAAGGAAGAGGCAACCGTAGCCGACAAGACCTACTATGTCTGCAACGTCGACGGCCAGAAGAAGCTCGTATTCCCCCTGAAGGGCATGGGTCTATGGGGCGGCATCTCTGCCTTCGTCTCCGTCGACGACGACCTCAACACCATCTATGGTGCCTACTTCAACCACGAAGGCGAGACAGCCGGACTGGGTGCTGAGATCAAGGATTCGCAAGAGTGGCAGGAACGCTTCCAGGGCAAGAAGATCTTCGCCGACGACGGCACGCTGGCCATCGGTGTAGTGAAGAAGGTGGAGAACCCCGCCTCGGAAGTAGACTGCGTTACGGGTGCCACGCTCACGAGCAACGGTGTGAGCGACATGCTCCGCGAAGGCCTCAACGCTTACATCGAGTTGTTGAAACAAAACAAATAGAATGGTAAATCTGTTAATAGTAAATAGTAAATCTGTAAATTGTCAATTACTATGGCTCTATGGAATAAGCAATACAAAGAGGCTCTGACCAATCCGCTCAACCTCGACCACCCGATACTCGTACAGGTGTTGGGTATATGCTCGGCCCTGGCCGTCACCTCGCAGCTCAAGCCCGCCATCGTCATGGGCTTGGCCGTCACGGTCATCACGGCCTTTGCCAACGTCATCATCTCTGTCATCCGCAACACCATCCCCAACCGCATTCGCATCGTCGTACAGCTGGTGGTGGTGGCCGCGCTGGTGACAATCGTGTCGCAGATACTCAAGGCTTTCGCCTACGATGTCAGCGTCCAGCTCTCTGTCTATGTCGGACTAATCATCACCAACTGTATCCTCATGGGACGCCTCGAGGCCTTCGCCATGCAGAACAAGCCGTGGCCCTCGTTCCTCGACGGCATCGGCAACGGACTGGGCTACGCCATGATCCTCGTCATCGTGGGTGCCTTCCGCGAGTTCTTCGGCCGCGGTTCGCTCTTAGGCTTCCAGATCATCCCAGACAGCTTCTACGATCTCGGCTACATCAACAACGGCATGATGACGATGCCCGCTATGGCCCTCATCCTCGTGGGCTGCGTCATCTGGGTTCATCGCGCTTACTTTTATAAGGAGAAATAAGATATGGAACACGCAATAAGTCTTTTCTTTAGGTCGATTTTCGTCGACAACATGATATTTGCCTTCTTCCTCGGCATGTGTTCTTACCTTGCCGTGTCGAAGACCGTGAAGACCTCACTCGGACTCGGACTGGCCGTCACCTTCGTGCTGCTGGTCACCGTACCCGTCGACTATCTCTTGCAGACCAAGGTACTCGGTCCCGACTGCCTCGTTGAAGGAGTCGACCTGAGCTATCTCTCGTTCATCCTCTTCATCGCTGTCATCGCCGGCATCGTTCAGCTTGTCGAGATGGCCGTCGAGAAGTACAGCCCCTCGCTCTATGCCGCTCTGGGCATCTTCCTTCCGCTCATCGCCGTCAACTGCGCCATCATGGGTGCCTCGCTCTTCATGCAGCAGCGCATCCTGCTCGACCCCTCCAACACACAGGCCATCACCTCCGTCTGGGATGCTATGGTCTATGCCGTCGGTTCGGGCATCGGCTGGACGCTGGCCATCGTCTCGCTGGGTGCCATCCGCGAGAAGATGCAGTTCTGCGACGTTCCGAAGCCGCTGCAAGGCTTGGGCATCACGTTTATCACAGTAGGCCTCATGGCAATGGCTATGATGTGCTTTAGCGGACTAAATATATAAAAAAGGTATGGGACAGTTTATAGCATATAGCATCGGAGTATTCCTTATCGTCATACTCCTTTTGGTCGTAATACTGCTCGTGGCGAAGAAATACCTCTCGCCCAGCGGCAATGTCAATATCGAGATCAACGGCGACCGCACCATCAACGTGCCGCAAGGCTCCAGCCTCATGGCCACGCTCAACGAGAACGGTGTCTTCCTACCCTCTGCCTGTGGCGGAAAAGCCTCGTGCGGACAGTGTAAGGTGCAGGTGCTTGAAGGCGGCGGCGAGATTCTCGACTCCGAGAAGCCCCACTTCACCCGTAAGGAGATCAAGGCCAACTGGCGACTGGGCTGTCAGTGCAAGGTGAAGAGCGACATGAAGATACACGTCGACGAGTCGATCCTCGGCGTCAAGGAGTACGAGTGTACCGTCATCTCCAACAAGAACGTCGCCACGTTCATCAAGGAGTTCAAGGTGCAGCTGCCTCCGGGCGAGCACATGGACTTCATCCCCGGCTCGTACGCGCAGATCAAGATACCCGCCTTCGACTGCATCGACTACAACCAGTACGACCGCGACCTCATCACGCCCGAGTACGTACCTTCATGGGAGAAGTTCAAGATGTTCGACCTCAAGTGTAAGAACCCCGAACCCACCATCCGTGCCTACTCGATGGCCAACTATCCCGCCGAGGGCGATGTCTTCATGCTCACCGTGCGCATCGCTACGCCTCCCTTCAAGCCCGACCGCTCGGGATTCATGGAGGTCAATCCCGGCATCGCCTCGTCGTATATCTTCTCGCTGAAACCCGGCGACAAGGTCATCATGAGTGGTCCCTTCGGCGACTTCCATCCCCACTTCGACTCGAAGCGCGAGATGATCTGGGTGGGCGGTGGTGCCGGTATGGCCCCGCTGCGCGCACAGATCATGCACATGACGAAGACGCTCCACACCACCGATCGCGAGATGCACTACTTCTACGGCGCACGTGCCCTGAACGAAGTGTTCTATCTCGACGACTTCCACGGACTGGAGAAGGAGTTCCCCAACTTCCACTTCCATCTGGCCCTCGACCGTCCCGACCCCGCTGCCGATGCAGCTGGCGTGAAGTACACCCCGGGCTTTGTCCATCAGGTGATGTACAACACCTACCTCAAGGACCACGAGGCCCCGGAGGATGTCGAATACTACATGTGCGGTCCGGGCCCGATGTCCGCCGCCGTCGTACAGATGCTCGACTCTCTCGGCGTAGAGCCCGAGTCGATTATGTACGACAACTTTGGAGGATAACGCCTCATACATATATTTACCAGATTCTCAGAGGTGATTCCCCTGCCCCGCAATTCTTCGGTGGCAGGGGATTTTTTTGTGCCGTGATTAGTGCATGTGGAATCGTTTTCGTGACCGCAAGATTCTTGTTCTGCTGATGTGACAATATAGGAATTTGTTGTTCAGTTGATGCGCCAACGTAGGAGGTCACGCTTCCCAGCGTGACACCTGCCACTTATGCGCTGTTGCAACGCCTTCCCCAGTATCGCAAAAGCTCATAGTTGGCATGCGGCACGCAGGAAAAGGCTATGAGTAGGCAAGCAAAACGAGGGCTTTCTGTCTCATGTCCTCGTTAATTTATTAAATTATGTGTTTTTTTTCCTGACTATACATTATTCCGCAAAAGAATTAGTAATTTTGTAGCCAATTAAATAAATAAGGAAATGGCAACAATTTCAGACTCAAGCCGAATAATAGTGCGACAGCAGGAATCCTACCTGCTGTCAGCGGCTATTGATAAAACATTGCTTCAGGCTGATAAAGCTCAGCTTTTCGCGCATCATAGAGGCTGTGACGAGATGAAAGGACTGCTTTTGAATACAATATACTCCATCAGATGTCTCTCTTCCAAAAATGTCCGGCAAACATTTCAAGGAATTCGTCCTCAGTATACCACTCGTAATCGTTCCAGTCGGTTGAATCGCCAAAGAGGTTTCTCTGTGAATCATATTCGAACCAATGGGTGGAACGAAGAATACCGCCAAGATAATGTGTGTACTCCTGCTCGTTGTCAGGGTCGTTCTTCAGTGCTTCAAGCACCTGCTCCGTCTTAATCCATTTTTTCTGTTCCATAGCTTTTTTCGGCAAAGGTCGCAGATCATTTTGGAATGTGCAAATAATTTAGATCACATTAGATCACAACAATATGTTCTTAATAAACTTTAGATCAAAAGTAATATGTCAAAGCAAAAAGTATATAAGCTTGAGGGTAAAACGCCTGATGAAGTGAAAGCCTCGTTTATCTATTACATGGGCGACAAGAATGCTGTTTCTAAACAGATAAACAACGCTGCCAACAGTAGGTATGCAAAGATTGATACGATTGAAACTATCTGCTCAATAGTAAAGACCCTTTTCAAAGTCGACAATATATTTGAATTGACAGAGGTAGGACAAATAGTGAAGGTGAGCGACGCTTTAACTGATATCATCAACAATAGTAATGGAGATGTAAAAGAGTTAAAGAACAGAAGAAGTTACGTTAACAAGTACAGAGACTTTCTGCGATACTGTGCAGACCAGAAAGAGAAGGTAGCCGATGCTTCTGCAGAATACAGCTATGCTGATGACCCGGATAAGCCATTTATTTCTGAGGAGAAGTTTAATGAGATTGTAGAGCTACTATTACGCAAGAAAAACATCATCCTTCAAGGTGCGCCTGGCGTAGGAAAGACATTCCTCGCACGAAAAATTGCCTACCAGTTGATTGGACACCTGAAGGACGAGAATATTGAGACCGTTCAGTTCCATCAGTCGTACAGTTACGAAGATTTTATGCAAGGCATTCGACCATCGACATCTGGCGAATTCGTGGTACGCAACGGTATATTCTATAATTTCTGCGAACGAGCAAAAGAAATCCCAGAAGAATCATTCGTGTTTATCATCGATGAGATAAACCGAGGCAATCTGAGCAAGATTTTCGGAGAACTGATGATGTTGATAGAATCAGACAAGCGTTCGCCACGATATGCTTTAAGACTGACATATAGCGAAGCAGACAGCCTCAAATTCTATGTACCAGAGAACGTATATATCATTGGATGCATGAATACGGCTGACCGCTCTATAGCGATAGTGGACTATGCGTTGCGTCGCCGTTTTGCCTTCTGCACGATAGAGCCAGAACTGGGTGAGAGTTTCAAGGCTTTTCTCTATTCTGAACTCAATAAGGAGTTTGTTGAGGACATATGTAACAAGTTGAAACGCGTGAATGCTATCATCCGCGACTCACCTTCCTTAGGCAAAGGTATGGAGATAGGTCACAGCTATTTCTGCCAGATTGGTTCTGTTGACGATGAGGAAGAATGGTGGCACTCTATATGTAAGTACGAGCTATTCCCATATCTTCAGGAAATCTGCTATGAGAACGAAGACCTTTATAATGAATTGTGTAACATATTGAGCGATTGACACAATGCGAAGAATACCCATACAGAATTTGTATTATATCCTCTGCTATGCATGGGGTATGGGTGAGATGCGTGGTAAAGTCAGCGTAGGTATAGAGAATTGTCTATCGCTTTCAGACCTTTTAGTGCATATACTATTGAATGCTACGGATGATATTTTAAAGCGAGGGATGGCGCAAGGTTATACGGTCTATGGCGACGACATAGATGGCATAAAGGGGAAAATTGACATTAGTGAAACACTGAAAAAGGGGAAATACCGTCAGGGCAGAACATTCTGCAGGTATGATGAGCTTTCACCCGATATTCTCATCAATCAGATTATTTATTCCACGCTGATGGATTCAAGAAGAATAGTAGGTCTCTCCCCTGAGAATAAAGACAGAATTGTCAGGACGCTGCGAAGAATGCCACAGACGAAACGAATACATATTACCGACTATGTGCTCAATTCTGTTAGGCTTCATCGCAACAATCGCCACTACCATTTTGTCCTGAATGTATGCAAGTTACTCCATCAGTCAGCCTTACCCAATGAGAGTATTGGCGGCGAGCAGGTGTTCCTTGATATACAAGATGACGAACGCTTGATGAACCGTATATTCGAAAAATTCATAATGAACTTCTACAAGCAGGAGTGCAAACAAGAATTTCCTGAAGTGAGCCGTTCACACATTCATTTCCAACTGACACCATACGGCATGACTTTCGCCAAAAGCACTGATGAGGCATACTCCCTGCTGCCTGTGATGGAAACGGATGTGACACTTTATAATCCGCAGGAGAAGAAGAAGATTATTCTCGATGCGAAATATTACAAGGACACATTAGTGTCACGATATGGCGAGAAGGGTAAGATTCGCCGCGACCATCTGTCGCAGATACTTTCTTATGTGATGAATCAAGAAAACGCTACCCAGCCACATACAAAGGACGCGAAGGGGATTCTTGTCTATCCTACGGTGGATACAGAACTCGATGTGTCGTATGTTTATAAGAACACTTGTCACTTTATCAAAGTCTGCACGGTAAATCTGAATCAGGATTGGAGAAAGATAGAACAAAGATTGAAGTTAATAATACAATAGCATTGAATATACGACACAGAGCCACGTTTGGTGTTCGAACTTGAATATCTGGAAAGTCTGCCCGAATATGAGATGCTCTCGCTGACCAGGTACTACTACAAAGATACGCTGTTAGGAAGAGTGTTCAAGGATGTCTGATTTGTTTTGGGAGATTACAACGGTGTTTTGTTATTCCCACAGTAACGCAATTATTGAAGGGTATGCTTCCTATCGTGACAGCTGTCTCATGGCTCGAAGGGTACTGTTTCTTGAGAATAATCTGTGAATTATCTTGACAAAGAATAGCAATCTTCTTCGACAGGCTTAGAGACCATCTCTGACAAGGTCAGAAGACATCTCTGACAAGGTCAGAAGACATCTATGACAGGATTAGAGACCATCTCTGACATGGTCAGAAGACATCTATGACAAGGTCAGAGACCATCTCTGACACATTTGACTACTGACTCTGTCGGCTGTACGACGTCCTTGGAAAAAGTTTGCACAAAAGACTGTCCAACACCTCACCAAATGGCCCCAAATCCCAGTGTTTATCGGCCTTCCACATGGTGAGGTGTTTCTTTATCACCTCACCACACACCCCACCAGAGACCCCACCATGCACCTCAGATGGTGAGGTGTTTGGTGAGGTGTCTGGTGAGATGTCTGGCAAACACCTCACCAGGGGAAACCCGCTGTAGCAAAGGCTTTTCAGCCATTTTGGTGATGTGTTGAGTATTTTTCGATAAAAGTTTGAAGCTGCTTCGGCGAGAACTTCTCGTTCAACTGCTTGAAGCTGTCGGGGTAGAGAAGGTAGCGCTCGCGGAGCCTTTTCAGCGCTTCACGGAGAATGGCGTCGTGATCGAAAGCCAGCGGCGGCACATCATCAAGGGCAAACCATGCCGCCCTTGCTGCGTCGTCGGCTCCCTGCACATCCTGTATGCTGACAAGGGCGTAATAGGCCACCGTGATGACTCGCGTGCGCGGGTCGCGGTTGGGGTCGCTGAAGGTATGAAACTGTTCGACGCTCACATTGGTGAGCCCCGTTTCTTCCTGAAGCTCGCGAAGGGCTCCCTGCTCACAGGATTCGTCCTCGTTGACGAAGCCTCCCGGGAAGGCCCATTTTCCTTTGTAAGGTTCGTTGCCCCTTTCGATAAGCAGGACCTGAAGGCTCGTGCCATCAAATCCGAATATCACACAGTCGGCAGTGACGGCCGGACGAGGATATCGATAACTGTACATTTCTTCTTTCATCTTGTTGAGTGCTAAAATGACGGAATTTGGTGAACGGCTACATCACCAAGTGTTTCATCGGATGGCCACCCCACGAGCTGTCGTCAGCATAACGGAAACCGACAGAGTGATAGAGCGCCTCGCCTGCGGGGTTGCCCTTGTCCACCAGCAGTCCTACGCGGCTAATGCCCATCCGTGAGGCCTTCTCCTTGGTGGCTTTCAGCAGCAGTCGGGCTATGCCTTGCCGGCGATAGTCGGGCAGTACGGCCAGCGAGTCGAGATAGAGTTCGCCAGCCTGCGTCTCGTCGTCCATAGCAGAATGGTCCTTGCCGATGTATTCTTTTGCGGCTTGGATGAAGGCCTGGCGTAGCTCGTGCAGACGTCCGCCGTCATAGCTGACGGCAATCCCCACCAGTCTGTCGCCATCCGTTGCTACCAGCGTGTTGAGGTAGCTATACTGTGAATCTTCGCGCTCCACCAGGGCGGTCATCATCCTGTGGAAGTCTTCCAGCCCATACCCCACTCCACAAAAATGCAGGCAGCAGTCGTCCGTCATGGCCGTCATGATCAGGCTGGCAATGTCGGCTGACTGCGTCTTCCGTGCATCCTTTATCTCTACGATTCTCTTCATGTTGTTTGTCTATGAGATTTCTTCCAACATTCCTGTTTCCGAATCGATGATAAAGCCACGCACCACGATGTCGCGTGGAACAAGAGGATGGGTCTTGATGGTCTCTACCGTCTTTCGCACCGAGGTCGGCGTATCCTTGAATCCTTCTAACCATTGATGCAGGTCGACGCCACATTTCCGGATGGTGTCGAGGGTTTCGTCTGTCACGCCACGGGCTATCATCTCGTGGTGGAAATGGTCGAAGCTCATGTGGCAGGCTCCGCAATGTGAGTGCGCCACGACCATGATTTCCTGCACGCCCAGCTCGTAGATGGCCACGATGAGGCTGCGCATGGCCGAGTCGAAAGCAGAGATCACCAGTCCGCCGGCGTTCTTGATAATCTTGGCATCGCCGTTCTTCAGTCCCAGCGCGGCGGGGAGCAGCTCGGTCAGTCGGGTATCCATGCACGAGAGCACCGCCAGCTTCTTGTCGGGATACTTGTCGGTGATGTACTTCTCGTAGCCTTTCTGCGCCACGAAAGTCTTATTGTACTCGATAATTTGTTCTATCATCTATCAAAAAAATATTATTATCCGATTCCAGTTTCGCCAGGCAGAGCTTGGGTAAGCGTCTGATGCGGGCGGAAACGCTGTTCCGCCCCTACGGCGCTTCAATTCAAGCGGCAAAATTAGTATAATTTCATGAGAAAAGAGAAAGAATCAAATAAAAGTTGCACTAATTGTCATCATAACACCATGAATGATACTTAATTCAACTTTCGCAAGTGCTGCCGATGGCGGCCTGAAAGGCCAACGAGCTCACAGCCCAGGGCATCACCCTGGGTAATGCGGGATAGCCAAACTCGCCCTGACAGGGCAAAAACTTACCCCTGCATGATGCTTTTGCTTTTCCTATACTTCGCCTTGACAATCTCGTAGGAATTGCGGGTGAGCTCCTTCAGCAGCCCATCGGGAGCTGTGGCAGGATTGATACCTATCCAGTGCTTGGGCGATTCGTTGTACGGATTGCCGATACAATCATGCTGCGCCTTCAATTCCTCAATCCGCTCCGGCTGACATTTCAGCGAGATGACGGAGAAATCGTTGCAGTCGAAGAATGAGAACATGTGGCCTGACACGTAGAATACCAGTACACCCTCGCCGCTCTTGAATTTCTGGAACGGCAGTTTTTCTTCTATGCCTTCGCCCAATGACAAGCAATACTCACGATAGTCCTCTATGTTCATAGTCTTTCCTTATTCTTTAATACCATTGATACCCATGCTCCTTGCAAAAGTCGATGGCAGGCTGGAATCCCTGGAAGGTTGCCTTGTGAATCCACTTCAACCCTTTGCGCTCATCCTTGGCAACGCCCGTGCCTGTCATGAGGAACCACCCTGTGGCAAACTGTGCCTGGGCATCGCCACCGCTGGCAGCCAACTCGTACCAGAAGACACACTCCTCTAAGTTCTTCTCCACACCATCGCCATTCCAATAGGCCGCTCCCACATTCTTCTGGCTGAGGAGATGACCCTGGAAAGCAGCCTCACGATACCAGAGGAAGGCTTTGTGATGATCCAGCACCGTTCCATTGCCGAGATAGTAGGCATTGGCCACGTTGACCTGCGACTGCATATCGCCCTTGTCGGCTGCTTTCATGTACCATGCGAAGGCCATTTCCACATTCTGCTCCACTCCCTTGCCGTGATAATAGCACTCGCCGACGTTGAAGCATCCATAGACATCGCCCAGCTCGGCAGCCTTCATATACCACTCGAAGGCCATCTCCAGATTGACCTTCACACCCGTGCCACGCTCATAGCAGACCCCAAGGTTGTTCATCGCCTTGGTGTCGCCAGCGTATGCTTTCTCGCGGTAATCGTCAGCTTTATTCCTTTCTTTTGGCATCGTTCTGTAAGATAAAAGTTTTCAGAATCTCTCTCCTCTCTCCTCTATCCTCTCTCCTCTATTCTCTCTCCTCGAGAATTCCTTTCCCTATACTCCTTGGGCGTGAGTCCTGTCTCGCGCTTAAAGAAGTTGTTGAAGGCTGGCGGATTGGCAAAGTTGAGGCGCTCGGCTATCTCGTAGGTCAGCAGACTACTGGTGCGCAACAACACCTTTGCCCGGAGCACGACGGCACGATTGATCCAGTATAAGGCACTACGTCCGCTGGCCCGGCTGATGACAGCCGAAAGGTGATGGGGACTGATGCGCATCTCGCCCGCATAGAAGGGGATGTTTCGCTCGCGCTCGCAATGCCGACTCACCAGCGTCTTGAACTGCTGGAAGAGTTCCTGATGGCGGGAGATTGCCGGCTTGTCCACGGAATTGTCGGACGCTTGCTTGATAGATTGCACATTGGCCACCATCGCCCTCGCCATCTGCAGCACGGCTTCGCGGCGGAAGGGCGTTTGCGTGGCCATATCCCATAACAGATAAATCATGCGCAAAAGCAGCTTAAAGTCATTGGGCGTTGCTGTGGCGATGATGCTCTCACTCACATGCACGGCCTCCTTCATAGCGATGCCGCACACCTCTACATCCCCGCCGATGTGCTCAAACTCCAGAATCACGTCGGGCGTGGTGAGAATCACCGTGCCGCGCCCGAAATGATACTGCTCCAAATCCAGATGCACGTCGGCCTCGCCGTTCAGGAACAGCAGCAAGCGCGGTTCCGGCAACTGGTAGATCTCGCCCTCGCGGAAAAAGGTCTTGTCTGATGGACGCCCGTTCAGGATGATGCTGAGGTCGTCGTTGTTGAACACATGACTCTCGGCTCCAGCCAGTTCCTGCAGATTGGCCGCGTCGATAGAGAAGTAATTGATGCTCTTGCCGTCGCTCATTCTATTGCGTATTTGTACGATTCGATTGCAAAATTAGTATATTTCTCGGACAATAGCAAGCCTTTTAGACGATAATCGTACAAATTCGTATTCTTTTCGTACAATCCTGTAATAGAAATATCCAAGAAAAGGCGTATATTTGCACCATACTAATCAATATCAGCATCAATATGAAGAAAAAAATCCTCATCCTCGCCGTCGCTGCCGTCAGCATAACAGCGCAGGGGCAGACGCTGGAGGAGTGCTGGCGGGCAGCTGAGCAAAACTATCCGCTCATACGCCAGTACGATCTCATCGAGAAAACAAAACTCCTGACCGTGGCAAACATCCAGAAAGGCTGGCTGCCACAGGTGTCGGCACAAGCACAGGCCACTTATCAGAGCGACGTCACGGCATGGCCTGACCAGATGAAAACGATGATGACGGGTATGGGCGTCGACATGAAAGGACTGAAGAAAGACCAGTATCGCATAGCTGTCGACGTGCAGCAGACCATCTACGACGGCGGCACCATCAGCAACCAGAAGAGCATCGCCCGCGAACAGGCAAACGTCCAGTCCGCACAGACGGAAGTCAATCTATATGCCGTGCGTCGCCGTGTCAACGAGATGTATTTCGCCCTCCTCATGCTCGAAGAGCAGATGCAACTGAACCGCGACCTGCAGGAACTGCTGGCCGGCAATGAGCAGAAGCTGAAGGCAATGGTCAAAGGCGGCACAGCCGCAGAAAGCGACTGGAAGAACATCAGGGCTGAGCGGCTCAACGTCGTTCAGCAGGCTACCACTCTTGATTCGCAGAAACGGATGCTGACGGAAATGCTCTACACGTTTTGCGGCTTTGCCCCCCTTTCTGCCCCCGAAAGGCTACGGGTAGGCGAGCTTTGCTCGGGAATGGGGGCTACATTAGTAAAGCCTGCCATTGTGTCCCCCTCGGGGGGCGAAGGGGGGGCTCGTCCTGAGATGCGCCTCTTCGATGCACAGCTGCGACTGACAGAAGCACAGGAGCAAGGGCTCAAATCGGCACTCATGCCACGGCTTGGCATCTTTGCCCAAGGATATTACGGCTACCCCGGTCTGAACATGTTTCAGGACATGATGCGCCACCGGTGGAGTCTGAACGGAGTGATAGGTGCCCGTCTCACCTGGAACATCAGTGCACTCTATACGCACAAGAACGACAAGGCAAAGCTGCAGTTCCAGCGCCAGCTGACAGAGACCAATCGCGACGTCTTTCTCTTCAACAACCGCTTAGAGCAGATTCAGCAACAGGAGGAGATAGCACGCTACCGCGAACTGATGGCCGACGACGAGGAGATCATCGCACTGCGGTCGGCCGTCAGGAAGGCTGCCGAGTCGAAACTCGCGCATGGCATCATCGACGTCAACGATCTGGTGCGAGAAATCAACCAGGAGAACGCTGCACGCGTTCAGCAGTCCATCCACGAGATAGAGATGCTCAAGGTAATCTACGATAACAAATTCACAACGAACAATTAAAAAAAACGTCAACCATATGAAAACCATCAACCCCCACCACCCATCACCCAAGCAACCAAGGTTCAGTAAGGCGTGGTTTCGCCACGCCAATACCATCCCCCACCACCTATCACCCATCACCCTTCTCCTCATCATGACCGCCTGCGGAGGAAACGAGAAAGCCTTTGATGCCACCGGCACGTTCGAAGCTACAGAAACCACCGTCTACGCCGAGCAGAGCGGTACGCTGCTCACGCTCAGCGTCAACGAGGGCGACACCATCGGCCAAGACCAGGAGGCCGCACTCATAGACACCACACAGACATGGCTCAAGATTCAGCAGCTCACAGCCAACAAGCAAGTGTATCAGAGTCAGAAACCCGACAGCGAGCGGCAAATAGCCGCCACACGACAACAGCTGGCCAAGGCCCGGCAGGAAGAACGACGATACCGTGAACTGGTGGCCGACGGTGCAGCTCCCTCCAAGATGCTCGACGATGCAACAAGCCAGGTGAAAGTGCTGCAGAAACAATTAGATGCACAAGTGAGTACACTGAACACACAACTCGAAACGCTCAACTCACAACTCGCAACGGCAGACGTCCAGATACAACAACTCCGCGACATGCTCCGCAAATGCCACGTCACGGCTCCCACAAAAGGCACCGTCTTGGAGAAATACGTGGAGCGTGGCGAATTCGTCGCTGCGGGCAAGCCGCTTTTCAAGGTGGCAGATATTCAGAATATGTATCTTCGAGCCTACGTCACCTCAGCTCAACTGCAAACTGTCAAGTTGGGACAGCGAGTGAAGGTGTTTGCCGACTATGGTGGTCAGCAGAAGAAGGAGTACGACGGCACCATCACATGGATTTCTTCGCGCTCAGAGTTCACGCCAAAGACCATCCTGACCGACGACGAACGAGCCGACCTGGTGTACGCCGTGAAGATAGCCGTCAGAAACGACGGATATATAAAAATAGGTATGTACGGGGAAGTTTCTTTTGAATGAAGAAGGTTTAGCTTGGCGGCCCGAAGGGGAAAGCCAATGAAGAATTAAGAATTTGCTACCGCAATGAATGCAATTGAAGTAAACCATATTTCAAAGTCCTACGGCAAGGTCAAGGCCCTCGACGATGTTTCGTTTGCCGTCTCGAAGGGCGAGGTGTTTGGGCTCATCGGTCCTGACGGAGCCGGCAAGACCACAATGTTCCGCATCCTCTGTTCGCTGCTGCTGCCAGATCGGGGATTCTTGGACAAGCCAAGCGTCACCCTGCGGGATGCCGACCGGCAAATCCCCACCGCAACGGTTGACGGTTACGATGTGGTCAGACAGATGCGCGAGGTTCGCCGACGCGTGGGCTACATGCCTGGCAAGTTCTCGCTCTATCAGGATCTGACCGTCGAGGAGAATCTCAAGTTCTTCGCCACACTGTTTGGCACGACTGTTGAGGCGGGCTACGACAGCATCCGCGCCATCTACTCGCAGATAGAGCGATTCCGCGACCGTAAGGCCGGAGCACTGTCGGGGGGCATGAAGCAGAAACTGGCCCTCTCCTGTGCACTGGTCCACTCGCCCAGCGTACTCTTCCTCGACGAGCCCACCACGGGTGTCGATCCCGTGAGCCGCAAGGAACTCTGGGCGATGCTCCTGTCGCTGAAAGAGAGGGGCATCACCATCGTTGCCTCCACACCCTATCTCGACGAGGTACGATGCTGCGAGCGCGTCGCCTTTCTCGACCACGGACGGTTAAGGGGCGTCGGAACGCCCGATGCCATCTTAGAGGAGTTCAGGGATATCTTCTGTCCGCCAAAAGCCCCTGCCCCTGAAACTAACGAAGCCCCCTCGGGGGCCGTAGGGGGGGCTTTCCCCTCGGGGGCCGTAGGGGGGGCTTCGGTCATTTCCGTCTCACACCTGGTGAAAGCCTTCGGCACGTTTCGCGCTGTGGATGACATCTCGTTCAGCGTCAGGCGAGGCGAGATATTCGGATTCCTCGGTGCCAACGGTGCCGGCAAGACAACGGCCATGCACATGCTGACGGGTCTGAATCAGCCGACCAGCGGCACGGGTACTGTCTGCGGATTCGACATCCGCACCCAGCATGAGCAGATCAAGAAGCATATCGGCTATATGTCGCAGCGGTTCTCGCTCTACGAAGACCTGACCGTCAGCGAGAATATCCGGCTCTTCGCGGGTATCTATGGCATGAAGAGTGAAGAGATAAGCGTGAAGACCGACAAACTGCTGCACCGTCTGAACTTCACGGAACACAAGGACACGTTGGTCAAGAGTCTGCCGTTAGGCTGGAAGCAGAAGCTGGCATTCTCCGTCTCGATATTCCACGAGCCGGGCGTGGTGTTCCTCGATGAACCGACGGGTGGTGTCGACCCAGCCACGCGCCGCCAGTTCTGGGAACTCATCTACGATGCAGCCCATCGCGGCATCACCGTCTTCGTTACCACCCACTACATGGACGAGGCCGAATACTGCGACCGCATCTCCATCATGGTCGACGGGAAGATCAGCGCACTCGGCACTCCCGACGAACTAAAAGAGCGATTCCATCAGCCCGACATGGACCACGTTTTTACTTATCTGGCGCGACAGGCCACACGTTCAAGCGATTAGGAATATGAAAACATTTATCAGTTTTGTCATCAAAGAAGCCAAGCACATCCTTCGCGACAAGCGCACGATGCTCATCCTCTTTGGCATGCCGGTGGTGATGATGCTCCTCTTCGGCTTTGCCATCACTACCGACGTGAAGAATGTACGCACGGTGGTGGTCACTTCGCAGATGGACCACCAGACGCAGCAGGCTATAGAGCGGCTCTCGCAGTCGGAGTACTTCACCATCATCAGGACCGTGCCTACACCACAGGAGGCAGAACGGCTCATCCGCAGCCAGCAGGCCGACATGGCCGTAGTGTTCGCCAGCAACTTTGCCAGCAAGAAGAGCGGCCTGCAGCTGATAGTTGATGGTTCCGACCCCAATATGGCCCAGCAGTGGACCAACTATGCGCAGCAGATCTTCTTAAATGAAGAATTAAAAACGAAGAATCTTCGGGGATGGCAGCAGCAAATTGGCGTTCCCCATCAGGCCGCCGAGCCAAACCTTCTTCGTTCTACATTATTATACAACCCGCAGATGAAGTCGGCCTACAACTTCGTGCCAGCCATCATGGGCATGCTGCTGATGCTCATCTGCGCCATGATGACCTCCATCTCCATTGTCCGTGAGAAGGAGCGAGGCACGATGGAGGTGCTGCTCGTGTCGCCAGTACGCCCATTGATGGTGATCATCGCCAAGGCTGTGCCCTATCTGTTGCTGGCCTTTGTGATTCTCATCGTCATCCTGCTCATGGCCCACTATGTGCTCGACGTGCCTCTTGCCGGCTCGCTGTTCTGGATTATCGCGGTGAGCATCATCTATATCCTGCTGGCCCTCTCGCTCGGTCTGCTCATCTCCA
>Ga0310695_10007958_pt1 | contig 16638 bp, 14 predicted proteins | sample RumenRJG_04DNA_FD_203882 | JGI IMG/M metagenome (GOLD analysis project Ga0310695, IMG submission 203882) | Bovine rumen microbial communities from Lethbridge, Alberta, Canada - RJG_04 (v2) (version 2) | ecosystem: Host-associated > Mammals > Digestive system > Stomach > Rumen | place: Canada...
CGTTTGCGTAAAGGTCGGAGCCGCAGAGCATCCGATGCTCGAAGAGCACTACATCGAGTGGATCGTGCTCAAGACAGAGCAGGGCAACCAGCGCAAGGCTCTGAAGCCGGGAGACAAGCCTGAAGCGTGCTTCAGGATTTGCGATGGCGACAAGGTAGAGGCTGTATTCGCATACTGCAACCTGCATTCTCTCTGGAAGGCATAAAGATCCATTTAATCAAAGGAGACGAAATATAATGTTTATTACAAAAGATATACAGTATGTCGGCGTCAACGACCACCAGGTCGATCTCTTCGAGGGGCACTACATAGTTCCTGAGGGCATGGCGTACAACTCATATGTCATATGCGGCGGCAAGACGGCCGTCATGGATACGGTCGACGCTCACTTCACGGACGAGTGGCTCGGAAACATCAGAGGAGTGCTCGGAGACAAGTCTCCGGACTATCTGGTGGTCCAGCATATGGAGCCTGACCATTCCGGAAGCATCAAGTCCTTCATGGACGCGCATCCTCAGACGACCATCGTATCATCCCAGAAGGCGTTCAGCATGATGGCGAACTTCTTCGAGGGAGAGGACTTCGCCGACAGGAGACTCGTCGTAAAGGAAGGCGACACTCTCGAGCTCGGGACTCACACTCTCAGCTTCGTCGCCGCTCCGATGGTGCACTGGCCTGAGGTCATCATGACTTATGACTCGACGGACAAGGTCCTCTTTGCGGCGGACGGATTCGGACGCTTCGGAGCTCTCGATGTCATCGGAGAGACAAGCAAGGATGATGACGACTGGGCCTGCGAGGCAAGGCGCTACTACTTCGGCATAGTCGGCAAGTACGGCATGCAGGTGCAGGCGGTCCTGAAAAAGGCCGCCGGTCTCGACATAGAGATCATTTGCTCGCTGCACGGACCTGTGCTGGTCCATGACCTCGGCTACTACATCGGCCTTTACGACACATGGTCGAAATACGAGTCCGAATCCGAGGGTGTCGTGATAGCGTACACCTCGGTATACGGCAACACGAAGAAGGCCGTGGAGCTGCTTGCAGAGAAGCTCAGAGAAAAGGGCGTTCCTGCGGTAGAGGTCACAGATCTTGCCAGAGACGACATGGCGGAGGCAGTCGAGGATGCGTTCAGATACGACACCGTCGTATTCGCGACTACGACCTTCAACAACGACATCTTCCCGTTCATGAAGGAGTTCATCAATTCCCTCGTCGAGAGGAACTACCAGAACAAGAGGCTCGCGTTCATCGAGAACGGATCATGGGCGCCTCAGGCGGCAAAGGCATGCTCGAGGGCTGCAAGAACATGACTTACGCTGACAACGATGTCAGGATAGTGTCGGCTCTCAACGACGAGAGCAGGGCGAAGATAGAGGCTCTGGCCGAAGAGCTCGCCGCGGCGTACAAGTAGAAGATGCTTCAGAGGGCGGCGGGGCGCGATGTCCGGCCGCTCTTTTTTCTGCAGAACGTGATGGACAGGAAAAAGAAGATCAGAAGAGCAGGATATACGGCCGTCCAGTGGACCTGGGGCCTTCCGCAGACTCTCATCGGGTCTGTGGTGTTTCTCGCGCACAGAAGGGACGCCCACCGCGACCACAAGGGCGCGTGCCTGACCGAATGGAGCCGGGACGACGGGCTTTCGCTCGGCAAGTTCATCTTCGTCCCGAAGGGAGAAAAGGAGCCTCTTATCGCTCATGAGTACGGCCATACGCTGCAGTCTCTCATACTCGGTCCCGCCTATCTGCTTCTGGTCGGAGCTCCGTCCTTTATCTGGATGAGGATCCCTTTCTTTGTCCGGAAAAGAAAAAAGGCAGGCAAGTCATACTACTCACCTGTCTTTGAAAAGACCGCGAACCGTCTCGGTAAAACGGATCTGCGCTGAGACCTGTCACCTTATGAATTTATCGATGGCGTTGTTCAGCTCTTCGATGGCTGCAACGTCATCGTTTTTTACTGCCTCGACCATGCATGTCGAAAGATGCTCCTTGAGTATGACCCTGCTGACGGAATTGATCGCGGATTCGATCGCCGAGAGCTGGATCAGCACCTCGGAGCAGTCGCGTCCGTTCTCTACCATGCGGCGGGTCGACTCCATGTGGCCTATGATGCGGGCCATCCTGTTGAGCACCGCCTTTGTGTGCTCGGCCGAGTGGATGTGGCCGTGATCGTGAGCGTGCGTTCCGTCTGCGTGGACGTGGGTGTGAGTGTATTCGCGGCCGTCTTCGTCCACATGAGTGTGCTCATGGATGTGCTCGCGGTCATGAGTGTGAGCATGGCCGTGTCCATGCGTATGATCGTGTGTGTGATTGTCAGACATGATATCCTCCGGTCGTTTTTTCCGGCAGCCCGGCGGCTGCCTGCATGGAAATAATAACAGATTATGCGAAGAAATATAACCCTCCCCGGGGCTTGATGCGCTGCCGCCGTGCAGCAAGACCTATGCAAAAAACGGGGATTAATGTATAATCTGATTTACGGCGGAAGTGTGCCGGACAAAGAGACAAGGAGGCTGACATGACGGAGTCTGAAAAGAAAAAGATAATCGAAGAAGGCGAGCCTGCGCAGAAAGCGGAAGAAGAAAAAGGCGAACCTACTATCGACAAGAAATACCATCTGCTTGAATCCGCCAAGGCGAAAGAGATCATCGAAAAGGCGATGAACCTCGCCAGAGAGGAGATCCCGAAGGGCGCTGTTGCGACCTACATCCCCGAACTCAGCAAGGAGGATCCTCACCAGCTGGGCATCTGTCTCTATCCTCTGAAGGGAGAGAAGATCTGCCTCGGAGACTACGACGCGCGGTTCACCATGCAGTCGGTATCCAAGGTCATAATGCTGATAGTGGCGCTCGAGGTCTGCGGACTCAGGAACGTGTTCAGGAAGGTCGGAATGGAACCGTCCGGCGAAGCGTTCGACTCTCTGGTCGAACTCGATGTCAGCAATTCCAAGCCGTATAACCCGCTGATCAACTCGGGAGCGCTGGCCGTGTGCGGACTGCTGCTTCCGGAGGTATCTTTCCAGGATATGCTGAGGTATACGAGGAATATCTGCTCGGATCCGGACATCGAGCTCAACGAGGCGGTGTTCGACTCCGAGATGAAGACGTGCTCGCGTAACCGCTCCATAGCGTATCTTCTCGAGAGCAAGGGCATCATAACGACAGACGTCGAAGACACTCTGAGATTCTATACCAAAATGTGCTCCATGAACGTCACGGCCGAATCGCTTGCGAGCCTTGCCAAGAAGCTCGCCAACGACGGCGTATGCAACCTGGACGGCAAGAGATACATGTCGTCGAGAACGGCGCGTATCGCTAAGACGCTGATGCTGACATGCGGCATGTATGACGGCTCCGGCGCGTTCGCCATCAAGGTCGGCATCCCTACCAAGTCCGGAGTCGGCGGCGGACTTCTCTCCGTATCCGACAAGCGCGCGGGCATCGGCGTGTACGGGCCGGCGCTCGACGCTCAGGGGAACAGCATCGCGGGCTGCAAGCTACTGAGAGAGATCTCGAACGAGCTGAGGCTCAACCTCTTCTACGACCCTGAGTGGGACAAGGCGGAGGGCGATGACGAAAACGTCATGACGGCAATCAAGGAAAGCTCCGTGATGTGAGCGTGACCGGCGCCGGACACGGCGCTGCCTCTGTATTGAAAAAAGTCTGCCGCAAAACGGTGCGGCAGACTGGTTTTTTTGGTACAATCAAGGGTGACATTTTTAGCCGGCCGGATGCGCCGGCAGAAAAGGAGAACGACAGGATTGAACATCACCGTCTACTGCGGGGCGCTCGATGGGGGCGATCCCGAATTCACGAAAAGAGCATACGAACTCGGCGCATGGATGGCGGATAACGGCCACAGGCTCGTATACGGCGCGGGGGACGCCGGTATGATGGGGGCCGTATCAGACGGAGCCATAGACAGAGGAGGAGAGGTCACGGGAGTCACGCCCGAATTCTTCGTCCTGGCCGAAGTGACAAGGGACGACCTGACCGAGCTCATCGTGCCCGCAGACATGTCGGAACGCAGAAAGATCATGATAGAGATGGGTGATGCTTTCATCGCTCTTCCGGGCGGCATGGGGACGCTCGACGAGATAAGCGAGGTCATCACGTACAAGAGACTTTCGCTGCTCGGAAAGATCAACAAGCCGATCATGCTGTACAACGTGAACGGATTCTACGACAACTTCTTCAGGCTGCTCGACGACATGACCGGGCAGGGCTTCTGCCGCAGGGTCGACCGCGACAACGTGACAGAAGTGAAATGCATAAAGGACATAGAAAAAGCACTTGCGGAGGCCGGAAAGACCGACACCACCGTCAACATACTGGACGAGAGATGAAGAACCTCTTTAAGACACTGCTCCCATATAAATGGACTGCGCTGCTGGTGCTCATGCTCATGGCAGGGCAGGCTTTTTGTGAGATGAATCTGCCTCAGTACACGCAGGCGCTCATCGATACGGGCATACAGAACAGAGGCATAGAACATATAGTGCCTGAGGCGATAACCGAAAACGAGTTCGCGGCAGCCTCGGGCCACATGGACGCTGACGAAAAGGCTCTCTGGGAAGGCTCCTTCGAAAATACCGGCGAAAAGAACGCCAAAGGCGCTGCCGTGATGAAGAGAAAAGACATGACGGAGGACGAACTCGACATGCTCGACGAGAAGCTCATCGATCCCGTGGTCAGCCGCTATGCCGAAAAGAACGGAGAGACCCTTTCTGAAGCCGAAGCCTACGCCGGATCCGACGAGGAGGCCTTCGCGGACGGAAGGGGAAGCACTTCTGCCAACAGAAACCTCATGGCCATGGGCATAAGGTATGCCGGCGACTGTGATGAAGAGGCGGGCCTCGATCTTCTGAAGATACAGAACGACTTCATGTGGCGCTGCGGAGGACTCATGCTCCTGATGTCGCTCAGCGTGATGGTCTTCACGACTCTCATATCCCTTCTGTCGGCGCGTGTAGGAGCGCGGATAGGAAAGACTCTGAGATCCGGGCTCTACTCGAACGTCATGTCTTTTTCGAACGCCGAGATGGATGAATTCAGGACCTCGTCTCTCATAACGCGCGCCACGAACGACATACAGCAGGTGCAGATGACTTCCACGATGATACTCAGGATGATGCTGTTTGCGCCGTGCATCTGCACATGGTCGATCATCAAGGTGTATCAGATGCACGCCCGCATGGACTACATCGTGATAACGGGCGTCATCACCATCCTCATCATGGCGGGGGCCATGCTCGCGATAGCGATGCCTAAGTTCAGGGTCATGCAGTCTCTCATAGATGCGCTCAATGCGGTGTCGAGAGAGATACTCACGGGCATACAGGTCATAAGGGCGTTCGGGCGCGAGAAGACCGAAGAGGAGCGCTTCGACAAGGCCAACACCGATCTTTACAGGAACCAGCTCTTCGTGAACCGCGCAATGATATCCATCACTCCGCTTCTGATGATCATCATGTACGGGCTGAGCATCTGGATAACATGGGTGGCTGCCGGCAGGATAGACATGGGAGAGATGCAGGTCGGAACGATGACCGCATTCATAGCATATGCGATGGAGATAGTCTTCTCCTTCCTCATGATCGCGGGAATGGCGATATTCCTTCCGAGAGCGGGCATAGCCGCCGACAGGATATACGAGGTCCTCGAAAAGGAGACGAGCATAAAGAACGCGGAGGACGCCGAAGACATGCCTGAAGATGCCGAAGGAACGATAAGATTCGAGCATGTGTCGTTCAGATATCCGGATGCCGAAGAAAACGTCCTCACAGACATCGACTTCACCGCCAGGCCGGGCGAGACGACTGCGATCATAGGCTCGACGGGCTGCGGAAAGACGACTCTGATCAATCTCATCCCGAGGTTCTTCGACGCGACGGAGGGACGCATCACGGTAGACGGCAGAGACATAAGGAAAGTGACTCTCGAATCTCTGCGAGATCAGATTGGATATGTGCCGCAGAAGGGCATACTCTTCTCGGGAACTGTCGCTGACAATATCCGCTGGGGAAGAGAGGACGCGGCCGATGAAGAGGTCAGAGCTGCGGCAGAGACTTCCCAGGCCGCGGAATTCATAGATGAGAGGCCTGAAGGCTACGAACGCGAGGTCTCGCAGGGCGGAGCAAATGTATCCGGAGGCCAGAAGCAGAGGCTCGCGATCGCAAGAGCGGTCATAAAGAAGCCTAAGATATTCATATTCGACGACTCCTTCTCTGCTCTCGACATGAAGACCGACGTGGCGCTCAGAAGGGCTCTTGCGGACAGCACGGCAGAAAGCACGAAGATAATAGTCGCGACGAGAGTGGGAACCATTCTCCACGCGCAGCAGATAATAGTGCTCGATGAGGGACGCATCGTCGGCAAGGGCACGCACGACGAACTGATGAAGAGCTGCGACATATACAGGGATACGGCCGTATCCCAGCTGTCGGAAGCAGCGCTGGCCTGATCTTAAGAAAGGATCCGATGACGGACAGGGACGAAAAGGAAAAAAAGGAATACGAAGCGCCTGAAGAGGAGATGAAGACCGGACAGGGTGACGGCAGCAGGCAGCGCCGCCGCGGACACGGTCCGAGCTCGATACTCGCTCCGGGCGAGAAGCCGAAGGACTTCCGCAAGGCGGTGACGGACACGCTCAGATACATGGGCGCGTACAGGTTCGCCGTTGCGGTAGTCATTGTCGTGTCCGCGTTCGCCACCATCTTCGAGACCCTCGGTCCTAAGGTCATGGGAAGAGCCACGACCCTGCTGGCAGAGGGCGTCATGAACAAGATACACGGCACAGGCGGCATAGATTTCGCCGCGGTCAGGAACGTCCTTCTGATGACCATGGCGCTGTACTTTGTCGGGGCCGTCGCGCAGTACGTACAGGCCCTCATCATGACCAACGTCACGCAGAAGATAGTGTATAAAATGAGGCGCGACATCTCCGAAAAGATCGACCGCATGCCTATAGGCTATTTCGAAAAGGTCCAGACCGGAGAGATACTCTCGAGGATCACAAACGACGTCGATACGCTCGGGCAGTCGCTGTCGCAGAGCATCTCGAATTTCATATGGGCCATCGTCAGCATGACCGGCATAATAGTGGTGATGCTCACGATCAACGTGAAGATGACACTGATCGCCCTTCTTGTGCTGCCTGCGTCGGCCCTCCTGATGGGGCTTCTCATAAAAGTGTCGCAGAAGCACTTCGCCGCCCAGCAGAAATACCTCGGCATAATCGACGGGAAGGTCGAGGAGACCTTCTCGGGCCATCTTGTGGTCAAGGCCTTCAACAGGGAGGCCAGGGTGATGGAGGAATTCGAGGAGTCGAACGAGAAGCTTTACGAATCGGCATGGAAATCCCAGTTCCTTTCGGGACTCATGAGACCTCTCATGAGGATAGTAAGCAACCTCGGCTACGCCGCCGTAGTGGTCGCGGGAGGCATACTGTGCGTGAAAGGAGAGATAGGAGTCGGCGACATACAGGCCTTCGTTCAGTACGTGAAGAACATCGGCCAGCCTATACAGGACATCGCGCAGATAATGAACCAGGTGCAGTCGATGGCTGCCGCGGCGGAGAGGGTGTTCGAATTCCTCAACGAGGATGAGGAGACAGACGCTCCGGGCGCTGCGGATGAGATGGGAGAGATAAAGGGAGCGGTCGAGTTCAGGCACGTGAGGTTCGGATACAAAAAGGATCATCATGTCATAAAGGATTTCAGCGCGACAGTCGAGCCCGGGCAGAAGATAGCCATAGTCGGTCCGACGGGCGCTGGAAAGACCACGATAGTGAAGCTCCTCATGAGGTTCTACGATGTGGATAAGGGCGCGATACTGATCGACGGCAGAGACACGAGAGAATTCACCAGGGAGGAGCTGCGCGACAACTTCGCGATGGTCCTTCAGGACACCTGGCTCTTCAGCGGCACGATCCGCGAAAATATACGCTACGGAAGAGAGGGCGCGACGGATGAAGATGTGACGGCGGCTGCAAAAGCGGCAAAAGCTCATCATTTCATCAAGACGCTGCCGGGCGGATATGATATGATGCTTAATGAGGATGCGACCAACATTTCCGAAGGTCAGAGGCAGTTGCTGACGATCGCAAGAGCCGTCATCGCCGACAAGCGCCTTCTGATACTCGATGAAGCGACATCTTCGGTGGATACAAGGACGGAGGAGGAGATCCAGAAAGCGATGGACGCGCTGACGGAGGACAGGACCAGCTTCATAATCGCGCACAGGCTCTCGACCATAAGGAACGCCGACATGATACTGGTGATGGACCACGGGGACATAGTCGAGCAGGGCAAACACGCGGAGCTGATCGCAAAGGGCGGCGCGTACGCGGAGCTGTACAACTCGCAGTTCGAAGAAGTGGGATAATAAAACGGCCGGGGACTGCTCCCGGCAGGAAGATAAAAGAAAGGTGCAGACATGAGAAACTACAGGGAAGAATACGAATACTGGCTTGCATCGGATGCTGTCGATGCGAAGACCAAAGAGGAACTCAGGGCTCTTGAAGGGAACGACAAGGAGATCGAAGGAAGGTTCAAGGCCATGCTCACATTCGGCACCGCGGGACTCCGCGGCATCATGGGAGCCGGCATCGGCATGATGAATGTATACACCGTAAGATACGCCACTCAGGGCCTTGCGAATCTCATAATCTCAAAGGGCGGACAGATCGGCGGAGACTCGGAAGAGGGCAGCGGCGTCGCGATCGCTCACGACTCGAGGCTGAACTCCAGGCTGTTCGCCGAAGAGGCCGCATCGGTGCTTGCCGCCAACGGCATAAAAGTCTATATCTTCGACGACATGCGTCCTACGCCGGAGCTGTCGTTCGCAGTAAGGGAGACAGGCTCGCTCGCTGGCATCAACATCACGGCCAGCCACAACCCTAAGGAATACAACGGATACAAGGCATACTGGGCCGACGGCGCGCAGCTGGGGCCTGAACACGCAGACGTTGTATCCGCCGAGATAGCGAAGATCGATATTTTCAAAGACGTGAAGACCGCGGACTACGGCGAGGCCGTAAGCAAAGGCCTCATAGAGATCCTCGGCGACGAGATGGACCAGGTGTATATCGGAAAGGTCATGGAGACTTCGATCACACACAAGTATATCGATCAGGTCGCGAAGGACATGAAGATAGTCTTCACGCCGTTCCACGGCGCGGGCTACAGGCTTGTGCCTGAGATCCTCAGAAGGCAGGGCTACGGAGCGATCATTCCTGTCGAGGAGCAGATGGTGCCGGACGGCAATTTCCCGACGGTCAAATCGCCTAACCCGGAGAACACCGAGGGCTTCGCTCTCGCCATCGAGTATGCGAAGAAGAACGGGGCGGAGCTCGTCATCGGAGTCGATCCGGACAGCGACAGATGCGGAGCTGTGGTAAAATCCGGAGACGAGTACATCATCCTCTCGGGCAACCAGATCGCCTGCCTGATGCTCGACTACATCATCACTATGAGAAAAGAGCTCGGCACGATGCCGTCGAAGCCTTTCGCCTGCAAGTCCATCGTATCTACGGTGATGGCCAACAGGATATGCGAAGTCAACGACGTGAAGATGTACGAGGTGCTGACGGGCTTCAAATTCATCGGCGAGAAGATCAAGGAGCACGACGAGAACGGAGACGAGCACTTCATCTTCGGCTTCGAGGAGAGCATAGGGTTCCTCGGGGGCACTTACGCAAGAGACAAGGACGCGGTATTCGCGGCGATGATGATGGCTGAGGTCGGCTGCTGGTACAAGGCAAAGGGCATGTCTGTGTATGGCGGCCTGCTCTCGCTTTACGACAAGTACGGATACTTTATCGAAAACACCGAATCCACAGTGTTCGGAGGCTTCGACTCGGCAGAGAGAAGAGAAGCCGTGATGAGCAGGATCAGAAGGGAGCCGCCTGAAAGGATAGGCCTCAGGGTCGACAGCATCACCGACTATACGAAGGACGTGCCGGGATTCACGAAGAGCAACGTCCTCTTCTACAACCTCTCCGACGGCTGCGCCGTCGCCATCAGACCGTCCGGCACGGAACCGAAGATCAAGACATATGTCATGGTCCGCGGCGATACGGCAGAGGAAGCCGAAGAGCGCCGCGAAGCCGTGCGCAGCGCAGTGGACACGCTTCTGGGGGCGTAAAGGGCTCAGATGAAAGAAGACAGACTTATCACAGTAATAGGAGCGCTCACGGCACTGACGGGATTCCTGATGCTGTCCGTCGGAAAGTTCATCATGGGCGGGATCGTGCTGCTGCTGGCTTTCGCCATATTCCTGAACAGGGGAGGCGGCAGATTCAACGACCGCAGCATATATGAAAAGGTCGTAAAGACCGACATGGATATCCGCGAACTTTACGAAAAGATAAAGGATATCGACACTCCGCTGGGCAGAGCATGGATAGCGGAGCACAGGGGCTTTTCGGGAGAAAGCATAGTCTTCGGCCCCGGCCGCTACAAGGACTGCGTCGTCATATCCCGCAAAAAGGGCGTGCTCGACATAAAGCACATCACAAAACTCGACAATATCATCAGAAAGAGCGGGGACGAGCACCGCTTCAGCGATCTTGCCGACACTTCAGGCGTCGAGGTGACGCCTGAGAGGTATTCGGCTTTCGCATCGATGAAGCTTATCTCGGTGATGCTTGTGAAGCATCTTTACGAGCTGACGGAAAAGCTCGCGGCCGACAGGGACGCCGCTGTGCCAGAAGAGATCGATTTTTTCAGCTTCTTTTACCACAACTCGAGCGAGGGGCATTTCAGAAACTCCGCCGGAGAGAACGTTCTCAGGGTCGAATGTAATTACAAGCCGTTCTCTGCAAGGGTCATGGACGAAGACGGAGAAGAGATGGCGTCTGTGATGCCGCACGCCTTTGATCCGAAGGGCGATGCCGTCGATTCCGCCGGATACGAACTTTTTGCGGACGGAGAGCATTTCGGTGAGATCAGAAAGTACAAGGACAGCGGGAGCGAGGGCTATATAGCGGATACGGATGCCGGCGAGTTCAGGATAAACCTCTTCCCGGCCTGCCTGAGGGCCAATATCTCGTGCAACCACACGATCGAGCATGAGGGCCGGCTTATGGCGGTGATCGGAGGCTCGCCGAATCTGCTCTTCGACAGCTGCGGCAGATGCCAGAACGATCTGGTCCTCTCGTATGACGATGACTATCTCGTGCTGTACGCGGTCCTTGAGATATTCATCCTCACTCTGAACCGCAGGTACCTCAGATAGTGTGAATCATTGTTAAGACAAGCGCGCCCGGTTGAAGGGAGAAGGCTGCGCGTGGTACAATCACATAGTTAAAGAACACAGAAGAACAGTGTCAAAGGATAGAGAAATGAAAAAGATACTTCTTCCGATAGAAGAAACAGAAAGAAGTCTGAAAGCGCTTGAATACGCAGTGAACCACTACACTCCTCAGGATGCGGAGTTCGTGCTTCTCATGGTGGACGAAAAATCCGGCTTTTCCTCAAAGTCAGGCGGCGATGACGATTCCATGAGAGAACTCGGCGAGAAGATCACCTACATCGCGTCGCTGCTCGACGGATACAAGGTGACTCCTGCGACGGCTGCCGGAAAGGCGGGGCTCAGGATCACCAGATGCGCAAAGGAGACCGGGTGCGATCTTATCATGATGTGCAAGTCGTCCAGGGAGGACATGCGCAATTCCCTCGGGTCGACGGCGGAATACGTCATAAACAATGCTCCGTGCGAGGTGCTCATCGTGAGCGAGGCTCTCAACTCAAGAAACGAGTACAGAGGGCTGGTATACAAGACTGCAAAGGGCACGGTTACCCTCAGAGGCCAGCTTGGCGACAAGCAGAGCGAGTGCCTCCTGCCGAGCGTGAATCAGGACTGCATCTATCACATAGAGGTGACTGTGGGCAAGATCAGATTCTTCCACACCGCGTACAATCCGGATACAAGGAACTGGGATCTTCCGCCTCTTCCGGGACAGGAGGTCGCGCTCGACATCCTTGCCGGAGAGTCCAAAGACATCCTCGTCAAGGCGGACAGCACGGACGGCAAGGCGGACAGGATACGCATAGTCAACAGAGACATGAAGAAAGAGGCGGTGTTCAGCTTCAGGATCGGAGCCGTGGGCGCTGCTCCCGCAACCCCTGTGGCAGACGCGCCGGGACAGAAGGCTGACATCAATACCCAGGCTATCGAGAACAGGGCCACCATCGAGATGGAGAAGGTGCATGAGCCGGCCATCCCCGAGGACTTCGAAGCTCCTGAGATACCGGACTTCGTGACAGACGGAAAGTCCATGCTCGAAGAGATCAGATCCGAGCAGGAAGACCCGTCGGGCCAGGATACCGGAGCGCTGTTCACGGTAGAGTTCAAATAGCAGAGTCAAAGCGTTGACACATCAGATGCAGGGTGATATCCTACATGAGAATTCAGAAAACGGAGGGAATACAATGAAGAGGATCAAGACAATCACTACAAGAGATATGGCTGAGTCGAAGACCGCCGGCGGATGCGGCGAGTGCCAGACATCGTGCCAGTCTGCAAGCAAGACTTCCTGCAGCGTTGCAAATCAGCACTGCGAGCAGCGCAAGGATAAGTAAGATGCTTCTGACGGCGCTGCTTGACGGCAGCGCCTTTTTATTTTGAAGATATGATACACTGCTATAAACTCAACGGATTCAACATAGTGGCAGACGCTGCGAGCGGAGCCGTGCATTCGGTCGATGAGGTCGCATATGACCTTATCGTGCTTTTTGATGAGAAGATAAGAAACGGAGCTGACCCGGCAGATCTTTTCGGAGACTCCGGAGCAAGGGCGGACATCGCCTCGGAGGTCGCATGCAGATACGATATCCCTTTGAATGATTCGCAGGAGACCATAGAAGATATTTCCGAACTTCACAGGAAAGGCCTGCTCTGGTCGGAGGATCCCTTCGAGGATGCGGCTTCTGAGATCAAGATGAAGCAGTCCGTGCTCAAGGCGATCTGCCTCCACGTGGCGCACGGCTGCAACATGGACTGCGAATACTGCTTCGCGGGCAAGGGCGATTATTCCGGCAAGAGCGGCATCATGAGCGCCGAGACCGGAAAGAGGGCCCTCGATTATCTGGTGGAACATTCGGGCGGCAGGAAGCACCTCGAAGTGGATTTCTTCGGGGGCGAGCCTCTGATCAACTGGGATGTCTGCAAGGAGATCGTCGCATACGGACGCGAGCTCGAAAAAAAGCATGACAAGATATTCAATTTCACGCTGACGACTAACGGGGTCCTGATAGATGAAGATGTCATAGACTTCACGAACCGCGAGATGGGCAACGTCGTCCTGAGCATGGACGGAAGACGCGCGACCCACGACCGCATGAGGCGCGACAAGTCCGGAGAGGGGACCTACGACGCCATAATGGACAACTTCAGAGCTCTCGTGGCGGCAAGGACTGACGAGGACGCGGAGCCGAAATCGAGGGAATACTACATGCGCGGCACCTATACCGCGTACAACAGGGACTTCGCAGCGGACGTCATGGCGATGGCCGATCTCGGATTCAGGGAGACTTCGATCGAACCCGTGGTGGCAGATCCCTCGGCGCCGTATGCGCTCAGAGAGGAGGATCTTCCGCAGCTCTTCGGGGAGTACGAAAAGCTGGCGCTCGAGATGCTCGCAAGAGAGGAAAGGGGCGAAGGCTTCAGCTTTTACCACTACACGGTGGACCTTGAAGGCGGCCCGTGCATATACAAGAGGGTCTCCGGCTGCGGAGTGGCAACGGAGTATCTAGCCGTGACGCCGACGGGTGACCTTTATCCATGCCATCAGTTCGTCGGAGACGACGAGATGATAGCCGGCAATATCTTCGAAGGCATCACGCATCCTGAGACGGTGGACATCTTCGCGAAGGGCAACAATATCTATACCCGCGACAAGTGCAGGGACTGCTGGGCCAGGCTGTACTGCGCGGGGGGCTGCGCGGCGAACAATTATCATGCGAACGGGGACATCAACAAGGTGTACGAGTTCGGCTGCCGACTGCACAGAAAGAGGATGGAATGCGCTCTGATGATGGCCGTCGCAAGGCAGGAACGCGAAGATATGGAGAATAACGCCGAATGATGGTAAAATATAGAGGACTATGAGAACAGCGATACTGGCATCACAGAACAAGAATAAGATCAGAGAGATCAGGGCCATACTGGACAGGTACGGCCTGCATGTCATATCCAGGGACGATGCGGGGATACCGACCGACGATATCGAAGAGACGGGCGCGACGTTCGAAGAGAATTCTCTTCTGAAGGCCGGGGCCATCATGGATATGATAGAGGCCGATCCCGCTCTTTCGGATCTTCTGAAAAGCCCGGTGGTCGCTGATGATTCGGGACTCATGGTGGATGCTCTTGGAGGCGCTCCGGGAGTGTACAGCGCCCGATACGCGGGGCCGGAATGCAGCTACGCAAACAATAACGCAAAGCTGCTGTCCGAGCTTGAAGGAGTCCCCGAAGAGAAAAGAACGGCGCATTTTGTGACTGTCATCACGCTCATTTATCCGGATGCCGAAGGCGCGCCTGAGACTGCCGTAAAGCAGGGGGACAGATACGTGCTCACGGCAAAGGGAACGTGCAGCGGGCATATAGCGACAGAAACGAAGGGCGAGGGCGGCTTCGGCTACGATCCCGTTTTCATCCCGGACGGATATACAAAGTCTTTTGCGCAGCTCGGGACTGATTTCAAGAACAGGATCAGCCACAGGGCGAGAGCGCTGGAGGAACTGGAGAGACTGCTCGGAGAATGACTGATTTCTGGCAAGACGATCCTATAATCGAAAAGGGCAACAGAAAAAAGCTTCCGCTTACATGGGAGCGCTTTCTGAAGATATGCTTCCATCTGTGGAGGCAGTTTGACGACCCGTACTATGCGGGATTTGCCGCGCAGATAGCGTATTTCTTCCTGATGTCCGCGGTGCCGATGCTTATCGTGCTGACCCAGGTGCTGGGCATCTTTGATGTCTCGATGGACTTCATAAAGGACTGGCTCGAGCAGCACCTTTCGACTCAGATGGGAAGCGTGCTCGAGGGCATTTTCTCAGCCTCGTCGACGGCGCTGCCGAACTTCTTCCTGATACTGCTCGCGCTGTGGGCGAGCTCATCGCTCGCGTTTTCGCTTTCGAGACTGACCACATACACGATCAGCTACGGAAAGTACAGATACAATTTCTTTACCGAAAGGCTCAAGGCCATACCGATGGCGATACTGACCATACTGGTGGTCGCGATCGCGCTCGTCATATATGTATACGGAGAACTCATCGCAAAACGCGTCCTGCGCAACATGGTCGTATATGAGATGGTCAGCGAGCTGAGGACGCCTCTTCTGCTGCTGGTCGTTTTCCTTATGATACTTTCGAGCTACTACATACTCCCGCGCATCAGGGTGCCGCTCCGCGCGGTGCTGCCCGGTTCGATAGTTGCGACGGCCGGCATCATGGTGGTCACATGGTTCTATTCGCTTTACATATCCAGGGCTACCAACTACAACCTGCTGTACGGAGCGTTTTCGAACATCGTCGCCATGATGCTGTGGTTCTACCTCATAAGCTGGGTGCTCTGCATAGGCATGATGTTCAATAAATCCTGGGATATACACATGAAGCGCGGCAGGCTGACTCCGGCCAAGATCAAGGAATATATGTTCAGGCAGTACGGCGATCACGGCGAAGAGATGTGGAACAAGCTCATCATAGGCGAATACGACATGACTGACAGATCCCTTGACAGTCTTGCGGTAAAGGCCTCCAGAAAGTTCGATCCGGGATATAACGAAAAGCGCGAGCGCGAGATCGCCGAGCTTGTCGAAAAAAGGGCGCTCAGCGAGAAGATAGAGCAGGAACTCGAGGCCGAGTATCGATACTACAACGAGGACTTCGAGTCGGAAAACATAGAAAAAGAATGACCTTCGGAGGTTGTGAGAATGAAAGACAGACGCAAACTGCTCCTGATAATGAATCCCAAATCGGGCGTCATGCTCGCGCCGAAATACATGGCCGAAATAATCGAACGCTTCTCGAGGATGGGTTTTCTTACCCAGGTGCTGATGACAACGGCAAAGGAAGACGCCAGGGAATTTGCGAACGATTACGGCGATGAAGCGGATCTGGTGGTCGTATCGGGGGGCGACGGCACGCTCAATGAGGTCATAGACGGACTTATCTCCGGAGGATACGATATCCCGATCGGATATATCCCGTCCGGATCGACGAATGACTTCGCCAATTCCGTAGGACTGCCGAAAAACATTTTCGACTGTGTCGACGGCATAATCTACGGCACGCCTCACAGCGTGGACATAGGAAGCTTCAACGGCAGGTACTTCAGCTATGTGGCCAGCTTCGGAGCCTTCACCTCCGTGACTTACTCGGTGCCTCAGAACCTCAAGAACATATTCGGACATGCCGCATATGTGATGGGAGGCATCACGGAGCTTGCAAAGATCAAGGGCATTCACGCAAGGATCACGGCGGATCCGGGAACTCCGGATGAGAGGATATACGAGGGCGAGTACGTCCTCGGCGCGGTCTGCAATTCGAAGTCGGTAGGAGGCATACTGAGGCTCGACAAGCTGGATGTCGACATGAACGACGGAATGATGGAGGTCATGCTCGTCAGCA
>Ga0310695_10007959_pt1 | contig 16635 bp, 15 predicted proteins | sample RumenRJG_04DNA_FD_203882 | JGI IMG/M metagenome (GOLD analysis project Ga0310695, IMG submission 203882) | Bovine rumen microbial communities from Lethbridge, Alberta, Canada - RJG_04 (v2) (version 2) | ecosystem: Host-associated > Mammals > Digestive system > Stomach > Rumen | place: Canada...
AAACAGCACGTTTGCCCTTTGTTTTATAGAGCCTGCTGTGATACAGGCATTTATACATTTCGTTCTCCGTAAGGGAATATGAAATTTTTATTCCCGTTTCGGGAATTTCATATTCTTCTGCATCGTCGTCAGCGACAAGTTCGGATTCCGAGCCGTCCCAATCGGGATTTTCGTCATTATTGCGGTTATTTTCGATTATTTCAAGCTCATGTGATATGTCATCAATAAGCTGCTCATCTCTGTGTTCTTCTATCTCATTCCGCCCTTGCGGGTGGACAGGTTCATCTTTCATTCATTATCTCCCTTTTATTTTGTTTTACAAAAATGTTTCACGTGAAACATTTTTTAATCAGACATCAAGATTTTTATAAGAGTGGAGTTTGGAGAGTGGAGAGTGAAGCTGCCATTTTCTCTCACTGTATTTCCAAATGCCCACTTTAAAAAATTTTTTTAACCATTTTAGGCAGAAAAGTTGAAAGTCTGCAATCACTCCACTCTCAACTCTCCACTCTCCAAACTAAATCAAACATCAAGATTTTGAACATATTTAGCGTTTTTCTCTATAAATTCACGTCTTGGTTCTACCTTGTCGCCCATGAGAATAGTGAAAACTTCATCAGCGGCAGCAGCGTCTTCCATTTCAACACGAAGCATAATTCTTGTTGAGGGATCCATAGTAGTTTCCCAGAGCTGGTCGGAGTCCATTTCACCAAGACCTTTGTATCTTTGAATTTCATATTTTCCGCCAAGTTCAGACATGATTTTATCACGTTCGCCGTCTGAATATGCATAGTGGTGTTCTTTGCCTTTGGTAATGCGGTAGAGAGGGGGCTGTGCTATATACACATGACCTTCTTCAATCAAAGGACGCATGAAACGGAAAAAGAATGTAAGCATGAGAGTGCGTATATGAGAACCGTCAACATCGGCATCAGCCATAATGATAATTTTGCCGTAACGGAGTTTGGAAAGGTCTATTTCGTCACCGATACCGCAGCCGAGAGCAGTTATGACGGGCATCAATTTATCGTTGCCATAGACACGGTCAAGGCGTGCTTTTTCGACATTGAGCATTTTGCCCCAAAGAGGGAGAATAGCCTGAAAACGTCTGTCACGCCCACCTTTTGCAGAGCCGCCTGCAGAGTCGCCCTCAACTATGTAAATTTCGGTTTCCTCCACATTTCTGGATTGGCAGTCGGCAAGCTTTCCGGGAAGTCCTGCACCCTCCATAGCGGTTTTTCTTCTGGCAAGGTCACGGGCTTTTCTCGCAGCGTCACGGGCTTTTGCAGCCATGAGAGCTTTTTCGAAAATGGCTTTTGCGGTTGCGGGATTTTCTTCAAGGTACTGTTCAAGTTTTTCGCTGACAAGCTTATCAACGAGTGTACGGACAGAAGTATTGCCGAGTTTGGCTTTTGTCTGACCTTCGAACTGGGCTTCTTTAAGCTTTACGCTGATAACGGCAGTAAGACCTTCACGAACATCTTCACCGCTTAAATTTTTGTCGTTTTCCTTGAGAATGTTGAATTTACGGGCATAGTCGTTCATCACTTTCGTCAAGGCACGTTTAAAGCCGTCAACATGAGTACCGCCGTCATTTGTATGGATATTGTTTGCAAAAGAGAGGAGGAGTTCATTGTAGCTGTCGTTGTATTGCATGGCAATTTCTGCTGAGGCAGTATCATCGTCATTTTTAGCCTGAAAATAGATAATATCGGGGTGAATGACATCAAGAGAGCGTTTTTTATGGATATACTCAACGAAGCTTGACACACCGCCCTCATAGCAGAAGTTTTCGGATTGTATATTATCGCTGTCACGTTCATCGGTCAGCTGTATATTAACTCCTGCATTAAGGAAAGCCTGTTCACGCAGACGAGTTGCAAGAGTTTCATAGTCATATATTTCGGTTTCGGTGAAAATAAGCGGGTCGGCTTTGAAAGTGACGGTAGTGCCCGTATCGGAAGTTTCACCGATAATCGCAAGGTCTGAAACGGTTTTTCCACGTTCAAAACGCTGTTGATAAATATTTTTGCCGTCGCAGACTTCAACCTCGGTCCATTCGGAGAGGGCATTGACAACAGAAGCACCCACGCCATGCAGACCGCCCGAAACTTTATATCCGCCTCCACCGAATTTACCGCCTGCATGGAGGACAGTAAAAACGACTGTAACGGCAGGAATGCCGAGTTTTGGCTGAATGCCTACGGGAATTCCACGCCCGTTGTCTTTTACACGGATAATATCGCCTTTGAGTATGGAAACCTCGATTTTTGAGCAGTAGCCGGCAAGAGCCTCATCAATGGAGTTGTCAACAATTTCATATACAAGATGGTGAAGACCTCTGGGACCTGTCGAGCCTATATACATACCGGGGCGTTTTCTGACAGCTTCAAGACCTTCAAGAACCTGTATTTCATTTGCATCATAATTTTGAGTTGTCTGGGAAATATCGTTTACTGTATCCATTTTTCCACCCTTTCACAGAAATATGTTGAAAACTTTATTTATTTTCGTTTTTATTTTCATCTTCATTCAAGCCGAAAAGTATTTGGGTATTTGAAATTTCCTTTGGGAGAGTTTCATCAATAGTTCCCGTATTTTCGGCAATTTTCTTATCGGCATTATTTTTGGCGAGCATAAATTTTTGAGAGAAGTCATTTTCGACATCAAGCCTAACGGGCTTGGGAGATTTGGGCTTTTTCTCAAAAACACGCTTGGGCATTCTTTTCATGGGGTATATTTTGTCATTAAAAGGCTCAAGCTTGATAAAGAAAGGGGTTGCAAGGTAGAACACAACAAACGGCATCACTACCCATAAAATATTTTTTAAATCTCCATGGTCACCGAACATGGAAAAGAGGAGTACGAGAAGAACTCCCAGCACGCACACAAACGCAGCAAGTGCAGACAGACCCGAATGTATGATGACATTGGAGGTACACTGGCACTTATAGCAATAGTATTCACCTTTTTTCTTTATAAGCATAGCTCCGGGATAAGATATCTTTTTTCCGCAGTAAGGACATCTTGTCAGAAGTGTATTTGACATTGAAAGCACCCTTTTCAGAATAATTATAACATAAGAACAGTACAAAAAATTACACATACTCTCAGCCCACGCAGAATTGAAAATACGGGGCTCTTTTTTGAGGCAAGGTTTTATATTAAATTACGTTCAAAACGCTGTCAGAAGCGTTCTGAGCGAATATACGGGCTATTGCAGAGCCTATGTAAAACAGGAATTCTGCCAACAGTCATCTGTGCTTATTATAGCACACAAAAGGCAGTTGTTTTTTCTAAAAAAGAATTAAATATAAAAGATATTCCACCGTATCAACAAAGATAAGTTGAAAATTCAGATAAAAAGACGTTTTGAGAGAGTGACGGGAGAGAGTTGGCAGATGTATATTTTCAGACCGTCACTTTCACGGCAGACTACAAAGGATTTGGGAAGTTCGGAAGAAACATTGATGACTTGACCGTTTTTTTGAGCGTTGGCAAGAAATTCACGGGTTTTTGTGGAGATGGTGGAATTGTCAAGGTCAAAAATGCCGATAATATTGGATTGACGGATAATGGTTTCATTTCCTAAATGGAGATACATGGGAAATCACTCCGATTGAAATATTTGGCCGTTTTGGATAAGGAATTTATTTTGAGCAGATACGTCTGTATTACAGCAGGTGATAAATACCTGAAATGCGTCAAGACGGTGTAAAAGGTAATCTTGTCTTTGCCTGTCAAGCTCGCTGAGAACGTCATCAAGGAGAATAACGGGAGGTTCGCCTTTGGATTTTTGGAGAAGGGAGGCTTCGGCAAGCTTCATAGAAAGAACGGCAGAACGCTGTTGTCCCTGAGATGCAAAAGACCTTGCATCTTTGGAATTGATTTTAACGGTCATGTCGTCACGGTGAACGCCTTTCAGGGTATATCCGAGATAGATTTCTTCTTCTCTTTTCAGACGCAGGGCATTGAGAATACAGTTTTTCAATTCCTCACGGGGCATATCGGGAGTACTGTTATAGCCTGTTTTGCAGGAAATTTCAAGAGTTTCGGTGTTGTTTGATATGCCGAGATAGAATTGTGAGGATAGTTTTGAAAACTCTCTCATATAGGAGTATCTGTGGAAAGCGATGAGAGAGCCTTCATTGGCAAGACGTTCATTCCATACATCAAGGGTATCCGCAAGATAAGGGGATTTGGGGATAGCTTTGAGGAGGGCATTTCTCTGGTCGAGAATTTTCCTGTAACGGCTCAGATAGAGGGCATAAGACGGTTTTATCTGGCATAAGGCACTGTCAATAAAGTTTCGTCTTTCATCGGGACCGTTTTTAACAAGTGCAAGGTGATTTGGTGAAAAGATGACTGCACAGAAAGAGCCTATAATTTCGGACATATAGTTTTTTTGAATGCCGTTAAGGAAAGGGGTACGCTTGTTGTTTTGGATGAGGATTTCAACCGTTTGTTCACGATTGGTTGAAAAAAAATCCGCTTTTACTCTGGAGAATTTTTTGTCAAAAGTGATAAGTTCCCTGTCCTTAGCCCCCCGAAACGAGCGACCGCCTGTTAAAAGCCACATACATTCGATAAGATTGGTTTTTCCCTGGGCGTTGCTTCCGTAGATGATATTGATATTTTCGGAGGGGGAGAGGGAGGCATTTTTTAAATTTCTGTAATTTTCAAAGCTGAGGTTTTTGATAAACACTTAAAGCACCTCAAAAGTATTTCCGTCAAATTCGGCACAGTCGCCCCTACGCATTTTTTTTCCACGCATGGTGCAGACTTCTCCGTTGACTTTTACAAAGCCGTTTTGTATGGCGATTTTAGCCTGACCGCCTGTCTGGAATACACCGAGCATTTTAAGAAAAGCGTCAAGACGGATATAATCTTCATTTTCGTCAAGTTTTAATTTATTATCAACCATTTCTCAACCTCACGGGCATTACGAGGAAAATAAAATTATCTCCGTCGCTTGGCAGTATGACGATGGGTTTAAGAGAGCCGTTCATTTTAATTTTCACTTCGTCTGTTTCGGCAAATTTGAGAGCGTCAAGGATATATTTGTTATCAAGACCGATTTCGACATAACTGCCCGTTATATTTGCCTCAAATTCATCGGTAGCTTCGCCTTTTGAGGTATTGCAGGAAGTAGTGACGGTATTGTTTTCAAAACAGCATTTGATAGGAGTTTTGATCCTGTCGGTAAGGAGAAGTGACATTCTCTCTATGGTGTCGGAGAACATTCGGGTATTGATAACGGCTTCCGTTGAGAAAGCAGAGGGGATAGTGGCTTTGTAATTCATAAATTCGCCCTCTATGAGTCTTGTAATTATCGTATAATCACCGATAAGCATGGTCAAGTGTCTTCCGCCAGCTCTGACGGTAACGTTTTCAACATCATCTGAAATGAGGTTGATAATTTCCTGAAGGGACTTTCTGGGAACGATAATGCTTTTTTCACCGTCAAAGTCGGTTTTTTCGGTTCTTACGGCAAGACGGTAGCCGTCAACGGATACAATTCTGAAAGTACCGTTGGCTATTTCAAAGAGAGAGCCTTTTTGAGTGGGGTTTTCGTCTTTGTCTGAAACAGCGTACATGGTTTGTCTTATCATGCTTTTAAGGGTTTTGCCGTCAATGGATATTTTCTCGGAAGATGCAACGGCAGGAAGTTCGGGGTACTCTTCGGCAGACATTCCGATTATTTTATATTCCGCTTTACCGCCCGATATATAAATAATCAGTTTTTCATCTGTTTCAACACTTATTATATCCTCGGGCATTCTTTTTATTATATCGGAAAAGAGTTTGGCAGGTACTACAACAGAACCCTCTGTTTTTATATTTGCATCTATGGAGGTAGTGATACCTATATCAAGGTCATATCCGCAAAGAGTAAGTTTGTTTTTTTCGGCTCTTAAAAGTATGCCTTCAAGAGCAGGTATGGTTGTCTTTGAAGCGGTTACTCTTTGCAGGTTTTCAACAGCTTTGTTCAATTTTTGTCTGTTGCATTGAAATTTCATGGCTTTCAGTCCTTTTTCAAAAAAAATCAAAAAAAAAATTTTTTTCGCACCCTATATATATATTATATTATAGTAGTAGTAGTAGGGGCGGTTGAAAAGTTGAAAACGTCAAAAAATCGGCTTGCCAAGCGGTTTTATCGGTCTTAGTGCTATGTTAATAATATGTGGAGAGATGTTGAGAAAAAGTTGAAAACTTTTGACTTTCAACATTTATGTTGAAAGCTGTTGGTGGAATGTTGGGGGAAAAGTTGAAAACTTCAAAATTGGAAAATTTTGGCAAGAGACACTTTTCAACCAAAATGTTGAAAAGTTGAAAACTTTTCAACAGGAATGTTAAGAGAATTTCATACACAATCGCAGTGATTATCTGTCACGAATGTTTTTTATGATGTCCTCAACGGTAGCTTTAAGTTTGGGATCTTTTGTCATATTTTTCTCTATCTGCTTGATAGCATAGACGATAGTGGAGTGGTCACGGTTGCCGAATTCCTCGCCTATGAGGTTCATGGAGAGGTCTGTAATTTCCCTCACGGCATAAATTGCTATCTGGCGTGCATTGGAGATGTTGGAATTTCTCTTTGAGGAGCGTATATCGTCGCTTGTGATGCCGAAAGTACGGGCAACCTCGTCAATGATTTTTTCAACAGTCAGCGGTGGGGGCTGGTCGTTGTTGAGAATGTCGGAGATGGTTTTCTGAGCGACATTGATAGTCACTTTTTCACCGTAGAGCTGGCTTTGGGCTTTCAGTTTTTTAACAACGCCCTCAAGCTGACGGATATTTGTTTTAAGGCGTGTCGCTATGTATTCGACAATATCGTCGGGGAGGTTCATTTCAAGAAGTTCCGCCTTGCGTTTGATGATTGCGATACGGGTTTCAAAGTCGGGGGGCTGTATGTCGGCAATCAACCCCGATTCAAAACGGCTTTTCAGTCTGTCCTCAAGAGTTTTGATTTCTTTGGGGGGGCGGTCGGAAGTAAGTACTATCTGGCTTTTGGCTTCGTAAAGGCTGTTGAAAGTGTGGAAAAACTCCTCCTGAGTAGATTCCTTTCCGCCTATGAACTGGATATCGTCAACCAAAAGCACGTCTGATTTTCTGTATTTGTTTCTGAAATCGCTTGCAGAGTTCAGACGGATCGCCTCGATAAGTTCATTGGTAAAGTCGTCGCCTTTTACATACTGGATAATCTTTTCGGGATTTGTCCTGTGAATTTCGTTTCTTATGGCATAGAGAAGGTGAGTTTTGCCAAGACCGGAATTTCCGTATATAAAGAGCGGATTGTAAGAGCCGCCTGGATTGGTCGCAACGGCAAGAGAAGCGGCATGTGCAAATTTGTTTGATGAGCCTACTATGAACGAGCTGAAAGTAAATTCATAATCCGCATCAACGGATATATCGTTTTGTTCGGGTTCACGAGTAACGATTTCATCGGGAACGGTAAAGCAAATCTGTATTCCCTCACCGAAAACGCTTGCAAATGCATCATTGAGAAGCTGCATATATCCTCTTGTAAGGGTCTGTCTGTGAAATTCCGCAGGAACCATAAGAATTGCCTTGCCTTCACTGAAATCAAGCCTGACAGGTTCAATTTTGCTTATCCAGGTCTTGTAAGCAACTTCTGTCAGATTCTGGCGGCAGTATTCGCAGATAATCCCCCATGCTTCTTTGAAAGAATCCATATATATTCCTCCTGTTAAAAATTTTATTGAAAGTGCAGTATTTCGGCATAAAAAAAACTTTTTCGTCTGATACAGACACTTATTCCATTATATTATAACATAGAACATAAAAAAATCAAATAGTTTTTAACAATTTGCTGTTGAAAGTTGAGCGGAAAGTTGAAAGTTTTTCAAAAAATCCCTTGACAAAGGGAAAATATCATGCAATAATATGAAAAAATATTTATGAGGTGATGAAAGTGATATATGTAACAGGTGATACTCACGGAGAATTCAAAAGATTCAAAAATAAAATATTTCATGCAAATGCAGAGGATACCGTGATAATATGCGGAGATTTCGGGGGATTGTGGGACAACTCCCCGACGGAAAAATATTGGCTGAAATGGCTCTGTGAAAAGCCGTATCAAATTTTATTCTGTGACGGCAACCATGAACATTATGATATGATAAAAAATTATCCTGTTGAAAATCTTTTTGGCGGAAAGGTGCATAAAATTTCGGATAATATATATCACCTCATGCGTGGGGAGGTCTTTGAGATAGAGGGCAGGAAATTTTTTGTAATGGGCGGTGCAAGGTCGCATGATACGGAAGACGGCATATTAAATCCTCTTGACAAAGATTTCAACATACAGGAAAAAATGTTGATAAGACGTGGAAAAAAGATGTACCGTGTCAAAGGCGTGTCGTGGTGGGAAGAGGAAATGCCGAGCGAAAAGGAATTTTCACACGCTCTCGAAACGCTTTCAAAGCACGATTTCAAAGTTGACTATATCATCACGCATGACTGTCCGACAGACGTGCAGAAAATTGTTGTTGAAAATTATGTAGAGGAAAAAAGAAAGCATGAATACAAGCCCGATGAACTGACGGATTTTTTTCGGGCGATTTCGGAGAAGTGCGAATTCAAAAAATGGTTTTTCGGGCATTACCATGCCGATGCGGAAATATCGGATAAATTCAGGGTTATTGAAAAAGAGATAATCTTATTAACGTGAGTTCGATGAAAAAGAAAAATTATTGTACTGTCATTCTGAGGAGCGACAGCGACGAAGAATCTTTTGAAGATTCCTCACTGCGTTCGGAATGACATACTTAATTTTATCATTGTCAGAATATTTTTCAATTACATCGAACTCACGTTTATTAAAGAGTTGAAAAAAATTTTCTAAAAAATTTGTATAAAAAGCATTGACAAAATATTTGAAATATGATATTATTGTCCTTGCAAGTGGTCCGGTAGTTCAGCTGGTTAGAACGCTAGCCTGTCACGCTAGAGGTCGACGGTTCGATCCCGTTCCGGATCGTTTTAAGAACTCTCTCTTGTGAGGGAGTTCAAATTGTTTGCTGATATAGCTCAGTCGGCAGAGCGCGTCCTTGGTAAGGACGAGGTCGTCAGTTCAAGTCTGATTATCAGCTCCATGAAAGTACAAAAAACAGCGGTTTTCGGGATTTTCGGAAACCGCTGTTTTTTGATTTTTCTTATGCACGTTATTCGGGTATCATTATGACCTGTTCGGGATAAATCAAGTCGGGATTGCAGAGCCTGTTGAGATTGATAATATCGGCAAGAGGTACATTGAAACGTTTTGCGATTTTCCAGAGGGTATCGCCCTCCTGCACGATATATTTTACAGTCCCGTCATCATTATTTTCGGGCTTGGGCATGGGAAGCGTTACCGGAAAAACGGGTATTTTCAAAATATTTCCTGCCCATATTTCATTAGTATCTTCAATTCCGTTAAGTTTGGCAAGTGCCTCGACAGTTGTGCCGAATTGTTCCGCAAGTTTAAAAAGTGTGTCACCGTCTTGAATGGTGTATTCCTGATATGGCTTTAAATCCGGAACAACCGTCACCGGTATTCTTAAAACTCTGTCATTTTCAAGCATTCCCGTGTCAATGATACCGTTGTACCTTGCTATCATATTCACCGTTGTATTGAACTTTTTTGCAATATCGCAGAGAGTGTCCCCCTGCTTTACAACATATATCACTGTGTCCATACAATCACCCCTTGTATTAGTGTGGAGAGTGGAGAGTGCAGAGTGGAGCAGTCGTGTTTTACGACGCTTTCCACACTTTTCATAGTATTCATTTATATTCCGAGGTGATATAAAAAATTACTTTTTTTCTGTTAAAGATAATTTTTATGGATTGGTTATTGAAATAATTGTTGAAATGAGTTAAAATAATAAAAGAAGAAAGTAAAAAAGGAGGGCTTTTTTATGGCTTTAAAGTTTGACAAAATATCGGGAAATGATGCGATATTCAAAAATCCGGAGTACATTGCGGATTCCATTATATTCAATGCAATCGAATCTGCAAGGAATGATGAAAGCTATGAACTTTATTCCGACCATAAGAATGTTATCATTTCGACAGCAAAAAAAGGAAGCAGAGTATGGATATGGACATCTTCAATGATAAAGAATGATACGTCAAAACTGATAGATATATGCAGATTTTTGCGTGACTGCAATATACCCAAAGTGGAAATATATGTAAAACAGGATGTTTCGGGAAATCTCTCGGACTTATATGCACTTGCCTCACTTGATTTGGATTATGTGGTAAAAGATGAGTTTTCGCTTGCGGTTTTCACTCAGAAAAAGAAAGATAAAGCAGATATGCCCGCACTTACAGACGGGGAGGAAATCATAAAAATCAACAGGGAAAATCCCGAACATAAAAAGCTTATCACAGAATTTTATGAACAGTGCAAAGACGAATTCAGGTGGAATGGGGGAAAGTTTGAACGTAAAGTAGATGAACTTCTTAACACCGAAATGTACGCACTTGTGAAAAATAAAAAGGCTGTTGCGGTTGCGGCTATCGGAAGCACAACAGAGGACTATATAAGAATAAAGTCAATAGCCGTTTTGAAGTCCGAAAGAAACAAGGGCTTTGGCACGAAAATATGTGCATTTGTGGCTAACACCATAAAAGACAGGGGACATACTCCCATGCTTTACTCACACGTCGGAAATAAATCCGCCATGGCTCTCTGGAATAAAACGGGCTTTAAACTCAACGATAAACTCTACCTCCTCAAAATAGAGGACAATGCATGACAATGAGCAATTAGCAATGTGCAATGAGCAATGTGTTTTATAGTAAACGACAAAATAAATCGCCCTATGTCATTCCCGGCGAAGTGAGGAATCTTTGAAAGATTCTTCGTCGCTTCGTTCCTCAGAATGACAAAAGGAAATTTTCAGTGACGTTTACTATAAAATATAAATTTTCGCCTTTGAATAACTGACTTGCATTCGGGTCAAAATATTATCGGAGGCGAGAATGATGGATAAAAAAGAGTTCAATGAAAGCAAGTCGTTCAAAAGTAATATCGGGTTTTATATTGCCCTGACAATATGTATTGTGACAATAGCGGCAGCAGCATGGACTACTTACGGCAGTGTTGCCGAATATAACGGGCAGGTGTCGGAAACAACCTCCCTGCCGTCGGAAAATTTGGAAGTAAACAATGATGTCAGCGGTCAGGATTATGAAAGTTCTGTATTGTTGGAGGTATCTCCTGTTGAACAGAGTTCCCAAATGAAAATAACGGAAGAAGAAAGTATTGCCGAAAGCAGTGTAAGCGAAGTTTCACGGACAATTTCGGAGCCTGTTGAAGAAAATTCAAAAGATACCACCCCAAGACCGCCTTTTGAAAACTGCACGATAATCAAAAAATTCAGTCCGAATAGTCCTGTGAAATCAAATACTACATCGGATTGGCGGACACATCGGGGAATTGATATAGCTGCCAAAAGCGGTGAGGCAGTTCATGCCATGCGAAACGGTACGGTAAAATCTATCTATAATGATACAATGCTTGGAAATGTCGTATGCATAGAACACGTCGGAGGCTATACGGCATATTACTGCGGTCTTACGGACAGCCCCAATGTAAAAGAGGGCGATTTGGTTTATGCAGGCGATACCGTGGGTTATGTGGGCACTGTACCGCTTGAAATGCTTGATGAAAGCCATATTCATGTTGAAGTGCAGAAAAACGGAGAATATATCGACCCTGTAAAAATATTTTCAAAGTGAAATAAAGGGCAGTCGAATTTTTTCGGCTGTCCTGTTTTTTGTATATATGATATGTTATAATACAGGAACATCAAAAAATAAATAGTAAACGACAAATGTCATTCCGAGCGAAGCGAGGAATCTTTGAAAGATTCTTCGTCACTTTGTTCCTCGGAATGACAAAAGGAAATTTTCAGTGACGTTTACTGAAAGGAGACAAATAATAATGGTAAAGCTTATATTTGAATTTGACGGTGACAGGCTGAAAGACAAAAACTTGACGGAAGATGAAATGCTTGCAGAGGTGAGGGAATTTGCAGGGGAAAATGATATTGACGAAACTTCACACGGCATATTTGAAAAAGACGGTGAAGATGCCTTGTGTCTGCTTATGATGATAGCACACAGGCTTCTCACGGAAAGACCGAATTATATGGAGTGCCTTAAATCTTTGGTGCTTGATGATGACGGAGATATTGAAGAATGTGTTGAAATAGCGAAAAAGTGGATATAAAATCAAAAACGTACTGCACACTTTAAAATGCAGTACGTTTTGATTTTAATTTTCGGCTGTATTTTCCGAACGGTTTCTGTTTACAAAGAACATCTTTGACTGTCTGTCATAAGCAGAACCTAATTCTTCACCCTTGTACTCTGCTTTCGCATCAGTACCTTTCAGCGTAATGATTTTTACGGTATCTACTTTACCTTCACCTTTTATATATGCATCTGTGTAAAACATAAAATTCCTCCTGTTTCCTATTTGCATTACAAAACATTCCTTTTTTCCTACGGCTATATACTATCATATTTGAAAACAAAATGAATGCAATAGCAGGCTTTGTTGAACCTATATAACTAACGCTGTTGAAATTTATGCAATTTATACAATGGATATTGTTTCCGCAAAAATCTATTCATTTTATATTTTAAAAAATGGTATTTACAAAAAAAAATTTTATGCTATAATTATAATGTGGTGTATTATATATGTATATTTTACACAAATTATCACGATTAAATGGAGATGAATAACTTGCACAACGAAGATTTGAAAATGATAGAAGAACTGAGCAGATTATGCATTGAAAACGGAAAGATAGACAAAGAACTTTATACATTCCATGATGTAAAACGTGGACTGCGTGACATTAACGGAAAAGGTGTTCGTGCAGGTCTTACCGAAATTTCGGAAATATGCTCTAACAGGGAAGTTGACGGAAAAACCGTTCCGTGTGACGGTAAACTCTATTACAGGGGAATTGATGTAGAAGATATTGTAAAGGGCTTTATACATGATGACAGATTTGGCTTTGAAGAAGTGGTATATCTTCTTTTATTCGGAAACCTCCCGAATGCCGAACAGCTTGACGAAATTAAAAAACTCCTTGCAAAATACCGTACTCTCCCGCACTACTTCACAAGAGATGTTATTTTGAAAGCCCCCAGCAGTGATATGATGAATGCACTTGCCAGAAGCGTGCTTACTCTCTACTCATACGACAGCAACCCCGATGATACATCTCTGCCGAATGTTTTAAGACAGTGCTTACAGCTTATTGCACAATTCCCGGTTATATCCGTGTACAGCTATCAGGCTTTCAACCATTACAAGAGAAACAAAAGCCTTATCATACATTCTCCCAATCCCGAACTTTCCACAGCCGAAAATATACTTTATATGCTGCGTGCCGACTCAAAATATACTAAGCTGGAAGCAAAACTCCTTGATATGTCGCTTGTCCTCCATGCAGAACATGGTGGCGGCAATAACTCCAGTTTTACAACTCATGTTGTTACTTCTTCGGGTACCGATACCTATTCTGCAATAGCGGCTGCACTCGGCTCTCTTAAAGGTCCGAAACATGGCGGTGCAAATATAAAAGTGGTGAAGATGTTTGAGGACATGAAAAAAAATATATCGGATTATACAGATGAAGATGAAGTGCGTAATTATCTTATCAAACTCCTTCATGGAGAGGCTTTTGACAATGCAGGTCTTATTTACGGCATGGGACACGCTGTATATTCGATTTCAGACCCCAGAGCAAGAGTTTTTAAAGGCTTCGTTGAAAAACTCTCCGAAGAAAAAGGAAGAATTGACGAATTCAGACTTTACTCAATGGTTGAAAGACTTGCACCCGAAGTAATCGCTCAAGAAAGACGTATCTATAAAGGTGTCAGTGCAAATGTTGATTTTTACAGCGGTTTTGTATATAGTATGCTTGACCTTCCGCAAAAACTTTTTACACCTCTGTTTGCAATAGCAAGAATTGCAGGCTGGTCTGCACACAGAATAGAGGAGCTTGTCAACCAGAATAAAATTATCCGCCCTGCATATATCAACGTGCATGAGCGTGTACCCTATACAGATATAACAGACAGATAAAAATTCATGCTGAACGACATTTTTGCCGTTCGGCAAATTTTTTTGAAAAAATTACAAAAAGCCCTTGACAAATGATTGACAGTATAGTATAATAATCATCGTTCGAGAGAAATGATAAATGTTATATAGAAATGCGAGTGTGCTGGAATTGGCAGACAGGCACGTTTGAGGGGCGTGTGTTGCACGACGTACGGGTTCAAGTCCCGTCACTCGCACCAGCTTAAATAATGACATAGGCAAGGAATATGTGTTCTTTGCCTTGTTGTTATATAAATGATTATCCTCCGAAAAGAACACAAAAAATAATTGTGCTTTTTTCGGAAGATAATCTCGGACAAAAGATTATCTCCATTTATGTAAACAGATTATCAGAACGCAGTTAGCTACACTGCTCATAAGTCCTGTGGTAGTCTTTCGGCTGACCGCACGGCTTCTACGGGTGCTAATCCGTAGCCTACACCCATCGCTGTCGCTGTGGCTATGTGGAAGTATCATTGTCCCCCCCTAACTGTTGTGGCGAGCCATTTTATACGGCTGAACTCGGTAGCTTTCCTTGTCCTTTTGAGGAATAGTTTGTCCGACTACTCCAAACGCTTGTCCATATTTCCATTACAGACATTAGAGGGATGGTGACTGATAACCTTTTTCAGTTGTCAATGTACGGTTTAAGAGCAAGACACAAAAAGTGCCTTGAAAACAGTTCTGTGTTTGCTCTTATGTCAGATTATAGTTATTATACACTATACTTTGACATAAAAGCAAATAAAATTGCAAAAAATTAAGTTCTACGTTTCGCAAAGGTACAAAAACATAGAACTTAACAAAATGTATTCTTAAAAGGCTATAACAAGCCTGACAAGACATCAGTAAATTCGTTATCGGTATCGCAATTACCTTTACGAGTGAGCCTGTTATCCGTTGTGGTTGATGGATAACGGGCTTTTGGTGTTTGCTTAATTCAATTTACATTCTCATTATACTACTTTGAATACGATTTGTCAATAATTTCTTTTTCGTTATTTTTTATAAGCGTATAGTCAACTATACGCTATTCTGTTTGTGAATTTTGATAATTGAATATAACAAGATTTTCATTTATAATATACATATACTATTTTCGGGAGGAAAATTTATGTATAACGAAAAATCCAAAGAACGTACAAAGAGATATATCGCTACAAGCAGAGAACTTTTGGGACTTAATCTGCCGTTGGGAACAAAAGACCTTTGGAAAGACTATGCGGCTGAAAAGGGTATGAGTGTAACGGAACTGATAAAAAAACTTGTTGAAGAAGATATGAAGAAGAACAATTTTATTGGATAAGTGGGACACGGTGTCCCAGTTAATGAAAACAGGCTTGATGAAATTTTGTCATCAAGCCTGTTTTTTTATATGCCGAAATATTTGTCAAAGAACTTTTGCAAGATTTCTATGATAATTTCTTTTGTTTTTTTGCGTTTACCGCCAAATCTCGAAACAGGCGGCATAATGCCGTCTATATCCGTACCGTTGACTTTTATTTCACCGTCACGGAAAGCATTGTCTATGAAAATTCTTGTTTCTTCGGGTTTGAGATTTTGCTGTTGAATGATTGAGGTTATTTCCTTTTCTTTCTCCTCTTTTACAAAGGTCTGCCATTCATCAACAACGTCATTGACATCTGCCAATTTTCCTATAAACGCTTCAATCAATGCCTTTTTACTTCTCAATTCGGGACTTGACTCCACAGCCTTTTTAATGTCAATCAATATTTCTTTGTCCTGACAGTTGGAATGATGATATTTTGCCACCAACATCAAAATATAGTCAATATTGATTTCTATTTGCTTGACAAGTTCCATTTCAAATACTATATCATCATTGACGTTTTCCTTATCGGTGTTTTGGGGATTGTGGAGCATTTCATATATATCCTGATATTTTCCGAGATAATCCTGCATTTCCCTTTCCGTCAGAATTTCCATACCCGAAAAATCATCAAATGATGAAAGCAAGTTCCTCATTCTCAAAATCGCACCAAACAGCTTTACAAATTCCTTTTGATTTTTTTCACCAGTGATTTCAGTTTCCGAAACGGGATATTTTTCTTGAAGTTCGGCTATCATATCGGCATAGCCTTTTTGTTGATTGCCATTTTCATCTTTATAACCTTTATAATATTCTTCAAAGGTTCTTATTTTTACAACTCCACTTGCATTTTTATCACCAAAAATACTTAAAGCCTTATCCATATCATCATTAAGATTTCTGAAACAAACAATATTGCCAAATCTCTTGATTGAATTGAGTATGCGGTTTGTCCTTGAAAATGCCTGTATCAGTCCGTGCATTTTCAGGTTTTTATCCACCCACAACGTATTGAGAGTAGTTGCGTCAAATCCCGTCAGAAACATATTTACCACTATCAGCATATCAAGTTCCTTATTCTTCATTCTCAAAGATACGTCTTTGTAGTAGTTCTGAAACAGTTCTCCGTCTGTACTGTATTTTGTTTTGAACATTTCATTGT
>Ga0310695_10007963_pt1 | contig 16627 bp, 24 predicted proteins | sample RumenRJG_04DNA_FD_203882 | JGI IMG/M metagenome (GOLD analysis project Ga0310695, IMG submission 203882) | Bovine rumen microbial communities from Lethbridge, Alberta, Canada - RJG_04 (v2) (version 2) | ecosystem: Host-associated > Mammals > Digestive system > Stomach > Rumen | place: Canada...
GTCTAGACAGCATCTTTGTCAGCAGTCTTTTTGTTTAGATAAGAGTTGTTGTTGCCTATTGTAGATGTGAAGTTCTTCTGTATCAGCTTAGATGCTAGATCTTTGCATTCTTCCCATATCTATGCATTGTCTGGATTGTCTAATGCTTGCTTAGGCACAAAGAACACATAGTCTTTGTCTGTCCATCCCCAAGTGATCTTCTTGAAGCATGTGAATGCTGATTTCTCTTTGACTACATCTACAAAGCAGTTTGGATCACCATTAGCTCTATTCCATATCACACTTGCTATTGCTTCACGTCCTGCTGAAGACTCTCCACTAGCTTCTTTCCATAATAGCTATGCTATGACATTAGCGACATTAGTGATGCTCATGCCGCCAAGCTGCTTCTAGCTTTTTCCAGAATCTACAATAGCTTTCTTGACTTCTGGATGCTTGACTGTGAAGACTTGCTATGGGACATATGTTGCAGCTAGCTTCAAGTTATGCCCAAGGTCTTTTGCGAGAAGTATGTTTGGAATAGCCATCAATGACGCTATCATGCTTAATGTGAACAATCTAGCTCCTTCATTTAGTTCATCTTCATATATAGGCAGTTCACTGTCTACTAGCTATTCTGGTGAAAGCTTGTCATGTATCAGCTCTATTATCTCTTTTGCAGTCTTGTCATAGTTGATGTCTTCTAAGTCAATTCCAGTTATCTAATGCAAGATTGGTATATATCCAAACTTGTCTAGAAGCTTGAATGTAGAGTTGACTTCAAGCCATTTCTTGTCATTTCTCAGCTTGTCAGCTTCTTTCTTGTTTTTAGGCGTAGACTATGCTTTCCTAAATGATCTTATCTTGCTGAACATCCTGCCAGTCTTGGCAATGCATCTGTCTAGCTGTTTAGACATCTCATTCTTTGAAGACTAGTCTTTTGACTTCAAATACAAGAATGCATATTCATACAATTTTAATATCAAGCTACGTAGTTCAGAGAACTTGTTGTCAATGTTCTTGATGTCTTTCTTTATGAACTTCTTGTATGGATTGAATGTCTTGCCTTTTATGTCAGGCTTGACTATCCATCTTTTATTGTTGAAGTCATAGCATCCACATGACATCATGTCTTGGTATTCATTTGGCTAGAAGTACACTTCAGTCTTGACATCGTCAATATATGCATATCTAGGATTTCGCTCAATGAAAGACTTGAACTTTGACTTCAGCTTTCTGTTGAACTCATCAGCATCTGACTTCTTTATCTGGTCTGATGAAAAATGTATGTCAATGTCAGAGTTCTTTGAATACTAGTTGGAAGTTATAGACCCAACTATTCTGACATTGACATCATCTATCTTGAAAGTCCGCTTGAACCAGTTGACTATATGCTAGACTTTTCTTTCAGCTTTTTTAGTCAGCTTAAATGTTTTTTTTTATCTTTTCTAGACACTGACTGCCAAATCGCTTTATGCAGAGATCCTTTTGGAAAGTCTATCACTGACTCATTTGCAGTGCCTTGCTTGCGCATAGCATTCAGCTATTCAATAGCTTGCTGCCGTTTGTCATGCTTCTCTTTGTCCAAGTCTCTTAGCTCATATGTCTTGTTTGCATTATATGCGACTTTTGCTTGGCCAACTTGAGCTCTTGAAGCTGTGCCCCACTAAGGGACTTCTACGCCATGCAGCTAGTCAGTCTTCTTGTCTAGCATCTAGTAGACTTTGACTGTAGGCGCATCTTTGCAGATCTGCTTGACGTCTTCAATCACGTTCAAAGAAGCTTTGACAGCATTCACATAGTCTTGAGTAAGCCGGTAGTTTGGGCTAGCCTCATCTTTAAGCTTGTCTAAGAAGACCTATACATGTCCAGGAGTAGTTCCACGGCCATATAATGCAATGCTGATGTGCTGTTTGAATATCTAGAGATTCTTGTTGAACACATCACTGAACACAAATCTATTGATGTCAAATCCAAAACGCTTCATAGTGTCATCAATTGACAATACAATTCTGTCTCCCTAAGGGCTCTTGGGGTTTTTCAACATCCAGCAATACCATCCTGACAGGCCCATGTCATTTCTTGTAAATGAGCCTTTCATCTTTGGCACATATACAAAAGCAAACAATGCTCCATCAAGCTTGCTAGTGAATGAGAATCCACAAAGATGAGCCCATTTGTTTGCTGCTAAGCCTGGGAATTTATATGGGTTATGGAAATCGCCTGTTATCTGCCTATAGTCTACAATAGGCTTGTTGGCCTATAATAGGCAAAATGGCAGGCAAGACTTGACGACACCGCCCAAAGAAGAGTCATTTTGGAAGTTAATCATGATTATTCAATCTCATTATGTATTAGGATTTGAAGCTTTAAGATTTGGATTTCTATTATGCTTTCTGAATTCTTGCATGTTCTTAGCAAAGACTTCTCTGAACTGCTTTTCTTTTCTTGGATCACCAATGATGTCCATGAAGCCTCTGCTGCTCTTTGCGCCAATCTCGTTGAATGACTTCTTTATTACATCAAAGAAACGGCCTTCATATCTCATGAATCCTGCTGGAGACAATCCCAATGCTTGGCCAAAAAGCTCTTCAGTGCCCCAATTCTACATGCCAAAGATCTTGCGTATGAACATGATCTCATCTGCCATTCTAGATGGGTTGTTTGCCCATGTCTTCTAAGCATCAGATATCAGCTCTACCATAAGGTCTTTTCTGTCTTTTTCAGACATGCCATTTATGACTTTGTTGAAAGACGTCTCATGCCAAGTGCCACGGCTTGTCTTCCCATTTTTAGTTCTAAGTCCACTAGATGCTTTTGCTCCACGCTCAGCTCTAGAAGTGTCAAATGCAATGTCTCTACGCTTCTGCGCTTCTATTTCATGGCGTACAGCAGCTGTTGGCTTATACGTCTTGAACAATGACATAGCATGCTTTTTAGCTTCTGGGTCATTCAACATGCTGACATAGTCTTTCAAGTCATCATCTGAAAGATCAGAAAAGTCGCCTTCATTTATGCAGTCAGCTATCCTCCGTGTCTTTCTCTTGACTAGCTCTTCTTTGACTATCTGCTATATGTCTTTCTTAGTTGAAGTCTTTCTAGCTTCATTCACAAAGCTGTCAATCTCATCTTCTTCAATGTCTTCATCTTCATCTTCTAGCATATGTGCAATGTCAGCTCTATATTGCACCTAGTCTATAGTGTCATCATCATCGAAGACTAGAGCGTCATTGAACTCATCTTGCTCTTTTTGAGAAAGCTAGTCGAATGAGCCAGCTGACAGATAGCATGCAAACAGCTCTTTCAATGTGTCAAGAGGCGCAGTGAACTCTACTTCAGTTATGCCAGTGGATGGATCAGACTTGACTATCTTTATGTCAGATGTTGACAAATTGAACTTAGTCTAGATGTCTTTTATGAAATATGACGCAAATCCATCTTCATTAGTGATAGACAATGTCAATGTAGTCCTACGGACTTCTGGAGCTTCCTCTTGCTCAAGGCATGGCTCTACATTGTCATTCAAATGGTCATCATACTCTTCTTCATCAAAGCTTGCATCATCTTTGACATCACATTCGCCAAATCCCAAAGCATTCAAGTCTACCTTTTCACCATATTGCTCATATAGCTCATCATCTTTCTCCTAGAACTTTTCTAGAAGAATCTTGTTTCTCTTCTGCTTTGCTTTTTCTGACTCTTGAAGCTTGCGCTCAAAATTCATCTAGTTAGCTATAGCCTAAATATCTTTCTATGACATTGTCGTAAAACCTTTTGATTATTTTAAATTATTTACTTTTTGTCTAATCAAGTGAAAGCCATACAGCTTGAAAAGTCTCCACCAAAAGTTGAAAACTATGGCACGATGTGGTTCTAGTGCTCAGGGTCTTTTGGCCCATAAGAGCCCTTCTGCAGAAGCCATGAGTCAAAATCGGCATATCGTCCGCCATCTTTGGTCTTCTTCCAAGCAGTGCGTATTGCGCTTGCATACATTGTATGCAGTTCTGGCTCATATGTTGTGACTTTCTTGTCTTCAGCTGCAGAGCAGAGCTTCAAGATTGGAAGCTGAGATCCGGCTCCAGCTTTGAATGTCGCATCATGCATGAACATTGATGTGATGTAAGCTGCGATGTCTGGCGCATTCTCATCAGCCATGCCCGGCGCTGGCGCTTTCATTAGATTCTCAGTGTCTATCATGCTGCCGCTGTAGCAGCTGTCAAAGAATCCAAGTATTCTGTTCTTTGCTCTCTTCAAGATGTCATATATCTCTCTAGCAAGAACATATTTATCATATAGCCGAAAGCAGCGAGTAGCTCCATGCGCATTCTCATAGAACATGAAGAATGGCCATTTTATGCCTTCTTCAAGCAAGCTTAAGAAGTTGTCATGAGTAGCTTGCTCATCATATATGATGTTGACGTGGTTTGAATGCAGGTGAAAGATCTCTTCTATCCAGTTTCCTGCGCTGACCGGATGGATGTCTCTCCTATAGTCAGCCATTGCTATGAGAGCAAATGTCTAGTCTGGCGATGAGATCTTCCTGAAGTCTAATGGCTGTTCAGCCAAGTCAATGCTCTAGTATGCGTCAATGTTGAATTCCATATGTCACTCCATTCTCCAGTCTTGGACTAGGCAAGCTCCTTTGACAAACAAGTGGGACAATGTGTCAATTGTCATTCTATTGAAGCCAGCAATGCCTGAGCTTATGCCCAGAGTGTTCTGCAAGATGACATGCTGATCATCCATCTTGTAGGCAATGAACCCTTTAGTGTAGTCATCTGAAAGCTTGCTTGCAGGCAATTCAATGTCAAATGCATGCGCATTCTTGGTAGTGTCAGTCAATGCAAGCTCTACAATTGCGACTCTATGCTAGTCCATGTAGTATCTAAGAGATTCAATAGTGTTGAAGTAGACTGCTTTGCTTTGACTTGCATATCCAAGATCTATCACTGCATTCAAGACTTCATCAAGAGCCAGCCATGCGCCGTCTTTAGCATTAGCTAGAATGCAAGCTCTAGAATAGATTGACTCTTTGCATTCTTTGCATATCCGGCATTGCCTTGTAGTGGCATATAGCAAGCTTTCTAGATATTGGATGACTAAAGTCACAGAGCTTGTGAATGTGACATCTTCATATGGCATGGATGCTAGATTGAGATTGTCTATGCATTTCATCTCAATGAAAGGCACGTTCTAGAATTCAATTTCATTTTTGCTAGCTTTGAACATGTCATGTCTCCTATGCTTTGACCCAGAACAATGCTGTCAAGCCATTGTTGATCAGATCTTCATCATTCCATGCCATAGTCGTTGGCAATGTCTCAATCTAGACATCATCATCTTTATGGATTTCATCATAGTCATCTGAAAGAAGATGCAGTATCTGCATTAGCTTTTTCAATGCTTTTTTCAATATCTTCATGGTTTATATATTTACTTTACTGTATAATCTTTAGCATGAAGATTAAATTGCTCCATAAGCTGTTGGATTTAGCTACTTACATATATGAAGAGCTAGAAGACTAGTATACTGATGACAAGAATCTAGGCCGAGAATTCTTCAAATACATGAAAAGCAAGCTATTTGAAGACATCAACTAGAAAGTCAAAGTGTCAGACTTCATATATGAGAAGATCTTAGACATCAACACTGAAGAGTTTGACAAGAAGTACAATGCTAATCTAGCAGCATGCAAGAAGACAAAGAACTAGATCTTGTTTGTCACATAGATTGTGACTTAGATGCTTAGGTTTTCAAATTCTTCAATTATAGACTGGTGAATCAGCTGTCGCATACTGCATACAAGCCGCCATCAAACAATGCTTCTATAGAAAATCTGAACAATTTAGACCCAATTACATGTGCAAATCCATGCTTCTCAAGCATCTTGTCAGTGTTGAAGAATGAATATGCATATGGATATATGAACATGTCTGCTTGCAGCTCAAGCATGTCTAGGCGTTTCATGCCATCTTCCAAGTCTTTTTTGAATAAGACTGCTTTCTCTACTTGAGTCTTCTCCATAGCTTGGAAGTCTAGATGGCAGCAGCCATGAAGAGCAAGCTTGAAGATTCTATGCTATAAGATCTCTTTGATCTAGCTGACTTTCATGAAAGGCCTTAAGCATTCATCATTAGCTTCTCTAAGCTAGTCTGCTTGGTTCAAGTCTGCTATCTTCTAGTTGCATAGCATATGAGCATGCTCAGACTTGATGCCAATGGTGTTTTTGCTAGATTCACTAGCATAAAGGCCAGATGAAAAGCCAAGAATGCATCTAGCATTCTTGCTTTCTAGTATTTCAATGTTCTCTTTTATGAAAAGATATTGTGAATACAAGCAGTCGTCAAAGAACACAATGTCATTTTCACGAATGCAGTTGACTATCTTTTCAGAAGCAGTAAATGGATAATGGATGACTATTCTTCTGTTTGAAGACAATCCATTGAAGAAATCATCTAGCATTTGCGCACGTATTGGCTATTTCTTGCAGCTGTCTTTCAACAGCCTCTTTCTATGTCTTGTTCAGATACTAGTCTTTCATTAGAAAGAGATAAAGCTCATTCAACAGCTGCTTTACATGAACTTCAATTTTTTCATCATTGAAATATATCATATGTCATGAATCTCTAGTCAATGATCTGAAGAATTCATTCAATGCTGAGAAGACTTTTTCATTCTTCTTGCTTGAGATGAATGTGTTCGGCATCTTCTTCAAGCTAGACTCGAAGCAGTTCAAGCGTTTTTCAATGAAGTCTCCATGCATATTGCAAAGCCATTGCTTTGACTCAAGGATGCCATTGACAAAGCGATCGCCATTTGATGAGACCATTTCGCCAATTGATGGATTTGTCACAGTGTCTATTGTGCAAAGCTGGAGGTCTACTACTTTTCCAGAGTCATCAACATCTCCAAGAGCTCTAGTAGACAACCCCCATTTTGTGCCATAGTTGGTCAATGACGCTAGAATGTCTCCACATGGAGTGCCTTTTATTCCAAATTTTGGATCTGAGCAGAGAATCACGCCTTCAACTATCCAGACTTTGTTGTCTTCTTCTATTGACAGCATTCTAGCTGAAGCTCTAGTTGGGTCAATTTCAGGCGAAGAGCTATGCTCAAGTTCACAAAGAGCACGGCCTGTCTTCACCATTTCAGTGTCAAATCTCTCAATTTCACGCTTTAGAAGCTCATATGGATAAGTGCGGCCATTTGCATTCTGCCGTTCAGAGCATGCTCCAATCCCCTTGAACTTCATAGTCAAAGGCTTGTTAGGGTCATTGTCGCTCTTTATCATCTAAACTTCTTGAGCGGATTCTGTTATCAGCTTTAAATATTTCTTACTCATAGTCAAGTCACTAGATATTTAAATTTCATTTATTATTTACTTCAGCGTCATCAGAAGACTAAGCATCGTCTTGCTTTTTCTGCTTTCTAGAAGAATTCTCTGCATCATCTTCTGGAGCTTTGTCTTTAGACTATTTTGCTGGCTTCTCCTAGACATCTGGCTTGCCATTGTCTTTTGATGCCATTATCTTGATCAATAGCTCATCTCTAAATGAGCGTATGTCATTCTTGTCTACGTCATAGTATATGACTAAGCCTTCAGGCCTTTTCTTTGGACGGCCTCTCTTCCTCTAGAATTCTGGTGGGATCAAGTCTCTCTTCAAAGTGCCTTTAGCTTTTCTCTTAGCGCCATTAGACTTCTTTGTGAACACAAAGTCTACAATGCCCTTCTTCATCAAGTCTACAAGATGCTGGGCTTTCTTTGTCATTTCACATAAGATCTAGAAGTCTGTCATAATACACCTCATATCACTATTCTATGAGTAGCTTTGTCATATTTATAATGCTTAGGGCTGTCTTTAGGCTCTCTCCTTTTCACACGCATGTACATGTCTACAAGCATTTCACCTGAATTCCATGTGTCATAGAAGCATGGCGTCCTGTTGCTTTTGTTCAAGTTTGCGCAGACTATATGCCCACCATGCCTAGCATTCTCTGACTTAGCTTTCAAGTTCTCTTGCAAGCCAACAAGAAAGACGCCTTGCCCTTCAAACATGTCTATGAAGTCATTCAATGTCATTCCACTTGCAAGACTTCCATCATCTAGAGCGCCGATCAAGTCTATGTCTTCTTGGCTCATCTCATCCGGTATGAACATGTTGTTTTCATAGTAGTCTTCAACTACATCAAAATACTCGTTGAATATGCTATGGATGTAGTCAATGTCTACGCCAGTCTGTCTTACTATGCCATATCCATTCTTGTATTTTATCTTGAACTTCTTGCATACTTCCTTGTAGTTCAAGCCAGTGGCAGCTGACACTGCACGTATTGCGCAGTCATCAATGTTCTTCTGCCATGGATTGAAGTTCACTCTATACCATTTTATTCTTTGCATAAGCTATTATAGATTTTAGTTTATTTACTTTTGATCTATTTCATGTAAATAACCATATATGCACTTAGTTCCAAGAAAAATCTTATTTGAGCTATTGTCGAATAAAAAGCCAATCTAGCTTCTAGAGACAGAGAATAAGTGGTTCAATAAAGTCTGCACTACTGCTACTGCACAATACAAGAAGATCAAAAGCTCTAATGGCCTGACTGATGAGATGATGGATGAGTTTTCAGCCATAATGCTAGATTTTTTCAACAAGAACACTACTAGCATTAAATATGTAGACTAGGGGTCATCACGAATTGTTTTTGATCTTTGCGATGGAACAGCATTGAAGATGGCTAAGACTCTAGCTGGCATAGCTTAGAACAAGCAAGAAGCTAGAGTATGCATGAACCCAGTCTATAAGTATGAGATATTTCCGGATTTCTATGATGTAGACAAAGACCATTGGCTTGTCTTGAACTGCGAGCTCTGCGCTAAAGCTGAAGTTGAAGACTTCAAACGGCTATTGCATATGCCTTAGACTGTCTTGATGTATCTCATTGAATTCATCATTGAAAATGATGTTGAAAACGGCCAATATCCAGAGCTTCTCAACATGTATGAGAATGCAGGCTAGCATGGCGCTGCGCATTTCATTGACAATTTGATGAACAATGGCTCAAGAGCATTTGATGCTATACGCTCATTGATAGAATTCTATAGAGAGTTTGGCGGAAAAGAGCTTCTCTACCAAGATTTGCAGACAGTCAAAAACTGGGGTCTTGCAATTAGAGATGGCGAGCAAGTCTTAGTAGTCATTGACGCTGGGTTCAATGAAGAAGTCTTGAACTAGTACTATTCATGATTTTGCATTTGGCTAGAACAATTTCCAGTCTCTATAGCTATGCATGTATAGTTTAGCTATGGCTCTGTTGCTCTTGTTGTTTCGGATTGCATCTTTGCCATATGCAAATTCATGGATGTAGCCAATATATTGCTTGTCATATGCTAGTTTGACTATTGGCACATGATGGTATTGGCACCACATAGACAATGCTTCATCATCTCCTAGATTCTTTGGCTTGGTCAAAAACACATCTTTAGTCAGCTTCAAGATCCGTGGATGCAGAAGAATTGCGCCATTATATGGCTTGTTGCATATGACATCTTCACCGCCTAGCTAGTCTTTAAGATATATCTTCAAAGTCTCAGCGTTCTTGTCTAGAATTCTAGCTTGGATTGCCACTACTACACGATTGTCATAATGCTTTAAGCCCTTCTTCATGAAGCTAATGTAGTCTGGCTCATATATTATGTCGTCATCTACAATTGCATAGTAGCCAGCATAGTCTTCAATCCAGTACATTTTGTTCATGCATCCTAGATCTGGAATGCCATTCTTGCCATTAGCGCATATAGCTACTATCTTGTCAGACTTTGGGCAATTGCCAGGAATCTCATCATATTCATTAAAGCATATGCATAGACGGTCTACTTGGGGAAGAATTGACTCAACAGCTCTTACATAGCAGTCTTTTCTAGCTGGAAATGTCGCCATACAGGCAGTAATGGGTATTTTGCTCATATAATATCTATAATATATTACTTTTTTGCAAAAATGTATTTTTTGAATATGATAGACAAAGAAATAGAAGAGTTTTTCAAATTGCATGCTAAATGGAACAATGACTAGCTATAGCCAGACACATATGACTATAGGCATTTCATCTAGCTTAGAGACTAGTTCTTTGCTGAAAAGCTAGAATAGCAGATTGAATATATTGCTGAAGCTAGATGCAAAGATGAAGAAGAGCTTCAGATATTGTCATAGGTCTAGGGAATGACTATGCAAGATGTCATGAATGTGCTCGATGAGTCTTGCCGTATTGCGACAGAATCTGAAAAAGAGAAGAATTTGCCTGAGATCTAGCAGAAGATAAATGATGCAAGAAGAAGCTTGTCTTTGTATAGTGTAGCTAGACTATTCAATTCACATTCCAGATAATAGTAAATAGCTATAAACAATAGACTAGAGTTTGCATATGATGAATGAAGATGACAAAGATGACAAGGCTAAGCAGAAAAAGCAAGAAACTCCACAAGAAGAACAAAATGAAGAGCTTAACTTAGACTTGAGGAAAGTCAAATGCTTTGGATTCAAGCCAAAGGGAAAGCTTAATTGGGCTAACTACTTTAAAGACAAGCAGATCATTGATGAGATGTTCTTCAGAAGCCTTGCCAATGATGTAGACCAGTCTATAGACTTCATTGCCAGCTATGTCATAAGAAACCTTGATGATGACATGGACTATGACATAAAGTTCAACAACAAGACTTTATGCTGGGAGATGTCTATTCTAGACTCTGACAAAGCTGAAATTGATGAAGAGTACTACACTGCAATTGCATAGTCGCCATTCATGAAGAAGCTTGCATAGTCTACGTCAGTCATACTTAGGCATGTCTACAGCTAGTTCCAAGACAACTATCCAAAGATCAAAAGAGATGCTGACTTTGCATTAGTTGACACTGATGGCTTGCATATGATAATGGACATGCTTGACAAAGACATGACATTTGAGAACATCAACAGCTGCAAGTTCAACTATATTTTCTGATCTATTTTTGTATTTTATATGCAATATGAATAGATTGTCTCAATTCTTCAAGCATTTTGGCTTTGAAATGCCATGGTGGGATAAAGACTCTAGTCCATCTAGCACGATCAAGATAGAAGTAGATAGACAGATTGAAGACTTGTCCATCAAAGACAATGCTCTGCTTGAACTAAAAGACTTCTGCATGAAGATCTTCAAAAAGCCCAAATGCATGCTTTCAATGCCATATCAGCCCATCTAGCTAGATATAGGTGAACTATAGCAGTTGGAATGGCACAATGCATTGCAATTGAGCGCTAAGCCTAGGACTTCAATCATGCATAGAAGACTCTCAAATGTCTATTCATTTTTGATGTACATTCGAAGCGTCAAGTTCATCAATGAGCACAAAGATGTAGACTATTCAGATGAATATGCATATGAGCTGTACAAGAAAGCATTGATTGCTGATGACAATGCTGGATGCTTAGACATATATTGGCCTTCTCTGCAGGCGATAGCTAACAGCATGCCTAGCAAAGACTTTGTCTTCACTGATGATTTTTCTTAGCTTAAGCGAATGCTACATGAGAAGTTGATAGCTATTGCAGAGGTAGATGCCGTCAGCTAGCTTTATGATGACAGCATAAGCATCAATGAAATTGCAGATGCAGGCAAAAAGCATTCATAGATAGTCGCCATCTTTGGATTCAATGAGGATTTTGTCTTTGGATTCACATATTGCAAAGACTGCACATGCAAGTTTTTTGGCATTTCATCTAATGCATTCTAGCAGATTTTCCATAAAGGAGCAAGCATCTTATGAGCAATCAGTCTATTATCTTAGATAGAAGCTAGCTGAAGACATGCTTTAGCTCTAATTCATTTTTGCATGTAGATGACGTCAAAGAAGCTAAAAGCGCTAAAGCAGATCTACAAGAAGTCTATCCAACTAGCATTACATTTGAAAGCATGCTTGGACCATCTCATTCAGACATATATGAGATTGCGCCTTCAAGCATCAACTATGCAGAGACTGCAATAGCATGGATTGAATACTGGATGTGGCGCAAGACTGGCCATAGAGTCATTTTCACAAATGAAGAGATACTAGACTTGGCGATAGATGCGACTGAATCTCCTGGATATGAGCATAGATCTCGAGAAAGCCTTTAGCATCTATTAAGCAAGCCTAAGCCTTCTAATGAGGCAATCATCTCTGCATATAGATACAATAGCAATCTTAGCTAGCATTATTTCACATCAAAACAGCCTTCTAGCAAATTCTAGCTGTTCAAAGACTTAGTGGACAAATAGACTAATGGCTAGCTATTTGAAGTAAAAGAGCTAGTAGACTTGCCATTCAACACCAGCATAGTCAATGTTCGCAAGAATGCCATAAAGGCGCTTAGCAGCTTTGGGCCATTCATATATACGACTTGCATAGACAAGGGCAAAGACATCATATGCTCTTGGCTAGCATTTGGCGCAAATAGCATTGGACTATATCTTAGAGACCCATTGCATAGCTCTACTATAGTCTTAGACAAATGGCTGAATGCCATCAAAAACACTACTAATGGGCAGTTCAACTTTGCTCCATTGCTGCCAATTTGACATGAAAATGCCAGATGGATGTTTAAAAATAGATGTTATGTGATATAATGTCTATATAGATGTTGTATTGTTGAAATCTATAGAGAGTTGACAAATGCCTACAAAAGAACAGCTTATCAAGAAAATTGTCTCAGCTAACAAGGCTTATAGAGATGGGTCGCCTATAATGAGCGACCAAGAATTCGATGATTTATGTGAAGCGCTAGAGTTTCTGATGGACAAAGAAGAGTATTCAGCTTTCAGAAACACTTTGCATGAAGAAAAAGGCAAAGTCAAGCACCCATTCATCATGGGCTCATTAGACAAGCTAAAGCACGAAGAGCCTGCAGTCGTCAAGAGGTTCATAGATGAATATTGTCCAAGCTTGAACATGTCTGCTAAAGTTGACGGCATCAGCTGCAGGCTTCATTATAAAGACGGCCAGCTAGTATCCGCGACTACGCGTGGAAATGGAGAATTTGGGGAAGACATATCTGACAAGATCCCATTTGTCAAATATGCGCCTAATCGGCTTCTAAATAATGGAATGCTTATGTCTAGACATGAAAGTCTTGACATCCGCGGTGAGCTTGTGATTTTGAAGAAAGACTTCAGTAGAATAGAAGAAAAATTTGCAAATCCACGCAATGCTGTAGCTGGAATAATGAACCGTAAAGATTGGGACCAAGAAGACGTGTCTGATGTGTCTTTCATTGCTTACACTATTCTTGGGACAGAATTCACTAAAGAGACGCAATTTGAGCTGCTTGACTCTTGGGGATTCAAGACTGCATGGAACAAGACATTCAAGCCATATTTCTTCAATGACAACAAGCTTGATGTCAATGAAGAGCTTTTCAAGTATGCATCACAAGAGTTTGAATATGAGACTGATGGCCTAGTCATATGTGATAGAAACTATAGAAATGAAGACAAATACCGGCCTGATGCTTGCAAAGCATTCAAGATCAACCAGCAAGTAGCTACTACTCGTCTAATAGATGTAGACTGGGGCGAGCCTAGCAAAGATGGATTCTTCTGCCCAGTCGCTGTCATAGACCCAGTAGAGCTTGGTGGAGCCACTATATCACGAGTCACATTGCATAATCTTGACAACATCAGCGCAAAGAACTTGATGTATGGCAGCATTGTCAAAGTGAAGCGCAGTGGAGATGTCATACCATATCTTGAAGAAGTAGTTGAGAATCCAGCAGGATGCGTTCCAATCACATACATTGATGAATGCCCAATATGTGGAGCTAAAGTCATTCAAGATGGATTGAATCTTAGATGCACCAACAAGTCATGCAAAGGCCAAGCGTTGAAGCAGCTTGCAGACTTCATAAAGAAGCTTGGCGTCAAGTCAGCTTCAGAAGCTACACTTGAGAACTTCAAGATATTGTCATTCAAAGACTTAGTGGCATTCAAGCCGAATGACAAGTACAAGTCTCAGAAGAACTTCTATTCTGAGCTAATGGAGAAGATGTTCACAAAGACTAAGAGAGATCTTCTAGCTGCAATGAACTTCATTGGCTTGTCTACTATTCTGATAAACAAGATAGTAGACTTCTATGGCTTTGACAACATAGCAGCTAGACAATTCAATAGCTCATCTTTGCCTGCGGGCATAGGCTCATTGACTCTTGACAAGTTCATTGAAGGCCTTGATGACGCATTAGCCAATGTAGAGCTGATAGCATCTGACTCTAGATGGAGCCCAATTGAAGCAATAGCCGCTAAGAAAGAATTCAAAGGCTCAATATGCGTGTCTGGCTCTTTGGCATATGGCTCTAGAAGCAAGTTCTTGAAGTTCGCTGAGGCGCATGGATATGAAGCTAAAGACAGCATAGTCAAAGGCTTGACTTATCTAGTCTGCAATGACACAAAGAGCGGCTCGTCAAAAGTCAAGAAGGCATTGGCCAATGGAGTCAAGATCTTGACTGAAGACGAGTTCATGAAGCTGGTAGAGGACAAATCTATAGAATCTAGCTTGGACTTTCTATAAGTTTAGTATATTCTATTAAATGAACAATAGCATCAAACTAGAAGAGTTCTATGACCCTGACAAGATGAGAAGCTGTCTTTTCAAGATGGAGCAGTTTTTCGCCATTTCAATAGACTAGAGCAATGATGAAAAGCTCAGAAAAGCGTCAAAGCTTCTTTTTGACCATTATAGACGCCTTGCAATATGCATTTTGACCAAGAAGTTCAACAATGACATGAAGATAGACACTGTCATTGACATAGAGACTTTGAAGAATGCTCTAGAAGACTCTAAGCGATTTGAAAAGCTATGCAGCATTGATGGACAGGAGGATCAACCATGAAGCATTCATCAATGAACATCAGCATGGCTTTGACTAAAGACCATCTAGGACAGGTGTTCAATGTATTATTTTCTGTCGCTAGATTCACTAGAAAGCATGTGAATGCATATTTGATGATAGACTGTGATGATCTATCTCCATTCTACAAGTTCTTTGAAGACTACAAGATAGACAATCTTGATGTGCATCTCTATGACTCAAAAGAGCTTGATGGACGATTGTCTAAAGACTTGAGCTTGTTCCATAGCAAGATGACATATGCAAGGATTCTCTTGCTGAAGCATTTGCCTAAAAGCGTCAAGCGTGTTCTACAGCTTGATGATGACTTGCTAGTAGTCTAGCCTGGCTTAGATGAAATGTATGACATAGATCTTGAAGGCAATGTAGCAGCTGCTGTTGAAGATGTGTCATTCAAGAAATTCAATGTCATTGAGATCAAGAACTGCTAGACTGACTTCTACTTCAATTCTGGCGTAGTGCTGATGGACTTGGACAAGCTTAGAAAGCAGAATACTATTGACTAGATGGTGGACTGGCTTTCTAGTCCACCTGATTTCATGCGAAAGTCAAACACATTCATTGACTAGAGCATGATGAACATGGCATTTAGCGGCAAAGTCAAAGCATTAGACCCCAAATACAATGCATATAGGCATTTGATTACATTTAAAGTATATGATGAGCTAGCATAGCAGTTTGGATATAAGACATAGCTAGACGTCATCAAGAATGCTGTGATAATGCATTTTGTCGGAGAAAAGCCATGGAATATAGAGAAATACGCTAAATGGCAGACTAACTAGCTGCCATATTGCATGTGGCAGTTCCATTTCTACCATTACATCAACTATCTAGTCAGCACATGCTATATAGGCATATAGAATGCATTAAGCTAGTTGAAGTAAGCTATGAATGCCAGCAATTTTTCTCTCTAGAGTATATAATTTAAATACAATTAAATATATGGCTACAAACACTGAGAAGACAAACACTGTCATAAAGAACATGAAGTCATTGTTCGGGGAGATCTTGAACCAAGTCAAAGACTTGAAGGGATAGATGCTAAAGCGGAAAATAAGCAATCTAAATAGAATTGGATTTGACTTGAACTATCAAAACGGGTTTTTATACATCCAATACATTGGATTCAAAAGCAAGAAGATAGACAACTATGATCTAGTGCAATTATTGTCATAGGACTCTTAGATGAATCTTGAAAAGACAGATGACAAGGAGATTATATTGCAAGCTAGTCCAAATGATGATGCAGAAGATGAAGATGATGAAGATGAAATCCATGAGAATGACAGCTATGACAGATATTCAGAAGCATATGGGTCTAGGCTTCAAGACTACTATGACAACTTCAGTGATGATGATCTTGCTGACAATGAAGACGAATATTGATCTCATGAATTGAAATGCAATTCTAAATTGAGCAAAAAGATAGACTATTTATGAAAATAAATAGTTTATCTTTTTTAGTTAAAATATGTGAAATGTTTTGTATAATTAGATAGACATGAGTGAGACAACTCCAGACATCAAAAACAGAGAATTCAAAGTGCTTGACGACCGTTCACATGTGCTTGAACGGCCAGGCATGTACATTGGCGGCGTGAAGCTAGTCAGCCAAGACCAATGGGTGATAGATGCTGAAACTGGCAAGTTCAAATACTAGACGCTCAATGTAGTGCCAGGCTTGATGAAGATCATCAATGAGATAATAGACAACTCAATTGAT
>Ga0310695_10007964_pt1 | contig 16626 bp, 17 predicted proteins | sample RumenRJG_04DNA_FD_203882 | JGI IMG/M metagenome (GOLD analysis project Ga0310695, IMG submission 203882) | Bovine rumen microbial communities from Lethbridge, Alberta, Canada - RJG_04 (v2) (version 2) | ecosystem: Host-associated > Mammals > Digestive system > Stomach > Rumen | place: Canada...
GTAAAGTGATTGGCTGTACTCCTGGCGAATGGGGTGATGAAGAAACGTTTGACACTCGTGGTCAGGAGATTCAGCGATGGCTTGAGGACAATGCTGTAGAGCCTTACCGCTTTGTCATTATTGATGAGTTCATAAAACGTCAATTCAACCTCCTCGCCCCATTCACGTCCCCGGCCGAGAGCGTCAGTACAAAGTTCCTGGCCCCTCCCTTTTCATAGAAGTACACCCGGAACACCTGTCCCCTTGTCAAGGCAATCTTGTCAAACGTAAACACCAGCTTCCCAACGCCCTCCGGCTGGACAACACCCAGTCCGTATGACTGCTTGGGAAAAACAGCCTTCTCATACTGGAGCCCGCGCTTGGTGCGTCGCTTGCTCTCCACGGCAAATCTCGGTGCCGACAGCTCATAACTCACCGCTGATACGTTCTTGAGCGAGATCAGCAGGAAAAGGACATCGTCCTTCACAAAGATGTTCTCACAGAGGATGTCTATCCCGTATCCTCGCGTGCCTATATGGTAGAGTTCCTGTTTCATATTGGAGATTTCTTCAAAGTTGAAAGAGGCCGACGGACCGCCGTCGGCGTTGGAAGGTGAAAAAGAAGGTAAGGACTGGGCGCTCCGCGTATCAATTTCCAGCCGGGACGGATGTTCCCGATAGGCAACGATAAAAGTGTGCATCGCACCGCTTGCCTCCAGACACGACATCGAGGTACATTCCCCGAAGGCCTCCCGGGCCTTGACGGCCACGAAATCTTTGCTGCCGTCCACAATCTTGGCTACGATGTCCTGGGAGCCGAGATTCACGTACTTCAGATCAGAGGCAAAACGCAGATGCACAACCTGCGAGGTGGAGATAAAAAGCGTATCCGGGGCCTGTGCATGGCAGATTCCGGAGCATGCCCACCCAAGGGCAATAGTAAAAAGCAATCGTCTCATTTTCTTTCAGATTTAACCAGGTAAAACTCATACCCGCTCACAACATTGACCGAGACTTCGCCGGACGCCGAGCGGGCAATGGAAGCACCAGTCCGCAGCACCGTGGAAGCCAAATCGCCCACCAGGCCGCCGAATGTGGTGCCGGCAGCAGAAATCGCATCATTGGAAGCCTGGCGCGAGTTTTTGGAAGCCGATGTCTCCGGGCAGTAGATGCCCTGCAGGCCATCTGTATCGTACGCATCCAATGCCAGCGGAACGATGCGTCCGTTCATCTCCAACGACCGCACAGAAAGTTCCAACCGCTCGCCAATCTTGCAGATGGCCGACAAATGCGTATTCGCAGGAATCCGCACGGCCCCATCCACATAATCCTCCAGCAGCCGCACCGTCACGCGCTGCCCGGACTTAATCTTCTGGTCCCGCACAAACATGCACCGGAACGGCCGAATCCCATAACCCACGCCCTCTGACGGCTCATCGTCCAACGTCGTAATAATCCCGTCAGACGAGCCAACCGCCGACAAGTCGATTGAGGCAGGGGAGTCCTGCCCAACCTGCCCACCGTCATGCCCGACCTGATCGGGCATCTCCTCACTGACCGAACTTCTTCCGGAAAGTACATCCCGCACCATCTCCGCCCGCTTCCGGTCATACTCCAGCCGTTCATCCTCAGACAGCGTCCTCGCAGCTCCCGACCGTCTCGGCGTCGACGAAGGAGCAGGGGATGCCGATGCCCCCGTCCCAAACACTCGCTCCGCGGCAGCCTCCGGCCGCTCAGCAACCGTAGCCACAACAGCAGTCCCCGAAGCCGGCGTAGAAGACACCAACGAAATATCTTCTTCGGCTTCCAGCTTCGCACTCAAGCCTTCATAATAGTTCTCCGTCGAGCCCCTGTACACCTTGGACTTGCTCTCTTCCAAGGCCACCGCATCGCCGTCCGGTATCACCACCGTCACAGAAGCCTCTGGGGCCGATGGCTTGGAAGGTTTAAACACCATTATCACCATCACCACCAGCAGCCCCACCACAAATGCCGCAAATACGGCAAACAGCACCCATTTTTTCTTATCGTCCTCCATATTACGCAAACATTATATAAGCCCTGTACAAATACACCAGCGCCCCCACAAGGCATAAGGCGACGCCGCAGTACACCAGCACCTTCGCAAGGCGCGAATCGTTCCGAATCGCTTTCATCGCTTCCGGGTTTCCACAAGGTCATTGGCCACCACCTTGAACTTCTCAATCAGCAGCCCATGGGGATTCACATCGGAGCGACGTCCCTCCAGCACCTGGCAGGTCGATACAAACGAATATTGTGACACCGTGCTTTCCCTCACCACGTACTGCCGGGCAAAAGTCTCCACCACCCAGGGATACGCCCCTCCGGCAATCCGCACGGAATCCACAATCATCTGCTGGGAGATATTGGCCGATATCAAGCGGGAATAATACCCCTTCTCGGCCAGGTCCTGCGTGTATTCCCATGCGCTTCGGTCGGCCAGATTGAACGCCCGGTCCAAATTCTCCTGAATCGTCTGTTTCTGGGGCGAAAGGGTAAACATCAGCTCATGAAACCGCGTCACATGGTCACGGATTTCCACGTCCTTGCTCATGACAGCATCTGTCTGAAGGGCCAGTAAAAGGCTCTTTCCCTGGTCCAGTACATAGATTTTCTGCCGCTGTTTCTCAGCAAACGTCAGCGCATACACGCCCACCACCAATGCAAAGAGCAGTGACCCGGCAACCGACACCAGCGTCAGGGAACTCAGTTTCTTGAAGGACTTTTCAATGTCCTGTGTAAGTAATTGTATCTTATTCATAGTCAATGGTTATTTGAATTTTCCAAGAAGCATGGCGCCCTTTTGGGCCGCCGTTGCAATAGAGCGGTTCACATCGCTGGCACCGGCCGAAGTAATTACCCAGGAAGCGAGCGTCGGGATGGCCAGCAGCGCTATCAGGAGCACCACATCAATAACAATCATATGCAGCGGGAAAGCCATCCGGGCTCCGAGCCCCGCCCGCCAGAACTCCACAACCAGCGCATCTTTCACATGGAAGTTCACATAGTCCACGATGGCCGACATCGGAATCCAGAAAGAAATCTGGATGTACCGCGCTACCCAGGTGGAGATATTGTTCCCGAAGCCCGGCATCAACGAGAAGGCAAACACAAAGGGGCCGATGAATCCCAGCACAATCAGATACACGCTGCTGACGGCCAGCAGCAGGTACTGTACAATTTTCACCACGATGGATATCAGCCAGGACAGAACGGTGGCAACGCCGCTCACAACGCTGCCCACCTTTACGCTCACCGCCGTTTTCACAACATTCCAGGCCTTCTGGAAGATATTCTGCTTCTTACCTCCCTCAATGGCCGATTCCGCCAAGGACTCCAACACAAAGGATGTTTCGCCGGACAGGCCGCTGTCCTCGGAAGTGATGGAACTGCTTCGCGACATCTCCTCCTCAAACTGGCCGCCAAGACTCTCTTCCTGGTTCTTCCGTTCCGTCTCACCCAGCGCATCCAGAATCCTTCCGCTAAGACCGGCCGCGTCCTTGTCCACCGATGCCGTAATGGCCTTGGCCACATAGTGTGTGATGGAGTCGAACGGCACCAGCACAAAGCCGTAGAAATTGCAGGTCAGAAAAAGCACGATGGCCGTCCGGATAATGGAACGCATATCCAGCCTCCCGTACGGGTCGTTCAGCATCTTGTTGTACCACCAAAGCAGCGACACCATGGCTGCAATGCAGGCAATGGCACAGGCCAGAGAATACACGGCGCTGTGGTCGCCGGTGAAAATGTACATCTTGATGCTCTGTAGCATCTCCGGATAGTTCAGTTTCGTCATGGCTTGTCGTATTTAATCTTGAACGCTTCGTCCAATCCGTCCAGGGCCGATACCAGTTCCTCAGCCGCATCAATTTCCTCGTAAGTCCCCTTGATATGGGAGTACAGCGCCGCATTCGCTTTGGAAACGCCCTTGCTGCACTCATGCAGCCCCTTCATCCGTTCCTCTTCACTCACCTGGGACTGCGAATCCAGAAACTCCCGGGCCCGTTTCACCTCCCGCGAAGCATACAGCAGATACTGGAAGCCTTCGTTTACCAGCGAACGCGTCTGGTAATAGTTCATCACAGCCGGGTCCACCTTCCGTAACCGTTCTACATAGCGCACCATCATCCGCGCCATCATTTCGTAATTGTTGGCCATCCGGATAACATCCTGTGCCTTGTATAGATTCTTTCGGACCTCCTTATAGCGCTTGTCCATGTTCTGGAGAAACTCCAGCTGCTCCTTGGCCACGCCCAGATTCTCCAGGAACTGGGCACTGTTCATGGCCATGTTGTCCCCGTCCTGCAGGAACGACAGCACCGCCTGCGCCAGGTTACTCGCATCAAATGTCGCAAACTGGGCCGATGCCCTTGGCGCCCATGCCAACAGCATCACCGCCAGAATTGTCATTCTGAGCGTAGCGAAGAATCTCTTTCTCATACACATTCCCTTTTAACCAGTTTTTTAATCGCCTTGATATAGCTCCCGCCGCATTTCTCCACCATTCCGGCCAGCCGTTCTTTGTCTTTTTTGGCCGATGAAAACGCCCAGCGTTCCTCCGGGCTCACCTCCAGCCGCATCACAAAACTCTTCCGGTTTCCCAGATTGAAAAACACCTCGCGCCCAGTCGTCACCCCCGACCCGATCGGGGGTCTATACCGGTTCAGACTCAGCACCATCGCCTTGTCATCCTCCGTCAGCGAAAGAGCAGCTGCCAGTTCGTCAAACTTGTTCAGGTATTTGCTCTGGTCCAGCAAAATCTTCACGCCGGAATTCTCCACAATGCTGTCCCGGATAATAGGGGAGGACGTAATATCTTTGAGCTCCTGCGTTACCACCACAGCCGACGTCCGGTGCTTGCGGGCCGTCTTCCAAAGTTCCAGCATGTAGGTAGCCATCTGGGTTCCCATGATGGCCTTCCAGGCCTCCTCAATCACCATCACCTTGAAATCCGAATTGCTCCGCATCTTCTCGCCGAAGGCATCCATGATGACCAGCGTCGTGATGGGATAAATCACCTTGTCGCCCTTGATGCTGTCAATCTCGAACACCACAAAGCGGTTATTAAGAATGTCTATATTCTCCCGGGAGTTCAGAAGGTATCCGTACGTCCCGCCGCTGGTGAACTGCTCCAGGGCAATCATGTAGCTGTCAAAGTCAAAGTATTCCCGGCGGATTTCAGCCTCCTGCAAGGACTTCCGGAACACCTTGTCAAGAAACGCATAGTAATCGTCAAACACCGGGTCCGCGTTGTCACCCTGAGCTTGTCGAAGGGTCTCCTCCCAATAGTTCAAAAACGCCAGCACACTCTCCTTCAAGAACTTCATCGCCGTGCTTGAAATTGGTTCCGTGTTGTTCTTCCACAGCGTAGCCATCAGGGTGAAAAGAAAGTCCAGCGCCTCGGAATCTTCCTCCCTGAACCGGCGGACATTCCGGAAAGGATTGAACGATATCGGCTTTCCTTTTTCAAACGTGTAGTAGCTGCCGTCCTTGCCGCCGGATTCCTCATGGATGATGTGGCACAGCGCCCGGTAAGAATTGCCCTGGTCAATCAGGAAGTCATGCTGACCGGCATCATAGCAGCTCTTCAGGTATTTGTTCATGAAGAACGATTTGCCTGCGCCCGAAGGGCCCAGCACAAACACGTTGTAGTTCTCAATCAGGTTTAGTTCCATGGCCCGCTCTTGAATGTCGAATCGCTGCGGCACCAGCCGTTGCCGGTCGCTCATTTTCAGGATGCCGCCGGGTATCCCGGCCTCCAGGCCATCATAGATGCCCAGACACAGGGCCGATGTCAGTTCCATCGTCATATATTCGCTATAGGCAAGCCCGGCCTCGTTTCCCGGGATTGCGCTCCAGAACTGGAGTGGAGCATTGGACGTATCATGCACCGGCGTGATGCCCATCTTCGTGATGGCCGTCACCATGGCATCATTATACGTCCGCTCGGCAAACATGCTCACATGGCAGCGCACGGTATACATCTGGTCGGTGGCAGCCTTCTCCAGATAGTCGTTGATTTCCTCGGCGTATTTGCGGTTTTCGGCGCTGCGGGCACTCATGCTCTGCATCTGGCGGCGCTTGGTGTCCAGGCTCCCATGGATGTCCTGTAACGGCTCTTTCACACAGAACCAGTTCACCACATGCGGGCAGGGGAGTTGCTGGCCAATCCCATGGAAGAAGGACAGCATCACGTCGGAGTTCTCCGTACTTAGGTCGACATCCTTCCGACAACTTCCCACTTCACCGGGCAGCTGGTCCAAATCGGCAATCAGATGGCAGCAGATTGCCTTCTCTCCAATCCGTATCTCATCCGGTGAAACCTGTATGTCCGAGAGGACATCCGACCCCTCATCCGTAAAGTTCATATAGTCCTGCAGGATTCCCATAATCTCCTCTTCCGTCAGTCTTCTCAAAGACAGCAGGGAATTCCCCTCCAGCATCGTCGCAAACTGCTCCGCAGCCGCCAACGCTTTCAGGATACTCTCCTTCCTGGGCATACCTGCTTTCAATGGCAGCCCCAGAATCCCGCTGGACGCGCTACGCACATTCTTCCGTGTCGAAAAACACAGCCACAGCCGGCACTTGTGGTCCAGGTACTCCCGCCCGTCAAAATGCCTTTCATACGCCTCCTGCAAGAACCCCGTCATGCCAGGCTTAACCGGGCATCTCTCCGCCTCATACCGCTTCCGCATAAACACATCCTGCTTATGCACCACCGTATAATCCGGCAGCAGCGTAATGGCTCCGCGCAGCGACGCCACCACGCTGTCATACTTCTCTTCGTTACAGCGGAAAGCAGGCGGCAGCATCAGCTCCCAACCCACACAGATGTCTCCGCGCTTACTCAGTATCACGCCGCCCCCGCCGTTCATCACGGGGAAGTTGGCTCGTATATCTATCTTTTCCATGCTTTACTCCTTACGGTTATGAATTTGGGAAGGCCCAGGGCACCCAGTTGCCGGGCAAGGGCTTTCTCCGGATACTTCTGTTGCAACTCCACGATGCCCAGATAACAGCCCACCATGAGCACCAGCGCCACGGCCAGTCCCACGAACGAGTTGAAAATCCCTCCGGCAATAAGTCCCAGGACAATGCTGGCCAGCAGTCCCACACCGGCAAAGACGATGTATCGTCCCTTGATGCCCAGCAGCGTAAACGGCCGGTCCAAGTTCCTATAAACGACGCACCTCATATCCCGATGAAATTTTTCAACACCAGCGCCGCGATGATGCAGAACACCATGCCGCCGCACCAGCCCAGGGCTTTGTTCGCGCTTTCTTGGTCCCCGGAGTACATCTTGATACCCACGGTAATCAGCGACACAATTGCGATGATGGCCAGCACGGCTATCACCAGCTGATAGATGATGGATCCGGCGCTGCGCACCTGCGTGTTCGCTTCGTTCAGGAAGCTGATGGCATCCTGTGCCAGCGCATTCATAGGGAAAACGGCCATCAGAACGGTGGCCATCCCTGCAATTTGGTTTCTTTTTCTGTACCTGTTCATTGTCACGTTCTTTTATTGGTTCCTTTTCAGTATCTCGTTCGCTTTCTCGGCCTCCTGTGTATCAACCGCGAACGCGTCCAGGATGTTCTTCTGCTTAAGCAAGCGCTCTATCTCTTCTTTCATTTCCTCCTCAGTCGGCCGCAGACGAACCGGCACTTCAATCCGCTTGAGCCTGATCCGGGGGATGATTTTGTGGATGTCAATCTCCATCGCCCGCCACCTCCTCAAACAGCCGGATAAGCTCCGGATTGGTCTCCTCCATCTCCTTCTGGGGGAAGCTCACCGACGAGCGCAGGAAGTTGCTGCCGTTGTCGGCGTCCCGTCTCAGTTTCACGGTGTTCTTAACCCGGTGAGGGGATACCGTCAGGCCGTCTTCGCCCAGCCATTGCTCCAGTTCCGTGTACAGCTGCGGCTTCTCCTTTCCGTGCACCTTGTTGAAGAACAGCAACGTTCGCTGGCCTATCTTCGACAGCACCGTGGCCAATGTCTTGCCGGACGACAGAATCATTCCGTCCAGCTCAACGGGTATCACCAGAAGGTCCAGCAGACCGTCTTGAACCATGTCCAGTACCGGGTCTCCCGTGTCAAACGAGCCCCCGAAGTCCATGATGAGATAGTCCAGCCGGGTAGCTGCCTCTTCTACCATCTGATGGATTTCGTTACGGGAGATTCGGCCTTTGTAGTCGTGTATCTCCAGGACGGGATACAGGCTTTCATCAGGCGGCAGCGCCTCCTTCTTTTCCAGATACTGGAGCTCCCGTTTTCTGGTGTAGGAAAGGTTGAACTCAGGGGCGTCAAAGTCCAGGACGGCCACGTGTTTCCCTTGCTGGAAATGGAGCCAGGATGCCAGGAGTAAATTGAATGTCGTTTTACCGGTTCCGCCTTTTGCGGAGAAAAATGCTATCGTTTTCATGGGTGCAAAGGTAGACCGGCACCACCTAAATTGCAGAAAACCCATGAATCGCGACTAATCTGCACTAAAATGCATTAAATTTGAGTTGGAATTTCAAAAGAATATGGACCAGCCAAAGGTTGTAAGGCTGCTCCGTGTGATGGCGTATCTCGGAGGAACGTCGCTGAAGAGTGTCGGCTACATAGCCAGGCAGCTGTATTGTTCCGAGCGTACGGTTTACCGCTACATGGACAGCCTTCGCGATGTAGGATATGCAATAGTGAAACGCCATGGGACCACCTTTCAGATGGTGTCCGTGCCCGACGAGTTTGCTCACCCCAAGCAGTACCTCTGCTTCACCGAGGAAGAAGCGGCCATCCTGGGGCGTCTCATCCATTGTCTGGATAGTACCAATCCCCAGAAGGAAGTGCTACTCAGGAAGATTTCCGCTATCTATGACGCGGCCGACCTGCACAGGATGACCATCCACAGCGGGCTTGGCCAAGTGCTGGAAGACCTGGACAAGGCCATTGAGGGCAGGCGGGTGGTGCTGTTAAAAGGATATGCCTCGGCCAGCTCCGGCAAACGGAAGGACTACCGGGTGGAACCGTACAAGATGGACATGAATTCAGTGAACGTAGCGGCGTATGACTTGGAGTGCAGTTGCAACAAAGTCTTTAAGATTGCCCGCATCGATTCCGTTGAGATTCTTCCGGAGCTTTGGACCAAGGAGAAGGAGCACCGGTATCCACAAATGGATGCTTTCCGTCTCAGCGGTGAAACGCCCATCCACGTCCGCCTGTCCATGACCCTTCGGGCCCGCAACCTAATGGTAGAGGAGTATCCGCTCACAGAGAATGATATATCGGAAGGGGAGGGTGGCCGATGGATTTACGACGGAACCGTCCGGCGCATGGAGGGCATCGGACGGTTCGTCATGGGGCTGCTCAGCCAGATTGAGATTCTGGAGGGTGAAGAGCTCCGGCAGTATGTGCTGGAGAGTATCCGGGGGCAGTGGGAACGGTATTCCCTTCCGCTGGAGCATTAAAGCTGGTCCTGCCAGCCAAGGATGAGGAGGATAGGGAAGAACAGGAGTCTGATAACCCAGGGGGTGTTGTGTCTTTTACTCATAAGGCAGTCAAATTTATGTTTGACTGCAAAACTATAGCAAAATTTTCGAAAGAAAGAATTTTGGCAAGGTAAAAGTTTTGGGCCAATAGCAACTATCTGGACGGAAAGAGAACGCGAAGTTCTTTTTCCAGATTAGATTCTCTTTCTTTTTGTTGCCTGCGCTCTTCCTGATAGAGGGACACCACGTCCACGGGGCGGGGGCGAAGTGTACGGGGTGGACGGGGGAGAGGGCCGTATGAACCTTAGCTTTCCAGAGAGTTCATCAGCCGCTCCATGGCGGGACGGGGGGCTTTCTTATAGAAGGAACCGTATTGCGAGGCGCAATTGGAGATAGATTTAAAACCTAAAAGGGCGGCGAGGGTGAAGATGTCGCAGCCGGTCTGGATACACTGGAGGGCAAAGGTGTGATGAAGGTCCTTATACTGATGATTCTTTATACCAAGCAGATTAAAAAGCCCCGATACATACTGGCGCACTGAACGGGGTTCAGCTGCTTTGACATTATTGCTGAAGATATAATTCTCCGGAAGATGTTTGCCGACCTCTGCTTGCAAGAAAGCCAACTGTGCAGCCGCTAACGGAATATCACGAGCCTCAGTTTGGCTTTCTTTAGATACCATCCAGCGCTTAGTTTTTGTATCGGTATCAATGTCGTAATATGACTGTATGATTCCACGGATATGAAGCACGCGGGCCTTGAAGTCAATATCCTGCCAGTGGAGATTACAGAGCTCCCCACTGGAGACACCAGTGGTAAGGGCTAGGTAAACCGCTATGTTCCTTGGTGTGGGTTCTTTTATGACCTGGCCAATGAGTGTCTTCTGCTCATCTATGTTGAGTGGCCGTAGCTCCTTTCTTTTGTTGGCGACATGACGCTTCGTGTTCCAAGTAGGCATCGGCCACAGTTTCAGTTTGGCTCCATATCGGCATATACTAAAGATAACGCCGATGCAATCTGCTACGGTTTTTGGGGAATTGCCCGCTGCCGTTAGATCCTGCCGGAACTGCTCCACATCCTCTTCCGTGATGTCCTCTTTATCTCCCAGGCGGGGCAGAATATGCTTTTCGAGCAGAATGGCGTAGGTGGAATAAGAAGTGGGTTTAAGCGTCTGGCGTTTCTCTGTGTCCCAGGCGGTATAGAGGTTGGTGAAGGTCATGGTCGTAGGTCTTGCTTAAGGTCAACTATTGCACTTAGGTGTATAATAAAGGATTCTAGGAATACTGCCTTTACGCCATGGGTAACTACCTCCGGCGGTTTTGTTTCTGTTAGTTCATTTGATGTAGATAGTTCAACCTTAAAACCAAAAACTATATGAAAAAAGAAAAACAGGCCTATGTGGCCCCAATTACAGAATCCCTGGAACTACGCTTCGAAGGGATGGTGTGTACAAGTGTTAATGGTGAAAACCATACCGAGAATTTCGGTGATGGTGGTTATCAGGGTCTTTAATCTTACGTCTATGAAAAAAGTTTTCTTTCTGATTTCTGTAGCCGCCACAGTGGCTGCATTGTCTGTATCTTGCAAAAAAGCCGAAGAGGCTATTGACCAAGAAAAAGAGAATACTCCCATTGTAGAAGAAGTTTCAGGTCCTGAAACCCTAACGTTTGCTATTGCTGGTAATTCTGAGACCAAGACAGTTCTTGGTGAATCTGCGGGGAAAAAATTTGCCGCATGGGAAGAAGGCGACAGAATAGGTAGTATTACCACCAAGACTAATGGTTATTCTACTGTTAATGTTTCTTCGAGTCCTGTCACTTTCAGTATTTACTCTAAGGGCGGTTTTACTGCTGGAAACACAATTAATGTTTGGTACCCCTATACCACTACTCAAACAGATGCCGCAAATGTAACCTTATCTATCCCAACTACACAGGAACAGTATGGTTCATCTTTTGAATTATCCGCTATGCCAATGGTCGCAGAGCAAATTACGGTTACGGATGCAATGGTGTCTGCCACAGATAATACCTCTGTTGACGAAATAAATTTCTACTATCTTGGCTCCCTAATTGACTTCAAAGTTTTTGCATCCAGCGATTATACGACTGAAAGGGTTCTTTCGGTTACCTTTAATGCTAGTTCAGCCATTGCAGGTGAATTTTCAAAGGATTTGACAAGCGTTGATGCCGACAATGTTTCTACATTGGGGATATCGGGGCTTTCTGAAACGAGTGTTACTACCAATCTCTATCCTTTTTCCACTGTAGGCTCATCAAAGGAAACTTCTCTGGATGCTTACATGGTAGTTGCTCCTGGCAGCTATACAGGAACTGTTGTTGTTGTTACCGATGCCGCGACTTATACCTGGACTATTTCTTCTCCGATCGATTTCAATCGTGCAGAGATCAAATCTCTTGGACTTCAGCTTGATAAGTCTTCTGCGGCGCGCGAGGCTCATGTAAAAGGTAGTTTTACATTCGATTTGTCAAAGGCATCCTATAACTCTGTTAGCACAGATGCAGCTAATTGGAGCCATGGAATCTTAACGATGGATGCAGCAAAAGATGGTGCTGGTACAGCCACAAATAATTATATTCCTCCGACTAACACATCTACACGTTTCTACAAGAATAGCACGCTAACCTTCACTGTCGGTGCCCTTCCTATTGAAAAAGTTGTATTTACCGCAACATCTTCAGGATACGCTAGTGCTCTTGCTTCAAGCAGTTGGACAAATGCTGAAGCTACTGCCGATGATGTTTCAGTAACCATTATTCCCACTGATGCATCAGATGACTTCTCGGCCACGCTTGGCGGAACTACTGGAGGAACAGCCATGAAGGTTTATTTTGATAATACGGATTATACCGTATCAAAAGCGGCTGTTTCTAACGGAACTCTGTCTGTGGATAAGGCTACTGCTAAAGTGAATGAGGTTATTACTGTTACCGCTACTGCAAATACAGGATACGTATTGAGCGAGATATCTGTTAAGGATGAGTCCGACAATGATATCACTGTAGATGGAACGACATTCAAGATGCCGGCTAGCAATGTTACTGTATCTGCAACTTTTGTCGCAGCGGGTTCTAATCCGACAATTTCTATCGCCCCCTATTCTAATGGCACGGTAACAACTAGTCCGGCAAGCTCGGCAGCTCCTGGAACAAAGGTGAGCATTACCGCTACGCCTAATTCTGGCTACCTACTCACTTCTTTGGTCGTTAAAGATGCGACAGATGCTGATGTTGCCGTGACCAATAATCAATTCACTATGCCCTCAAGCAATGTAACTATAACGGCAACCTTCGAAAGAGGATATATACTTACAGCAACAGATGCTTGCTTTACAGCGAATAAAACTGCCTATACAAATGGTCCTGACGACTATACTGCCGCCGATGGCGGAACTTGGACATTTGCAGGTTATTCTGTATCCAAGGGCACCAGCTTTGGCATTGGAAAGGGTGGCGCTAATTATCTGCAAACACCAAATTGTGCTTCTGCGATCAGTAAGATTATCGTTTGGGATAAAGGAAACACATCGTATTATCTTACGGTAAAGACAAGTGATGAGAAGACGGAACTTCTATCCTATCAACATGAGAGCAATAGTGTATATACTAAACATGTCTTTGATTTGTCAACATATTCCTATACTCAACTTCGCTTAGTTGGCAGACGAGCCTCCGGAACAAGCAATGCAGCTGCTAATTTTGAACAAGTAATAGTTATTTACTAATTAGATCTAGCTTTTTCAAAACAGCCCCATTCAATTTGAATGAGGCTGTTTTCTATTATATAGTATTATTATGAATAGTCACTGGATGAAAAGTCACTACCAACCGTTTAGTTCCTCATTTTTTGCTTGAAGAATTTGCAAAATCGATACTTATTCTTACCTTTGAACAAAGCGACTAAAATATACACATAAAGACCGTAGCGGTATAAACGCTCATTGTCCTTGTAAAGGATGTAGAATACAACTTAACCATAAGTAAAAGTTTGCCGCTTTTTTTGACTTACAAAGGTACAATTCTTTCGTTTGATTTCCAAACAATACGACATAAAAAATTATCCGGCACCTAATGAGAAGGCGCCGGATTCTCGCAAGTTATTCTAAAGCATCCTAACAATCAATTAATTATGACTTGACGGAGGAAGAATAAGGTTGCAAAGATATAAAATACTTACCACTTTGGGTATTCTAAATTAGAAGAATACGACATAATAAGGAAATGCTACAATACAGGCTGTCCACGGCCACAGGGCGGTGACGAAGTGTACGGAGTGGACAGGCGGGATATTGACAGCTGCGGTTTCAGTTGGTCTGAACAGGCGGATGCGGACTTACTTCGCCCCTTCCCCGTACAGCTCCTCCCAGGCGTGCTGGTACTGGAGGCGGTGAATGGGCTCGTGCATCAGGAGCTGGATGTCGGCACCGCTCTCCTTCAGGGCCTGATAGATGGGATGGGGTTCATCGGCTGTTTCCTCAACGGCGAACTGATTGGGCTGGCTGGGGAATTCCGTGTTGAGCCAGTAAGGGACCTGGAACTTCTCAAAGACATCAATGGCTCTCTGGTCCACTCCCTTCATTCGGAAGTAGCAGACGCTGTAGTATTTCTTTTCCTCGAAAGCGGATTCTTCCTCCAGTTCCCCGCCGGTGGGGTCAATGCCGGTGGAGAGGTATTCGTCGTATGCGGGGTCGGTGCGGTCCATAGGTGTGGGATTATTGTTTTACAGCCTCTACCAATCTTCTTCCTCGTTTTGTACATTGACCGCCGGACGGTTCATGTATTTGAGGAATGAATCGATTTTGCCGAATGAGTTGTCCAAAGAATTGATAAAGGCACAGGCATAGACCTGATCATCAGTCTTTTCATTGACTACAGGAAAAACCTCGCCGCAGACAATGAGTGTATTCTTGGACTTCATCATGCTATCTCCAGAGATGTATTTGTAGTGTCGGATATAAGTGTCAATCTTGATGCGGTTCTCTTTGAAGCGGAGAATGACATCAATATCGGCGCTGATTGTGATAGATTTAGCATAATAGATAGCATTTACACTTTTCTGGGCAATGCCAACCAAAGTGCCGGTGGCCGAAATGGAATTGTCCGTGGTGGCTTTGATGGCATTGGCACCGGAGAAAGCCTGGTTGAACCAGCCGATTGCATAGGTCTTGATACGCTCTATGTCAAAGTCCTGATTGGCCATGATGACATACTCCAGGTGAATTGCCCCGGTATCATCCGTGGTGAAATGGTTGTTCAACTCCTGCGCCCACTTTTTGAGTTTGTAGTTATTGTACTTTCCACAAATCTCACGGAAAAGGGCAATATCATTGTCGAACGCCACACACTCAAAAGACAGCGGTTTTACCTCAGTGGTATCGGCTTTTGTGTCCACGTTGACTGTTGTATCATTCTGTCCGAAGGCGGCGAATGAGACAATCAGAGCGAAAAGGACGATGACAATTTTTTTCATAGGATAGGGGTTATACCGTACAAAGGTAGTGATTTCTATTGATTCATGTAATAGAATGGGGGTTGTGACGTTAAAGAATGCTATGATTTCATCCCACAGCCCTCCACCCTCACCAATTCCCCTATAAAGAAGAGACTCCCAGTAAATGTACGGTAACCGGGGGTCTCTTCCGTTCTAAGAACAAGTATGCCACGGGAAACCCGTAACACTGGCGGTGGGGATGGCTCCCCTATTTCTTTGTGGCGCAGGGCCAGGGGTGTCAGGTAATCGGCACAAAAAAAGTGTGGAGTACGGCGTTTATCTGCAGGAGGCTCTGGTAAGCCGCAATCAAATAAACAATACTCCACACCGAGTATGGTGATGCCACGACGGGCAAAACGCGCCATACAGGGTGATGAATGTAATTGCTTATCCTTGATTGCTTGAAATTTACCAGATTTCCTGCAAGGACAAAAGCGATGACACTTTCATCAAATATGTCGGCCGGGGACCGGGAAACCTTCCCGACACTTGGCGTTACAAAAGTACGAATAAAAATTGATAAATGAGCAATTTCCACTATTTGCCCACCACATGGCGCTCGATGACCTTGCTTCCCTCATACACCAGGAATGCCGCTGGGCCGGTACCCGCGGAGCTGCGGCCGAACCATCGGCCGGGATGGGCACGACAGGCGTGTTTCGCGGCCTGGAGGGCTGCTTCGGCATCGGAATGGGAAATCCTTCGGCCGGTGTCCTTTGGCTTCTTTGAGGGCCTTCCTGGGAGGTAACATGGCCGGTCATAGCGCGGAGACCAGACGTAGTCCGGGACCTCAGTGGGCGGCGGTGGCAACGGTATGGAACACTCCGGCTTCATTCCGGGCAGTTCTCGCAGTAAGTGAATGCGGCCTTCACCAGAAGGACAACAGCGCCTGCATACAGGCTGACGGAAAGGATGATTTCAAACATGGCTCAATGGGTTTTGTGGAGGCAAAGATAAGTCTCGCTTGAGCCAAAGCGTTGCCCAAAGTGCAAAAGAATCTGAAATATTCTACGACTGAAACTTGTTGACATCGGCCCTGACGGGGGAATGCCTGCTTTGGTGTCCCTGTCCACGTCCACGGGGCGGGGGCGAAGTGTACGGGGTGGACGGAGTGGACAGATACAAAGAAGCCGATGGATCGGGGAACCATCGGCCAGGATATCGGCATGCGCTTAAACTATTCTGAGGCTTTCTCTAGCGGCTTATATCGCCAGAAGTATCCGTAAGCTGATTTCTGTCGGCCCTTGACCACATTCAAGATATTATCGATGCGGAGGATATTCATTGCCTCTCTGATTTCATCCCAGGTTAGGAATTCACGAACGACATCCCCTTCCTTATCAATTTGCTGGATGATTTTGCCTTCGCGTGCCTTGCGAAGTATGGCATCGGCATTTTCTGCCACATACCTGGCTATGATTTCGGAAGTCTCGTCAAGGTAGAGCCCAATAGCGTAATCGACAGCCTCAGACTTAAAGAAATCCTCCTCATCGCCCTGGAAAGGATTCTCATCCGGCATTTCCTCGAAATCTGCAACCCCAGCGAATGGATTGTCTGTTTCAATATAGCCCTTGACAAATGCTTTTTCCTCTTCTGTCATCTCGGCCTCTCGACCATGAAGATACTTATCAGCTGCACTATCCAGG
>Ga0310695_10007970_pt1 | contig 16613 bp, 11 predicted proteins | sample RumenRJG_04DNA_FD_203882 | JGI IMG/M metagenome (GOLD analysis project Ga0310695, IMG submission 203882) | Bovine rumen microbial communities from Lethbridge, Alberta, Canada - RJG_04 (v2) (version 2) | ecosystem: Host-associated > Mammals > Digestive system > Stomach > Rumen | place: Canada...
CGGCACCCTCGTCGGCCTCTCGAAGAAGATGCTGAACATGGACAACGTGGAACACATCTGCGCGCTGGCGGAGGGAGGCTCCCTCGACCGGGTGGACCTCAAGATCCAGGACATCACGAAATCCGATATCGTGCCGGGGTTCTCCGATATCATGACGGCCTCAAACTTCGGGAAGATGAGCGATCTCGCTACCCGGGAGGATATCGCCCTCGGCATCGTCAATCTCGTCTTCGAGACCATCGGCATGATCGCCCTTTTCGCCGCCCGGAACTACGGTCTGAGGGACGTGGTGCTCACCGGCAACCTCTCCCGGGTCACCCAGGCGGAGCCGATCTTCTCCACCCTCAACCGCATGTTCGACATGAATTTCATCATCCCCGAGAACTCGGCTTTCGGTCCCGTCATGGGCGCCGCTCTCGCCGGGATCGGAGACGAGGGATAATCGTGAAACCCGGGTCCTTCGCGGAACGGGAATAAATCTTCCATTTTATTGAATAATATCCGAACGCCCTCGCTTCAAACCGAACGGACTGACCTGACCCATTATACCATCCCCGCGGATAAAAATCAACCGAAACCGCACAGAATCGGAGCACCCATGAAGAAACACAGTACGAAAAACCTCCCCGCCCTGCTGCTGGCCGCGCTCTTCCTCCTCCCGGCCTGTCAGACTGCGGCTCCTCCCGCAGAAGAAGAGACGGAAGTCGTGATGCAGGACGCCGCTCCCGAAACCTTCCCCGTCCCCGAGACCGCCGTCGACACGTCCGGTCCCCGGGTGATCGTGGATGGGAAAAAGCTGACGCGCCCCCTGACGGAGGAGGAAATGGCGCAGTATCCGCAGGAGACCAACCTGCCCGCGCTCTACATCGATCTCGGGAAGAAAAATCCGTCCTCCATCCAGCACGGCGTCTACACGGACGGAAGGTACACCCTCGTTTACAACGGGGAGGGGATCGTCGACATGCCGCTCCAGATCAAGGGGCGGGCGAATTACAGCTGGTCCTTCCCCCAGAAGCCCTTCACCCTGAAACTGGAAGAGGACGCTCCCCTGCTCGGCATGAACTCCGGGAAAAAGTGGGTCCTGATCACCACCTTCTCGGACAAGACCCTGCTGCGCAACTACATCACCCTCAATCTCGCCTCGGACCTTGTCGGGATGGAGTACTCCGTGCAGACCCGGTACGTGGACGTCTATCTCAACGGCAAGTACAACGGCCTCTACGTGCTCTCCCAGAAGATCGGCCTCGGAGACCAGCAGGTGGCCGCGGACGCGCTGTTCGAGATCGAGGCGCAGTACCGCCACAGCGACTGCTCGAACTGCATCGTCACCCCCAGCGGGACGCACATCATGTTCATCGAGCCCATCACGGACGTCACCGACTCCGCCGAACGGGAAAAGCTCATGAGCACCTACCGCCAGCTCCTCGTGAAAGCGGACAACGCCATTATGTACCGGGGGATGGAAGACTATTCCCGGTTCATCGACGTGGACTCCTTCGTCGACTGGTACATCGTGAACGAGCTCGTCAAGAACTACGACTCCGGTTTCACCACGAGCTGCTACATGTACGCGAAGGGCGGGAAGCTCCACATGGGTCCCTGCTGGGACTACGACACCTGCATGGGCAATCAGATGGGCGCGGCGGAATGCCTGTATCCCGAGGGCTTCCACGTGTCGGAATCGAAGTACTCCCCCTGGTATCACAGGCTTGTGCGGGAAGAGGGATTCTCAAAAGCCCTGCGGGATCGCTGGACGGAGCTCTACGACTCCGGGAAGATCGCGGCGTTCCAGCAGTACATCGAGGATCTCCCGGCCACCATTTCCGAAAGCCAGAAGCTCGACAAGAAGAAATGGCCGCAGAAGCTGAAAATGTCCGATCTGCGCGGATGGATGTCCCTGTTCACCTACGAAGAAGAACTGGACTACCTGAAAAACTGGGTCGATACCCGCGTCAACTGGCTCAACGGGGAATGGCATAACTGAACGCAAAAAACAGACAAACCGTCCGGCGGGAGTGGGTCGCTTCCGAACCGGGCGGTTTTTTCTGTTCTTTTTTCGGGAACCGGCACGGCGTCACGCGCCTGATCCGGCATCCCCGTTTTTTATACTAATTCCACACAAAACCATTGCAAAAGGGTTTTGCGTGATCCTGAAAGTCAGAATGACTTTCAGGACAGTCTAAATCAATGATTTAGACTGGAATTTGTATTACTGCACGATAAACAGGTTCTTCTCCGGGTAGAATCTCGCGTCCACCGGCGTGTCCCGGAAGAATTCGATCAGCTCGGCGACGCTCATTTTGTCCCCCTCGTGCTCGCGGATCCAGTCGTACTGCTCGCGGTAGACGTCCCGGGCGAATTTGAAGGGGCTCTTGAACATCGACAGCGGCAGGAGGGTGTTTTCCCCGAGGCGGACTTCGAGCTCCGTTTTCACCCCGCAGATCACGATGGCATCTTTCAGGGGAACCCCCATTGCAAACGCGGCTCCGACGGCGTTCGGCGCGCCCGGGGTGAGTTCGGAGGCGTAGAGGGTCACGCTCTCCCCGCCGTCCGGGATCCTGCCGCGGTACACCGAGGGGTGGATCTCTCCGAGGGCGAAGCTGTCGACTTCCTCCCCGTCCTTCGCAAGGGTCAGGGTGTTTTCCTTCCCGAGGCCGAAGGAGATCGGCGCGTCATACCCTTCCCCGAAGGTGAGGAAGCCATGGGCGGGGACCGTCAGCCCGTCGAGGGACTGGGATTTCTTCGTGCCGAGGGTCCAGCCGTCCAGTTTCACGTCTTCGCCCGTCGGGTTGTACAGTTCGATGAACGGTCTGTCCGTATTCCGGACGGCGATCTCGTTGATGACGACGGACGAGGCGGTTTTCACGGGTTCCGGCTCCGGGAAGCGGATGCGCAGGGACGCGCTGTCGGCGGTGAGGATCAGGGTTCCGTTGCTGCACATCCCGCCGTCGACCTCCACCTCCGCGCCTTCCGGGACGGTCAGGGGGATCACGGTGGATTTCAGGTACTGCCGCGTTTCCCCGTCCGACGCCGGGAACCATCCGAGCTCCGCCGTCCCCTCTCCTTCGAGGGAGACCGCAAGGGAGGAGAGCTTTTTCCCGGATTCCCGCTCCGTGGCTTCGAGGACGGTCTTCACCCTTCTCACGGCGTAGGAGCGCAGTCCGCTGACGTTGGTGCGCCAGGATGCGGTGGATCCGCCCGCGATGCGGAGGGATTTCGTGGTGTACTCCATCTCCTCGAGCATCGAAAGGGAGATCTCCCCGATCACCCTGCTCACCCGGGCGGGGTCGAACACGGCGGTCGCCAGCGTGCAGAAATAGGTGTAAACGCGGTTGCGGAAGGTCTCGTTCTTCATCAGGCGGTTGAAGACGTTGCGGATCAGAAGCGCGCTCTCCCCGCCGATGGTGTGATAGGGATCCTTCGACACGGAGTGCCCGGTCCCGAAGGAGATATCGAGGTCCTTGAGCAGGAAGCGGTACCGGCCGTCATAGATCCCCTCCGCGTCGGGCTGAAAACCGTCCGCGTTCCGGCGGAAGCAGCGGAGATTGTTGTCCGGCCAGTCGGAATTCCCGCAGTAGAGCTCGATGCACATGTATTCGATGAAGTTGCGCAGATCGAGGTGTTCTTCGGCGAGGGCAAGTGCCTCTCCTCCCTTCGCGTCCGCGGCGGCGATCCGGTTCATCAGCCGGATGAAATCCTTGACGTCGCTTTCGTTCCCGGTGTCGAGGGTCCACATGCTTCCGCCGTAGTTCTCGTAGGAGCCCGAGAGGATCGTGAGTTCCTCCTCCGGCACGCCGAAATGGGCTTCGATGAAATCCGCGTCGTAGTCCTCGATCATCATGAAGACCCCGCGGTATTTGCCGTTGATGAACTCCGTCACCGGGCGGATCGCGGGGATGATCTGTCCCGTCCCCTCGCAGATCTTCAGCTGGACGGGAGTCGCGATCACGTTGTTCCCCTCGTTGTTGGATCCGCCCCGAAGCAGGATGGTGTTGGCGAAGGACAGGGTCCGTCCGGTGGCGGGATCCCGGTAGCCGGGGTAGAGATCGAGGGTGAATGTGCCGTGGTCGGGGGTGTAGGACTTCCGGCTGAACAGCTTGAGAGACTTCTGGGTATTGGCTCTCGTCCAGCCGCCGTTTACGCGCATTCCGCCGTTGGAGGTGTAATCGTATACACCGCTCCCGCTTTCGGAGAACTCCATCGACATGGCGCGCTCCCACTCGATCCCGCTCCCGTAGAAATTGGCGTTGGTGTTGCCGAGGACCCAGCCCTTGGGATTGCCGTAGCGGAGGGCGTCCTTGCGCATCTGGCCCTCCACGAGAATGCCCGTTTCGTCGCTGTAAAGCCCGACCGGGTCCGAGACCAGGGAAAAGACCGGCGTGGTGAAGCGTCCCTCGGGAGCCGAGAAATACGTGAACGTGTACGTCTGTCCGACCTTCTGCTTCCCGTCGTACAGCGCCGCCCGGACGATGGCGCATTCGCTCGCTCCGTCCCCGGTGTCGAAGTAGGGCAGGCGGATCTCCCCTTCGGCCTCCCGGGAACTGGCGTTCGGCTCCTCCGCGGTGGTCGTGGTGATCACGATCCTGTACGGGGTATCGGAGGTGAGGGCAACGCGCTCGGGCCGGGTCTCGGGGGTGTAGATCCCGGGCGGGGCGGAGGGGGTGATGACGGGCTCCGTTTCCCGCGGGGCTTCGACGATCACCCTCTCCCGCTCTTCCCTGCCGGTCCCCGACGCCGAGGACGAAGCGGGAGCGCAGGAGGACGCGGCCAGGACGGCGCACAGAAACAGTATTCCGATTTTTCCGAATTTCTTCATCCGGGGAATCTCCTCCACAAAGAGAATACGTAAAAGGTTCAGCCGCGGCGGATCCAGACGGTCATTTCCCGGGTGTCCTCCCGGTTGGCCCAGAAGGCGTAGGGGATCGCCGTGATTTCGGTTTCTTCGAAGTCCTCCCCGTCCGAGAGGCGGTAGAGCGCGTCGGAATTCCAGGGCTTTCTTCTGAGGGCGGGTCCGACGATCTTCACCATGCCCGGGAAGAGGGAGCAGTCCGTCTCCGTGCGGAAATCTTCGGGTGTCAGGACTTCGAGGGCGTCGAGATCGTCCCCGTTGTCGTCGGATTCGAGGCAGTAGACCACGGGGCCGCGCTGGATGGCGACCCGGCCGTTGTCCTCCCGCAGAAGGGGATTCGCTTCGACGAACTCCACGGGCATCGGCAGATCGAGCTCCACCCGCTCCCCGCCGGTCCACGTCCGCCTCAGAACGGCATAGCCGCCGGTCATGGCGGGATGGAGGACCTCGCCGTTGCAGGTGATATGGAAGCTCCGCGCCCAGGACGGGATGCGCAGGGCAAGGGAGTAGGTCCCGGCTCCGGGAGAGAGGACGATGTGACCGTCCCAGGGATAATTGCCCGACTGGGAGAGCGTCACGCGGTTCCCCCCGACGTCGAGCTCCGCTTCGGATCCGACGTAGAGGTGGACGTAGGCGGTATCGGCGGAGGTCGAATAGATATAGCTCCCGAGGGAGGTGATCATCCGGGCGAGATTCGGCGGGCAGCAGGCGCATCCGAACCATCCGGGCCGCTTCGAACGGATATGTCCCGTCACGCCGGACCGCTTCGTCGCCTCCTCCCACACCGCGAGGGGATTGGTGTAGAAGAAGTGCTCCCCGTCGAGGGACATGCCGGAGATCGTGCCGTTGTAGATCAGCCGCTCCAGCACGTCGGCGTATTTCCGAACGGGGTACATCCGCAGCATCTGCTTCGCGAAGAAGACCATCGAGATGGCGGCGCAGGTCTCCTCGTAGACGGAATCGTTCGGAAGGTGGTAGTCGAAGGAGAACGCCTCGCCCCAGACCTGGGATCCGATCGCGCCCGTGACATACATTTGCCGTTTGGTCACGTTGTCCCAGAGGGTACGCACGGCCCGCGCCAGTTCTTCGTCCCCGGTCTCCGCCGCGAGATCCGCCGCTCCGGTGTAGAGATATCCGGCCCGGACGCTGTGTCCGACGGCTTCCTTCTGTTCGCGGATCGGCTTGTGGGACTGGTTGTATTTCCTGTCGACCCGCTCCTGCCGTCCTCCGCCCCAGAACGCGCGGTGATCCCGCTTTTCGAGCTCTTCCTCGAAGAAGCAGGGGTCGGTGCCCCGGGCGTCGATCATGTATTTGCAGAGCTTCAGGTATCTCTCCTCCCCGGTCGCGCGGTAGAGGCGGCAGAGGGCCAGTTCCAGCTCGGGGTGTCCGGGATAGCCGTGGAGCTTCCCCTCCTCCGGCCCGATCTTCCGGTCGATGAGGTCCACGCACCGGCGCATGACGTTCAGCAGCTTGTCCTTGCCCGTCGCCTCGTAATACGCCACGGCGGCCTCGGTCATGTGTCCCGCGCAGTAGAGCTCGTGGCATTCGTTGAGGTTGGTGAATTTCCGGTCCGGCTCCGCGATCTGGAAATAGGTGTCGAGATAGCCGTCCTCGTCCTGGGCTGCCGCGATGAGGTCGATCACGCCGTCCGCCGTCTTCTCGAGCTCCGGATCGGGAGAGATCGTGAGGCGGTAGGCGACGGATTCCAGCCATTTCGCCACGTCGCTGTCCTGAAAGACCATGCCGCCGAACTCCCCTTCTTCGAGCCCCGCCGCGATTCTGAAATTGCGGATCGCGTGGCTCGGCTCGATCCCGGGCACGGCGTCGTTGATGGCCCGCCACTGGAAGGGGATGATCTTATTCCGGGCGATCTCCTGATATCGGCTGAAAAAACCGTCCGTCACACGCACGTTCTTCAGCGGAGCGAATTCGTTGGTCACAAGTCTCATGGGGAAACCCTTTCTATTTCTGGCATCAGAGGCGGATCTCGACGGGAGCGGCGGTGAAGGAGGAGATCACTGCCTTTCCGTTTTCGAGGGCGAAGACCGCGGTGTTCCCGTCGCCGGGCTTGTACATCGCGCGGAGGGACGGATAGGCTTCGAGCATGTGCTCGGCTGCCGCGTCGTCCTTCACCGGAACGGCGTCGGCGGTCACGCGGATCCAGCGTCCGTCCTGGCTCATGGCGCAGATCTCCACCCGCGGATTCGCGAGCATCTGCTTCGCCACGGGCTTGACGTAGCCGGTCTGGATGGTCAGCTTTCCCTCCCAGATATCGACGGTTCCGAAGGGGCGCACCCGGGGCTCTCCGTCTTCGGTGGTGGCGAGATAGTAGGTCCCCGCCGCTTTCAGGAATTCGTAGACTTCGTTCATGGGAATCCTCCGTATATAAAAAATCAGATTTTCAGTAATTCAGTTCCCTCCGCCGAGGTTCGCGTCCTTCCAGTCGGGGTAGTAGTCGAGGAGGGCCCGGAGCAGGCTCACCGTGGTCTCCCCGTTCCGGCAGTCGGTCAGAAAGACGGTGACGGAATCGCGGGAGGAGAAGAGCGGCTCGATCTGCTGAATGACCGCGGCGGGATCGACGGCGTCCGTGACGGTAAAATCCGGGTGGAGGGGACAGAATCCGGCGGCGCGGAGGGTCTCGTCCGTCTCCCCGTCCCCGGTGGTGATGGTCCAGCGGGTCTTCCGTCCGGTGTAGCGGGAAAAGGCCTGATTCGCCGCGGAGAGCGTTCCCGCCGTATCGCCCTCGTCGGTGGTCGCCACGCCGTAGGCCCCGAAGGACTGGCCCGCGAGGATCTCTTCCGGTCCGGCGTCGTTCCAGAGAAAGACGGTGGCGTTCATGCAGAGCCGTTCGATCTCCCGCTCGACGCTGAAATTCGTCCCCTCCTCCGGGGAGGTGCACCAGATATAGAGCTTCTTCGCGCCGACGGTCGTCTCCTCGATGGGGACGTCCGGCCAGAACGCGCCTTCCTCCGGGGGGAGGGCATCGGGTTCGTAGGCCGCGGCGAGCTGATCCATCGTCAGCCGTTCGCTTCCGTCGGTAACGCGCAGGCTCATGGCTCCGTCTTCCCCTCCGTAGACTTCGGTCGTCAGTCCCACCGCGCGGCAGACGGGTTCCGCCTCCACGTAGTAGACGCTCCCGTCCCGGAACACTCCCACGTCGGTCCCGATTTCCCCGTTCACGGCGGAGGTGCCGTCGCGGAACAGGATCGACACATAGCCCCCCGTCGCGGTGTTCTCGATCAGCAGGTTTTCCCCGGCGGGCACGGTGACGCGGATCGACTGGAACATGCCGAAGAGCTCCGCGGGGACGTAGGTCTTCCCCTCCCGCACGAGAAGAGGGGAGAAGGAATCCTTGTACCACGCCTCGTCGTTGTAGAAGAGCGAAGGAAGAGGCGCCGCCGCGATCCGGGAAGTCCCCCCGGCGAACAGCAGGACCGCGGAGAGGACCGCGAGGGCGAAAGCCGGGATCCGCTTGTTCCTCATGGCTTCCTCCCCCTCATCCGTCCAGCCGGTCCCGGTAGTAGGCGACCGCGAGATCGACGACGAGACCGTAGCTCTTCGCGCCCTCCGTTCCCTGCAGGACCAGATAGGTATTGTTCACGGTGTTCGACACGGTCGCGGCGGTGTTTTCGCGGTATTTATCGAAGAACTGGCTGTAACAGTAGAGGTCGTAGCGCACCCGGACGTCGAGCTCCGAGGAGATCTCGTCCCGCAGCTCCTTTTCGGATCCCAGGGCGGAGATCAGGTATTCGTAGAGGTTGAGATACCCCGCGTAATTCATATACGGATCGGGGGAATTGATGCAGACGAGGAAGGCCATGAAGTTCGCCTCGTTCTCCCGGGCGATCCCGCGCTGATGGGCCATTTCGTGGGCGGTGGTGTAGACGTTTACAAAATAAGGGTAGTTGGTGTTGAGGTTGGCCTCCCCGGTGAAGAAGGTGTACATGCCGGAGATATGGGTGTAGGTCATGAGGGGCGAGGAGACCAGTTCCTTCACCGGCGCGTCGAGCTTCGAGAGAAAATCCCACCGCTCCGTGAGGGAGGCGTAGGAATCGAGGCAGAGCCGGACGGTATCTTTGTGGGAATACGGCCGCACGGAGCCGTCGTCGTAGAGGATCATCACCTCGTCCGCCAGTTCGTTGAGCTTGCCGACGACAATGCGGGCGGTCCCTGCCAGTTCTTCCACCGTAACCTTTTCGCGGTCGAGCCCGAGCTTTTTGTCGATGGAGGTGGTACGGTATCCGGCTCCGAAAGCGAAGACGAACATCGCGTAGATCAGCGCGGCGCAGGAGAGCAGTCCCACGATGGTCCGCACGAAATACCGCCCGCTCCTGCCCCCCTTTCGCACGGCGATTACGATCACAACGACCGCGATCACGGGGGAGCCGAGGACGACGAACTCCGCGAGGGAGAAGGGGATCCACCCGGTGAGCAGGGCGAGAAACACCCGGATGTGCGAGGACACGCGGGTATTGAAAGCGTCCGCGAAGGAGGGCGAACGCACGTAGGCGATATTGATCCCGGCCGCCGTCAGACCGAGCAGGATGAAGAGGGCGGGAAGCGCGGGGATCCAGCGTCCGGCGCGCCGTAAAAGTCGGATCATATCGGATTCCTCCGGGTGGGTGAGATGGTTCAGATTTCAGGTTCCTCCAGTCCGAGGGCGGAGAGGAGGGAGCGCATGTCCGGGGGGAGGGGGGCGGTCGAGGTCATGCGTTCCCCGGATGCGGGATGGGGGTAGGAGGTGCGGATGGCATGAAGGGCGTGCCGGGCGATCAGGGGGGAGGCGGTCCCGTAGAGGGTATCCCCTTCGATGGGGCATCCGATCCCCGCGAACTGCACCCGTAGCTGGTGGGTCCGGCCGGTGACGGGGGAGGCGAGGACGAGAGCCCGTCCCTCCGATTCGGCCAGTACCCGGTATTCCGTGAGAGCCTCTTTCGCGCCTTCTGCGTCGGGGGGACACTCCTCCCGCTCGATCACACTCAGGGGCTTGCGGCGCAGGCAGGTGCGGATTTCCCCCGCCTTCTTCTCCGGGATCCCCGAGAGAACGGCCAGGTATTCCTTCCGGATCTTCCCTTCCCTCAGCGCGGAATACATCTTGTAGGAGGCGTCGCGGGTGTTCGAGGTCAGCATGCAGCCGCTGGTGTCCCGGTCCAGCCGGTTGACGGGGCGGAAGACGTAGATCCGGTCCCGGTAGCGGTAGGCGAGGGCGTTGGCCAGCGTGTCGAGGCGGTGCCCCTGGGACGGATGGGCGGGCATGTCCGGCGGCTTGTTCACCACCGTGATCCATTCGTCCTCGAAAAGGATCTCCACGGGCAGGTCCACCGGCACGAGGTAGGGACTGACGTCCTCCTCCCGGTCCTCGGTGGCGAGAGAGAGGACCTCCCCCATTCCGAGCACGTGCCGCACGGTGACGAACGCGCCGTCCACCAGGATCCCGTTTTCCGAGAATTTGAGTTTTTTGATGAGATTGGAAGAAAAGCCGAGGTCCTTCGTCAGCACGTCGCGCACGGTCCGGCCTGCCAGCTTTTCGTCGACGGTCAGCTCCACGTCAGCTCTCCACGGGCCGCCAGTATGTATAGAAGGCGATGACGGTCCGCTCCGCTCCGTCGTGTTCGAGGTCGTGGGCCGTGATGACGACGCCCTCGAGGGAGAGCAGTTCCCAGGCGTAGAGGTCCTCGATCTTCGTGCGCATGATGGTCTCGGCTCCGCAGTAGATCACCAGTTCGTCATCGCGCTTCATGATGACGCCCGAGCGGCCGATGACCTCCTCGATCCCGTCGATCCTCTCGGTCACGCACTTGATGGAGCGCTCGTTCAGATAGTTGGCGAGGTCGTTTTTGTAGCGTTTGGAGTTGACGTTCTTGCTCTTGGTCCAGCCCTTTGTTTTTTTAAGCATTTTCTCTCCATTCGGGCCACGGTGATTTGTGTCACTTGCCGAAATTGAACTTATTTCCGAAAAAGTATTGCAAAATCCGTCGCGGCGGGCTATGATTAAGAGACTGTGAATGCCGGAGAAGGGCGTTTTTCGGCCTCTCCGCGCCTCCCATGCAGTCGTTCCCCTGTATTATACCATAAACGCGCCTCCGTGTGTACAGAAAAATATAAATTTTTCGGGATTTCTTCCGACCCGGACGCGCAAAATCAGAAAGGGCATGGCAGTTATGCTTCCGCTAGACAAATTTACAGAGGCAGCAGCGTCCGCCGTGAGAGAAAAAGGACTCTCCCTCGACGACATGACGATGGCCGTGCGGATGGATCTGGATTTCGACGGAAACTTCGGCGAATCGTGGCTGGTCTACGAAAAAGGGACCCGGCTGGTGCACCGTCTGCTCGGAAACCCCGATTCCATCCCCCGCAAGCAGAACAAGCGGCATACGGACTTCGACGACTGGGGCAAGATCGAATACGCCTCCGAGGTCCATTATCTCGACTCCTTCTCGATGGACTATTTCTCCGACCTGTCCGTCGACACCTGCCTCTCCTCCACCAGGCTCCTGACGCTCCGCCACGAGACGCCGCGGCCCGAGATCCCCGAGGAGACCGAACGGGAGGAGAAGGACAAGATCCTCGAGGAGTGGAACAAAAACACCGTCACCGAGATCAAAGCCCAGAGCACCAACGCCACCCGTCAGCGGCTCTTCGCCTTCTGCGAGCTGATCGACCGGTTCCTGCGCGGGGACGACGTCACCGAAGAGGATCAGATCTTCGAGCAGTTCAACGCCAAGTGCCCGAAATGCGGCCGGGTGTACGAGAACCAGTTCCGCCGGGTGTGCAAGCACTGTCAGAACAAGAACGCGCTCATCAGCCGTCTGCTGGAATTCCTGAAGCCGTACAAATGGCAGGTCGGGCTCGTGATCCTGTGCATGTTCGCCTCCTCCGCCGTGGCTCTCGTCTCCCCGATCCTCTCCGGCAAGATCCTCTACGACCGGGTCATCGACGCCCGCGGGGACTGGCACAACCTGAAGATGCTCTTCGCGGTGCTGACGACGATCCTCGCCCTGGCCCTGCTCTCGCTGCTCATCAACATCGTGCAGAACCGGACGAACGCCAAGCTGTCCACCCGCATGATGAACGGGATGAAGAAGAAGGTCTTCGGCTCCATGCTCGGCCTCTCCCTCTCCTACTTCAACAACAACCCGACGGGCCGCCTCATCAACCGGGTCAACTACGACGCGGAGCGCATCCGTTCCTTCTACATCGACGGCGTTCCGAACTTCGTCTTCAACAGCCTGAACTTCATCGGCCTGACCTTCTTCCTCTTCTTCCTGAACTGGAAGCTGACCCTGATCGTGTTCATCCCGGTCCCGATCATCGTGGTGATCTTCCGGGTGATGCTGCCGAAGCTGTGGCGGATGTACTCGAAGCAGTACCGCGCCTCCTCCTCCCTGACCTCCATGCTGGGCGACAGCCTCAACGGCATCCGCGTGGTCAAGGCCTTCGCGAAGGAAGCCGAGGAGACCCACCGGTTCTACAAGTACTCCGACCGCCTTTTCTCCGCGAACCTCAAGGTCAACATCACCTCCCTCACCATCTTCCCGATCGTCTCCCTTCTGATCGGCCTCTCTTCGCAGGCGATCTGGGGCTTCGGCGGCCTGGAGGTAATGGGCGAGCACATGACCTTCGGCGAGTTCAACACCTATCTCGGCTACATCGGCATGATCTTCGGGCCCCTGCAGTTCTTCTCCACCTTCACCAACCTCGTGACCGACACCATGAACGCCGCCCAGCGCATGTTCGAGGTGCTGGACATGATTCCCGAAGTCATGGAAGCCCGCGAACCCGTCGTCAAGGATTCCTTCGACGGGGATATCGAATTCAAAAACGTCTCCTTCCACTACAATCCGAACCGTCCGATCCTGAAGGACGTGAACATCAAGATCCACGCGGGGGACAACATCGGCCTCGTCGGACACACGGGCTCCGGTAAGTCCACCATCGCCAACCTCATCACCCGCATGTACGACCCGGTCTCCGGCCAGATCCTGATGGACGGGATCGACCTCAAGGACATCAAGGTCTCCTCCATCCGCAAGAACATCGCCATCGTGTCCCAGGAGATCTTCCTCTTCCGGGGCACCATCGCCGACAACATCCGCTACGCGCGGCCCGAGGCCACCATGGAAGAGGTCATCGCGGCGGCAAGAGCGGCAAACGCCCACGACTTCATCGTCCGTCTGCCCGAGGGCTACGAGACCGAAGTCGGCTCCGGCTCCCGCTCCCTCTCCGGCGGCGAACGTCAGCGCGTCTCCATCGCCCGGGCCCTGCTCATGTCCCCGTCCATCCTGATCCTCGACGAGGCGACGGCCGCGATGGACACCGAAACCGAACGCCTCATCAGCGACGCCCTCGCCAAGCTGGTCGAAGGACGCACCTGCATCACCATCGCCCACCGTCTCTCCACCCTCAAGGACTGCAACTACCTCTTCGTCATCGAAAACGGCGAAATCGCGGAAGAAGGCCCGCCGGACGAGCTCCTTGCCCGGGGCGGCGTCTACTACAAGCTGTACAAACTCCAGAGCGAGGCCATGAAGAAGGTCCTCTCCGGCATGTGACCGGACCCCAAGGAGGTTCAACACCATGAAGAACAACAATACCGCTCCGACCGAAGACAAGAAGACCGCTCCCGTCTCCGAAAAGAAGACCGAGGCGGAGGAGAAGAAGCCCGCTCCGGCGCCGGACGAAAAGGAAAAGAAGGAAGCTCCGGCGGATCCCGCGGAGGAAAAGACCGAGGAGATCAACGCGGACGACCTTTTCAAGCACCGGGTCTCCATCAATATGACGCCGGAAAACAGCTGGTTCTCCGCTTCCGAGGGGGGACTGATCTCCCTGAAAATCATCAACGCCGAGGGAGAAGAAGAATTTTTCGAGCGGGTGGTCATCCGCCGCTCCTTCCCCGTCACCTCCCCGGACGAATTCCTCTCCGTCAGGGAACCCGACACCCGCGCGAAGGGACGCGGCTCCGAGATCGGCATGATCCGGGACATCCACATCTTCGACAAGAAGACGGTGGACCTCATCAACGCCGAGCTGGATATCCGCTACTTCACCCCCATCATCAAGCGCATCACCTCCGCCAAGGAAAAGTTCGGCTACAACTACTGGGAAGCCGAGACCTCCGCCGGCAAGGTGTCGATCGTATTGAACAACCCCTTCTCGAACATCCGCGTGCTGGAGGACGGCCGGATCTACATCTTCGACATGGACGGCAACTGCTTCCTGATCCCCGATCCGACGAAACTCGACCGTCTCACCTACCGCACCATCGAGATCTATCTCTGAGATCCGGGAGGGACCTTCCATGAAACTGATGTACGAGATGCCCGGGCCCGACCGCGCCGCCTACGACGCTGCCGCCGCCCCGGACGAAATCCTCATGTACTGCGTCCCGTTCAATATATGGGAAGAGCGGTTCGTGAGCGGCTGGACCGCCGTGACCGACCGCGCGATCTATTCCATCCTCGACGGGAAGGTGCTCGCCAGCTACGAGCTCGCAAGATGCACCGTCTTCTCCACCGAAGTGCTGTACGGCAACTGCGCGTTCTACGGCGTGGTGGACGGCACGACGACCCTCATCAGCCAGTTCCTCTCGGGCCGGAACCTTCCGCGGTATTCCGTGCTCGTGCAGGCCTGCGAGGATCTCGCGAAGAAGAGACGCGACGAACGGGATCCCGGCAAGCCCGTGGAGAACAAGGAGAGCGAGCATTTCTGCCCGAAGTGCGGACGCCCCTTCATCCCCGGCACAACGATCTGCCCCTTCTGCCGCAACTCCAAAGAGGTCTACATGAAGCTCTGGGGCCTCACCCGGGGTCTGCGCTTCATGCTCTTCTTCCCGCTGATCGTCTCCTTCATCTCCCTGGCGATCCAGTTCGCCCTGCCCGCGATCCAGCGCGTGGCGGTCAACGACTATCTGACCAACGAGAGCATCCGCCCGGTGGGATCGGTATTCTCCGACAAAAAGGTGCAGGCATTCCTGCTCATCTTCCTCGCCATCATCTCCATCGACCTTGTCCACCGCATCCTCGGCGTGATCCAGAGCCGGCTCTCCGCCATCGCGGGCAACAAGTTCACCCTGATGATGCGGACCCTGCTCTATGAAAAGATCTCCACCCTGTCCATCTCCTCGATCTCCCACAAGTCCACCGGCGACCTGATGGGACGCATCACCGGGGACGTGAACGCGGTGCAGTCCTTCATGACCGGACAGCTCCCCGCCCTCTTCACCCAGGCGGCCTCCTTCGTGCTCGCGCTGATCTTCCTTCTGATCATCAGCCCGATCATGTCGATGTTCGTCTTCATCCCGATCCCCTTCGTGGTCTGGCTGGTGCGCCGCTTCTGGTCCACCATGCAGAGCCGCAACCGGAAGGACTGGGTGCTCGGGTATCACGTCCGCCTGTTTCTGCAGGACATTCTGAACGGCATCCGCGTGGTCAAGGCCTTCGGCAACGAGGAGCGCGAGATCGCCACCTTCAACCGCCGCACCGACCGCCACACGGCCCAGACCGAATCCAACGCCGTCCTGTTCGACACCTTCTTCCCCCTGCTCGGCTTCGTCACGAGGATCGGATCCTACCTCATCATGTACTACGGGAACTTCCTCCTCTTCAAGGGATCCATGTCCTTCGGCGAACTGCACCAGTTCAATTCCTACGCGAACATCATCTACGGGCCCCTGCTCTGGATCACGGGCATCCCGCGCCAGATCTCGGCCTTCCTCACCTCCCTCGGCAAGGTGCTCGAGATCCTCGAGGAACAGCCCGAAGTCGCCGATATCAACCTCCCGATCGACATTTCCATCGAGGGAGACGTCACCTTCGACCACGTGACCTTTGGCTACGACAGCTACAACCCCGTTCTCGAGGACATCAACCTCACGGTGAAGAAGGGCGAAATGATCGGCGTCGTGGGACATTCCGGCTCCGGCAAGACGACCCTCATCAATCTCCTGATGCGTCTGTACGATGTGACGGACGGCGCGATCCTGATCGACGACGTCAACATCAAGGACATTTCGCAGAACGCGCTCCGCTCCCAGATCGGCGTGGTATTGCAGGAGACCCACCTCTTCTCCGGCTCCATCCGGGACAACATCAAGTACGCCAAGCCCCTGGCGTCGGACGAGGAAGTGATCGAGGCGGCCAAGCTGGCGAACGCCCACGACTTCATCGTCAACCTGCCGGACGGCTACAATACGATGATCGGCGAGAAGGGCTATTCCCTCTCCGGCGGCGAACGTCAGAGAGTGGCGATCGCCCGGGCGCTGATCCACAATCCGAAGATCCTGATCCTGGACGAAGCCACCGCCGCCCTCGACACCGAGACGGAAAAGCTCATTCAGGACGCGATCAACAAGCTGGCGAAGGACCGCACCGCTTTCTGCATCGCCCACCGCCTGTCCACCCTCCGCAACGCCGACCGCCTGATCGTGCTGGACAAGGGCCACCTCGTGGAATTCGGCACCCATCAGGAACTGCTCGACAAGAAGGGCTTCTACTGGCGGCTCGTCATGGCCCAGCGTCAGGATTCCGGGATGCTGGACAAGGCGGACAAGCTCCTCAAAGCGAAGAACGCCACCGCCTGAAATACCCGATAAAAACAAAATCCGTTCAGACAGAACTTCCGGGTTCCGTCCGAACGGACTTTTTGTTCTGGGCTCGGATCAGCCTCATACTAAATCCCTTCTAAGGGGTTACGCGGCTTCTTGAAAGAAGCCTGGCAAGAACTTCTGAAATGGATAGGGACAGGCTACATCAATAATGTGAAGTTG
>Ga0310695_10007972_pt1 | contig 16610 bp, 13 predicted proteins | sample RumenRJG_04DNA_FD_203882 | JGI IMG/M metagenome (GOLD analysis project Ga0310695, IMG submission 203882) | Bovine rumen microbial communities from Lethbridge, Alberta, Canada - RJG_04 (v2) (version 2) | ecosystem: Host-associated > Mammals > Digestive system > Stomach > Rumen | place: Canada...
TAATCTAACGATAATAAATATTATTTTCAGTACAACAATGAAAAAGATAGGAATAGCAGCTGTAACATATAAAGATAACTTCGGCAGTGCCCTGCAGACGTATGCTACGCAATATACACTGGAGAAGTTGGGGTATGATGCTAAGATATTTGAGATTAAGGGTGTGCATAGGAGCATCTTCATTAAGAAGTTGCTGTATTATGCTGGCAGACTGTTTGACCCCGTGGAGGCGAAGTATCTGTTTGCTAACCTGACGAGCCGTTCAAGGAAACAGGTGGGGGCATCGTCGGATCACTTTGCACAAGACATGCAGGTGAGGCATAAGATGTACCAGGACTTCAACAAGAAATGGAACAAGATGTTGCCTATGGCGAAGGGCTGGGATGCACTGAGAAAGCAGGCTGCGGAGATGGATGCAGTAGTTGTGGGCAGCGACCAGCTGTGGCGTCCCTCTAACATAGTGGGATGTTACTACACCCTGGAGTTTGTGCCTGACAATGTGAAGAAGATAGCGTTCTCTACTTCATTCGGTGTGCCTGAACTGCCTGCCCGTCTGCATAAGCACGCAAAGAGGTATCTGTCGCGCATAGAGCATATAAGCGTGAGAGAGGATAGCGGTGCTGAGATAGTGAAGAAGGAGAGCGGAAGAGAGGCTAAGGTGGTGTGTGACCCAACGATGATGCTGACGGCTGAGGAGTGGTTGCACATACAAGAAGAGAAGCCTTTTGCTGAGGGAAAATACATCTTGATGTACCTGATGGGTGACAACCCTGAGCAGAGGGAGTTTGTGAAGAAACTGAGTAAGGCGACGGGATGCAGGGTGATAGGACTGCTGCATGGGGCTACATACATATCATACGATGAGGATGTGGTGGATGAGAAGCCGTTTAACGTGGGACCTGCAGAGTTTGTGAACCTGATACGCAATGCTCAGTATGTATGTACGGACTCGTTCCACTGCTGTGTGTTCAGCATACTGAACTCGACGAAGTTCTTTGCTTTCCGCAGATGGCCTGACGGCAGTAAATTCTCTGCCAATGACAGGCTTTATACGCTCCTGAAGTTTACTGGTCTGGAGCGCAGAATGCTGACGGGAGATGAGGATGTGGACAAATGTGTGGCAGACGATATAGACTTTAAGGATGTACTGGAAAAGGTGGCTCAGCGCCGAAAGGAGTCGATGGATTATCTGATTAATGCTCTGAAATAGTATGCCGAAACTGGTAGAATGGGATAAGTGTTGCGGATGTGCTGCTTGTGCTAACAAGTGCCTGAAACAGGCCATCAGTATGCTTCCAAACCACGAAGGTTTTCTGCACCCTGTGGTAGATGCAGAGAAATGTGTGGAGTGTGGAGCATGTGAGAAAGCATGCCCTGGACTTCATCCTGCGTATAATGATAACGCATTGAAAGAGGCATTTGTCCTGCAGCACAAAAACGATGCTGTACGTTACCAATCGACCTCTGGCGGAGCCTTTACGGCTATAGCTGAAGAAGTAATACGACGTGGAGGTGTTGTGTTTGGTGCTGTGATGACGGAAGATCTGAGGGTCGTACATGGCTGTGTAGAAACTATGGAAGACCTTGCTCGGTTCCGTAACTCGAAGTATGTGCAAAGCGAGATAGGTGACTGCTATAGCCATGTCAAGCACCTTTTGAATGAAGGTAGATGGGTATGTTTTAGTGGAACACCTTGCCAGATAAATGGACTGATTAAATTTCTCGGTAGAGACTATGAAAGGCTTGTCACTGTTGATGTGGTATGTAAGTCTGTTCCATCCCCTTTGATATTCAAGAAGTATGTGGAATACAAAAAGGGTCTGGAAGGAGATATTTCCGATGTCGTATTCCGCGATAAGAAACGGGGATTCCTATATTGCACGATGGCTCATTATCTGTCGCATGAGGATAGGAGAGATGCGAAGGATGTCTATCGTAGAGGAAGTGAATCTGATGAGTGGTTGAGACTTTTCCTCAGTGGGAAGATTTCAAGACATTCCTGTATGACATGTCCTTATCAGACAGCACAAAGAGTAAGTGATTTTACACTTGGTGATATTTGGGAGACGGGAAATACAAAACTGGATGATAACAAAGGATCAACCCTTGTCCATGTTTGGACACAAAAGGGTTTAGAGTTTTTAGACTCCATAAAAGACCATGTAAGGATGGAATCCTTCCCTATAGAAAAGTCTAGAGGTATGGAAAGGACAAATATCTTGAAAGTCCTTCCTCAGCGGGGGTTGTTGTTTGAAGATGCTAATAGTCTGTCGATGAATGCATTCTTTGCAAAGTATGCTCCGTATTCGATGAAGGTTCGCATAAAGAATGCAGGGAGGTATTGGTTATGGAGACTAGGCTTACAGAACCTTGTGAGGCATGTAAAACATCTGATAATTCATAGATGATTGGGAGATGAAATTGTTTATTATAGTTAATGTTGATTGGTTCTTCCTGTCGCATCGTTTGCCTGTGGCTTTGGCTGCACAGAAGGCGGGATGGGATGTGACCATAGTGACAGCGGACACGGGAAAGCTGAAGGATATAGAGGCTAAGGGATTGAAGGTGATTAACCTGCCGATGTCACGGTCTGGAAAGAATTTGTTGGAGGAACTGGGTACACTCAACTTCTTGCGAAAGCTATACAAAAGAGAAAAGCCGGAGGTGGTTCACCACGTGGGTATGAAGACTATCCTATGGGGAACGTTGGCAGCAAAGTTCTCAAAGGTGCGTGGGGTGGTGAATGCCGTCAGCGGGCTTGGTGGTTTCTTTGCTGAGGACAACAAAGGATTGCTTGCCAAAGTGATGCCGAAGGTGTTGAGATATTCACATCATGGACAGAATTTGTTGGTAATATTCCAGAACCATGAGGATGAAGCGATGTATGTGGAGAAGGGGATTATCTCTGGGAACCAGGCGCGATTTATTAAGGGGTCTGGCGTGAATCTGCAGGAGTTCTGTTATACGCCTGAACCCATTGAAGGTAAGGTTAAGGTTATACTTACTGCCAGAATGATTGTTGAGAAAGGCGTATTCCTGCTTACTGAGGCAGCAGAACGTCTTCGAAAAGAATATGAGGATAAAGCTGAGTTCTGGTTGGTGGGAGGTATTGATGATCATCCTGGGGCTATCACCAAGGATCAGTTGGATGCTGTTTGTGATGATAAATACATTAAGTGGTTGGGCTATAGGACAGACGTAAAGGAACTGTTACAACAGAGCCATATAGTGGCTTTCCCGTCATACTATATGGAAGGACTACCAAAGTCGCTGATAGAGGCTACTGCTATAGGACGTCCCATAATTACGACACAATCTATTGGCTGTAAAGACACTGTGGATGATGGCGTGAATGGTTTCTTGATAGCTCCTAAAGAAGTGGAGCCATTAGTGGAGAAACTTCGAATGTTGATTGATGATGCTGCACTTAGACGAAAGATGGGCAAGGCATCACGAGAAAAGGCAGAGCGAGATTTCTCGCTGGATGTAGTAATTGAAAGACATTTAAACATATATAATGAATTGATCAAGAAATGAAGATATTGATTACAGGTGTTCACGGATTCGTGGGTACGAACTTGGTTGCCTCATTATTCAAGGAGCATAAAATATATGGGTTAGATATCATTGCTCCTGAAAAAGATGGGGTCGTTAAAACATACTCATGGGATGATTTGGATGCTGATCGAGTACCAGAGGTGGATGCTATCATACACCTCGCAGGGAAAGCACATGACACGAAGAATCAGAGCGCAGCAGATGTATATTTTAAGGTAAATACAGGCTTGACACAGAAGATATTCGACTGGTATCTGGCACATCCTACGGCAAAGAAGTTCATACAGTTCTCTACGGTGAAGAGTGCGGCAGACAGGGTGGAAGGTGAGTTCCTGACAGAGGAATGCATCCCTACGCCCGTAGGGCCTTACGGAGAATCGAAGATTGCGGCAGAGAACTATATCATAGAGAAGTTTGCACCGGAGGCACTGAAGCGTCCGTTCCATAACTTTACGGATGAGGATGCGGTGGTGGATGGAAAGAAGGTGTATATCATGCGTCCGTGTATGATTCACGGTCCTGGCAACAAGGGTAATCTGAACTTGCTGTATGGGGTGGTGAGCAAAGGAATTCCCTGGCCACTGGGAGCCTTCGAGAATAGACGTTCGTTTACGAGCATCGGTAACCTGCAAGAGGTGATCAAGGGCCTCCTGACCAAGGATGCTCCCAGCGGCATCTATCACATGGGTGATGATGAAGTCCTATCCACCAACGAGCTGATAGAGGTGATATGCAGTGCCCTGGGTAAGAAAGCGCATATTTGGAACATCCCCCGCGGCCTGATGAATGGCGTTGCAATGATAGGTGACGTGCTCCACCTGCCTCTGAACACCCAACGCATGCAGAAACTCACCGAGAACTATGTGGTGTCAAATGCGAAGATCAAGGCTGCCCTGGGCATGAAGGAGATGCCGGTGAGAGCTAAAGATGGACTGAGGGAGACGATCAAGAGCTTTGCTAGTAAGAGCTAAGAGTGATTTAGAGCTAAGAACTAAGAGCTGTAGAACTAAGAGCTGTAGAACTAAGGGCTGTAGAACTAAGAGCTAAGGGTTGTAGAACTATAGGGTATGGAAGTGAAGTTGTTTTATAAGAACTTGAAGATTTATCAGGAAGCCAAGGTTATAGTGAATGAGGTCTATAAATTGATGGGGAAGTTTCCTGGTGAAGAACGGTTCGTACTTTGTGATCAGGTACGTAGGGCTATCGTTTCTGTACCATCTAATATCGTTGAGGGATTATCCAGAACTACAGATAAAGAGAAACGTAATTTCCTGAATATTGCCTATGGCTCACTAATGGAGGCTTTGTGCCAACTTGATATTTCATATGATCTCGGGTATATTACGGAGGTAGAGCTTAGAGCTGTAGAACAAAGAGCTGTAGAGCTAATCCGAATGATGAAAGGGATGATGAAGAATCTGGAGGCGAAGGGCTAAGGGCTAAGAGCTAAGAGCTGTAGGGCGAAGGGCTAAGAGCTGTAGAACTAAGATTTAGTATGCAAGAAATAAGATCTAAGTTGAAAGAATTCATGGAGACAAATGAGGCACGCTCATGCTCAATGGATATAGGAGGCATTACACCACTATACGTTTACAGGATGTGGGGAGGAGCAGTGGCTATCGAAGATATTGCCACTGCGATGGAAGGGACTCAATATGCTCGGTAACTTGTATTTAGACAAATAATAAAATGAGGGTATTATCTGTAATAAACGATGGACTGCTTCAGGCAACAAATGCCTTGCTTGAAATGACCATTGGCGAGTATCTTGATATAGGATTAAGGATACTCCATAATAACCAGTATCAAAGAAAGAGGGTGAGCCGGTCTTCTTCGGTTTACTCATTGTTAAATGAGGATATGAAGAGGCTATGCTCGATCCCGACAATTGTTCTGGCGTTTACTGACGGTGCTCCAGAGGTTGATTTACATGAGGGGATGCCAGAGGATGAACTGCGTAGACTTTTGAGTAATGATAACCTTATAATCCTTGACGGGCTGCAGCGTACATACACCATGAGGGATGTGGATTCTGACTTATTGTTCTATGATGAAGGAAAAAGACGTTTCAAAGAGCATAAAATCAGGATTGAGGTGTATTGTGGTTTGTCGAAAACGGGTATTTTATATAGGATGCTTACCCTTAATACCGGACAAACACCTATGTCGAAGAGGCATGAAATAGAAATACTTTATTCGAGTTATCTTGACAATGAGATAGATGGTATTTCTTTCAATAGACAAATTGATCCAAATGTCCAGAGAGGAATAGATGTATATGATTTTGATGATGCCATAGAAGGGTTTAATGCTTTCTTAGACGCTGACGAGGCTCCTATTGACAGGATTGATTTGCTTTCAGTTGTTAAGCGGTTGGAAAAGGTGGTGAATAATGATTATCAGCGAGATATGTTTGAACAATTTATACGGTTGTATAACGGATTTGTTCACGTTATAGATGAAAAGACTAATCACTGGACAATCGGAGATCTACAAAGAGGGCGATTGACCAGTATATATGGAAAGGACATCCCCGGAATCTTTAATAAATCACAAACATTGTCTGCTTTTGGGGCAGCTGTAGGCAACTTGCTATGGAAGTCGGAAGATAGAGGTTTTGGTAATATCAGTGAACAATTTAATAACATCTCATTTATCGGAGATACAAGCGAGACGATATTCCACTTACTCCAGATACTTCAGGAGATTCGGGAGGGTGCAAAGAAGATAGGAGTGGCCCAAAGACTTTATATGCGCCTATTCTTTGAAAAGCTGTTGGATTCTCATTCAGAATCTTATTTGAATTTTACACATTCGATCACTAGGGCTAAAGAACAATACGATGCAAAGACAATACAACCACGACAGGCGAGCCTTTTTGATTAAGGATGGTGAAGATGAGTTTGCAACCATTCCGTTCCCTTTTACGGATACTAACGGAGCAGGGAATGTGTTTGATGAAAGGAACGTTGCAAACTATAGTTTTTCTATCTATTACAAGAGTAATGTTGCAGAACTGGATTACCACTTGGTGAAGGTTAATACAGGTGCTGGCGGCGGTGCCCCATGTAGATTAGGATGGATGATACCTTTGGCCACATTGACTACAGAAGATGCGGGGGTTTTGGCTGTTCCATATTTAAATGAGTTTGTTTTTTGGGCTTACTGCTATTTGTTGGAACAGGATGATATTCAGAATGGATTCAATGATGAAGAAGCGTCATTTGGGGATATATTAGATTCAAAGTATCCGGATGGGTGTCTGTTGATTATCGAGAAAGCCCAGAGGCCAGCTGGAAAGGTGGAGAAGCATTATGAGTTGTCGTTGGCAAGAAACGGCTACTTTAAGGTTGCATCAAATTATCAGAATCCTAAGATTGCGCTTGGCAGAAACAACGATTTGATACTTAGCCCTGCGGGAGAAATATTTGATGCGGTTCAAGAACGCTATATGAACCCCTATATAGAAGAGTTTCTTTCGCAGCACGTTTACAATCCTAATTCTTTTATACGCTTTTTCTTCCTTTATCAAATCGTCGAGGTGCTGCTGGATGCGGAAATGGTTGAATTATTGAGGGATTTCGCGAACAAAATAGAGAACAACCAGACCACATATAGGACAGCGGACAAGGCGTTGCAAAAGAATACGGAGTCGGAGAGGTTCAAAAGAGTTGTGAGCCATTCTGGGTTAGTTACAGCAAATTATGCTGATTTGGATAATGCTTGTAATGGATTTACGGGGTTGGTTAACATTGACAACCCGGAAAGCATTTATCAAGTCAGGAATCATATAGTGCATCGTTTTCGTAAGGCTGTGGCTGATGAAGTCTCGGTGAAGGAAATATGCGACCATCTGGAGTTGTATCTATATGATTTGCTTATTCTCTATAAGAAGCCGGATGTGAATGCTGCGTGAAGAAGAGAATAGTTGTGGACTAACACCTTATTTATAATTTAATATGGAGGCAGGTACTATAAATCAGTTTGGCGATAAATCCATATATGTAGGTAGAAATGAAGGGGAAATCTACGTTGGCATGAACTATGTGGAAGAATCGTCTACGGCCTTTGCCAATGGGTCGTACGAACTTTTTGACTATGCTCCTACAATAAACCCTGCTGTCCGTAGAAGCGAGGTAGACGAGATAAAAAGGTGGATAGAAAAGAAAGCGTCAACAGATAAAGCAGCAAGGTTAGCACTGGTTTACGGCAAGGCCGGAATCGGTAAATCGGTAGTCATGCATGACTTACTGAAGGAACTGCAAGAAATCCCTGAATATCTTGTGCTTGGATTGAAATCCGACCAGATAGAGTTTGTTGATACTGCAGATTTAGCACAAAGGATCCACCTTGCAAAACCGATAGAGGTGGTTGTGAGAGAAATGGCTCAAAAATACAAAAGAGTCATTCTGTTGATAGACCAGATTGATGCCCTTTCATTATCACTCTCATCCAACAGAGCACCATTGCGCTCGCTTTTGAAACTGATAGGGCAGATACAGTATGTGCCAAACGTAAGAATTATCATATCATGCAGGCCATACGATATGGAGTATGACCCACAGTTGGACAGACTGCGAATTAGGAACAAATGGGAAATAAAGGAGTTTAGCAAGGAACAGGTATTACGGATACTAGAAAAGAATCAACGAAATGAAAGATTGAGTGAAGACCTGATGAGATTCCTGGGGAATCCTCTTCATCTGTACTTGTTTCTCAAAATCAAATCACAAGAGCAACTGACAGACCCTCTTTCGACAGATTTACTCTATCATCAGCTATGGAGAAAGTTTTTCTTAGATGATGATGTGAGGACTGTAGATAAGGAACATCTTATATCATTGCTTGATGCCCTTGTTTCAAGGATGTATGAAAGGCAGGAACTGTCGGTTCATATCAGAGAACTTGAAACAGAATATGATAAAGAACTTCAGTATTTATTATCGAACGAATTGCTTCTGCAAACCAAAAATGGTCAGGTGCAGTTCTTCCACCAGACTCTATTTGACTATATTTATGCCCGAAGATTTACTGAGAAGGGCTATAAGTTATTAGATGTACTTAAAGGTCAGCATCAAGGTTTATTCTCACGAGCTTCGGTAAAGAGCATCCTAACATTCTTGAGAGAACGGAATCCGCAAGAGTATATTGTTACGATAGACAATCTTCTCTATGATAAGGAAGAAAATGGCAAAGAGACATATCGATTTCATCTGAAGTCACTTGCACTGAGCAATATGGCTTTCTTCGAAAGTCCGCTGTCAGAAGAAATAAACCTTGTGGCAAAAAAGATCTTTGCGGATAGGGTTTATATGAATGTGCTGTTTGAATCTGTTTATACTCCTAATTGGTTTAATGCTATATGGAATGTGATAGAAAGTAAAGGGGGATGGAAAACGCTGAGCAAGGAATATAAAGAAAGGGTGATGCTGATGTGCCAACGCTCACTTTGGTTGGGCGCAGAAGGCGTACTTGACAGACTCGAAAATGTGTTGGACTATGATAACGAAGAGGACGTTAAGCATATATCCGGATTGTTGCAGCACTATGAACTGAATTGTAGTAGTGATAGGTTAATATCATTCTACAACAAACTGGTTAAAAGCCGCCTTCCGCTTGAACATATCCACTTGCTGAGAAATATCATGAAAGGGAATCCTGGCTTTGTTTGTCGGGAACTGATGGAAAATGTCAAGTTGCAACTACAAGAGGAGGAAAAGACGTACTTTCACAAGATTGACATTAGTCATGATGTGGAAAATCTCTATGAAGAATTGCTGAAACACCATCGCGAGGATGCTATTCGTCTTTTAGTGGATATACTGACACTTGTGTTTGAAAAGACTAAATTTGAAGTAAAAGGATCTGAGATTTATAATTCGACAGAGTTCTTCAGCTTTAATAGGGTTATTGGTGGACATTTTGCCTCAAATTTCGTGGAGGATGCTGCCAATATTCTTATAGAGGACTTCCTGAAGAATATTGATGATGAGAAAACACTACGGTATATTGCAGACTTTAGCAAGAGCGAACATGAGGGATTCGTATTTATAGCATTGTACATCTATACTTCGCATCCAGAGCGGTTCAAGGATGATGTGTATCAAATCATTGTGAATCGTTCTGTTCTGTGTAATGCTCCGAGTTGGGTGGAATATCAGGCAGTAGAAGCACTGCGGGTAACATTTAATCTGATGGATGATACTCAGAAAGTGCAGATAATAGACAGAATACTGGCGATAGATGACATGGGAGAGCACATGCTCTTCAAGGATATTATAGAAATAAGAATGAAATATGGGCATCCGCTCCTTGACATCGATCTGCATAAGGGCAAAGCACTAAAGGTAATAGATAGGGTAGAACTAAGGAGACTGTCGTGGAAAGCATATCAGGAGTTGCAAAGGATAGAAAGAAAATTCAATTCGGAGCGACTGAAGAATGATGTACCATCGAAAACGACAAGTCATTCAGGGTGGCCTTCTCTACGTGTGGAGCAAGGACAGAAGATGAGTCCAGAAACCTGGCATAACTCCATGCGAACATATACAACCAATCCTATGGACTGGGATAAACCATCATTAACTGGGCAGTGCCATCTGTTTAGGGATGTTGTGGGAAAAGAGCCTGATAAGTTTATCCGTCTGATAGATGAAGTTATAGGTGATGACACAATCTTGCTGGAATATCCTGTGGCTGGCATGCAAGGGTTGTTAGATGCAGGAAGAATGGATGAAGCAATGCATGTGCTGGAGGGTATTCTTGCTGTTATCCATCAGGATGTGAATTCTGAAGTGAGGGGATTTAATTTGCATACATTGTTATTTGCTCTTAGCGATGTTGTGAAAGGCGACCATGTACCTGAAATAGTGTTTAAGCTACTATGCAATACGCTACAGAATGCCAAAGAACCAGAAGATGATACCCATAAGGATGACAAGGACGTACATAATATCGGAATCAATCAATCCAGAGGCAATGCCGGCTATATGTTGGTGGAATGTGCCAAGGAAGAGAAATATGCTGAGGATGTTTTCAGAACGATAGAGAGTATTGCAGAAACAGCATCTGTCTATACGCGAGCAGCCGTCCTGCTGAATCTGGCAGCATTGAACTTTTGGGATCGGAAAAGAAATGTAACCCTCTTCAAGAGGCTGATGCACGACTATGACCCCAGACTGATGGCCCTGCCTGTGCATAACTATAATCCACTTGTCTATTTTATCAATTATGCTATTGAGGATTTGATGGAGTTCTTTGCTCATGCTGCAGACAGCCCCTATTGCTATCGTGAGCAGGTGGTTATATTATGGCTTACATGGTCGCATAACCATAGGGACGAACGTATCAAGGTGTTTCTTGACAAAATGTGCGATACGGATGCCGGTGCTCGCTTGTCTCTATTAAACTTCTTGGGGACTCTTGACCAGAAGATGAATGATGATGCCCTATACTATATTATTCATTTCATGGAGCCTCAGTTTGATTCTACTGAGATGGGTGAAGCCTGTGACAATCTGTTTTATCATGCTAAGGATTGGTCTGACGATGCGCAAAGGAAAGTTGCAGAGGCTTTTGTGACATCTCCAGTGAGCAAGCATAGAGTCAGAGTTTTCATAGAATTCTTGGCAGGTTATGCTATCAAAGACCCAGTGCAGACGTTGAAGTGGCTCGAGTCGGTGATTGACACTAAAGCTCTACCAAATGATTATTATATATGGAATCATATCGTTGACGTGATTATCCAGTCGTATAATGGCATCAAGTCGTTTAATGATGTCAGTTATCAAGATACATTGGAGCATGCAATGGATATGGTAGATGCTATCATGCAGAATCCTGACAATAAATACCTGATAAGCAACTTCATCAACAAGCTGGATAATGAATAGGATTTATCAGCGTGAGCAGTTGTTGAGACTTTTAGGTTCTCCATATTTGTCATCTGGTCTGTATTTGATTGACACGGATTTGGAGGATGAGGAGATAGAGTACTACATAAAGAAACACGATGAATTTGTATACCATAAAGGATGTCTGATTCCCTCAGAGGGAAGTACTGGTCTTGAACTGTTTGTTATCAAACTGAGTTGTGCTTGTGAGAACGATGAAATTGTGGATTTAAGGAAATACCTCCTGACAGAAGCCGCTAAGAATCGAGATAGCATACTGTTGGCTCTGCTGACACTTGTTATGCGAAATGTTAGTGCTGAGAGGAAAGTGGTTATACATATTAGGGGGAGGTTTGATTTGACATCGTTGACAGATGATGAAGTGTCGTTGTTTGATGCGGCACTTGATGACCATAGAAATCCTATTATTGTTATAAACAAGCAGAGAGCAGCGAATCCCCTTATAAAAAGAATTTCTCTAAAAGAAAACAAATACAGTTATCAAAATATGAACAGAATAGAAATGCTACATATCTCATACAAGCATGATGATGCGTATGAAGACGTGATGAAGGCAATACGGACGGGGCTTGAGAAGAACGGTATACCTTACTCAATAGATGAATACGATATTATGTATCGTGATAATATTGATGACTATGAGAAAGAGATTGGTGCTTCAAGTATGGTCATTATGTTCGTGATACCTTCTTATCTGGAATCTCTTGACTGCATGTTTGAGATGACACAGATGTTCAAGAATGGTAACGTCATGGAACGGATATTCCCTTTGGCCGATATGGGTGGTATACCACGAAATGGGGACGGTCTGAAACAGGTGAAGGATTTCTGGCAAAAAGAGAAGGTTAGGAAGTCAGAGCAGATAAAGACTGAACCCGGAAGTTCCAGCTTTGTGATACAGGAGATTCAAAAGATAGATGATGTCATCAAGACTTTGGATGACTTATGGTTCTTTATCTGTCGAGGATTTACTGGCAAATTTGAGGAACTGATAAAGAATGAAGCTGCCATGCTGATGGAAATCATAAAGGAATCTAAGCTTCGAGTAGAAGCTCCGATAGATGAGAAGTTTATTCCTTCCGACGATACTAAGCCAGCAGGATTTAGGAATATTGTTCAGAATGGTGAGAAATCGGTTTACGTTGAGAATAACACAGGTACAATCAATATAAGCTGAGTCTTTATGGAGGATTTGCATAAGGAAGAGGATTTCTATAAAGATGATGGTTGGCCTACGGAGACTTTGAGATATTGTGACTATCGTTTTTGTACAGGCGACATCTCGGAGTATGGTGAAGACTTTGACCAGTTTGCCTTGATAGATAATGCTTTATACCCGTATATACGTTTGGTGAAGAAAAGAGGTTGCTGCCTATCTCCTTGTGGAGGCATGACTGTTGTCGCAAGTAGTGGAACTTATGCGAGAAAGACTGACGAGGAACGTGATAAATATTGTCCGAAAATCGCGTGGGGCTTTGCTGCTATCTATCTTGCAAACCTGTTTTATGATACGAATCAGGAAGATTATGTTGAACTGAGCGAAAAGAAGAAAATCATAAGTGAGTACTACGGCAAATATCTGAAAATTTATCTGAACTGCCATAATGGGCTGAAATACTCCAAAATTACTCAGGAACAAAAGGAGTTGGCTTTTATCTCAGAGCATGAGACGATTATTCGTAAATTATGGGAGAAGTCAACGCCGTTGAAGAAATATTCTACGCTATATGAGTATGCCAGTCAAGCAGAGTCAGACTATGAGGAGTATTTGCGAGAGCGGAGGAATGCTATTGTGAATAAAAGAATTGAGAAACAAAATGTTGATAAAGAGGTGGGTAGGAATATTACTCAGAATGGAAGTAATCCTATCTATATAGAGAATAACTCTGGCGAAATCATAATTAATCAATAAATAAAGTAAAATGATGATTACATATATAATTATATTAGCCATTTTGCTGGCTTTAGAGTTGGTTTACTTCCGTATTGCGGATAAATTTAATATCATCGATAAACCAAACCAACGCAGTTCGCACACAAGGATTGTACTGCGAGGTGGTGGTATTATTTTCACCATTGGGCTTTGGATATGGAGCATTGTATTTGGATTTCAATATCCGTGGCTGTTGGCGGGTGTGACTTTGGCTGCAGGAATCAGTTTCGTGGATGACATACATTCGCTTCCTGATTCGTTGCGCTTGGTAGTGCAGTTTACAGCGATGTTCTTAGTATTCCAGGAGATAGGCCTACTGCATTGGGATATGTGGTGGATAATCCCCATTGCACTGATTGTGGCTGTGGCGGGTACGAATATCTTTAACTTTATGGATGGTATCAATGGCATTACGGGCGGCTATGCGCTGGCGATGCTGATCCCACTTTATCTGAAGAATGAGGCGCTCAGCGTGAAGTGTGGTGAAGGGTTTGTGGATGGGAGTCTGCTCATCGTGATGATGCTGTCGGCGCTCGTGTTCTGCTTCTTTAACTTCAGGACGAAGGCGAAGTGCTTTGCGGGGGATGTGGGATCTATCGGTATGGCGCTTATCATGGTATTCTGTCTTGGCAGGCTGATGTACGTGACGGGGGATATCACTTGGATTGTATTCTATCTGTTGTATGGTGTGGATGGCATGCTGACCATCTGTCATCGCATCATGCTGCATGAGAACTTGGGGCAGGCGCATCGCAAGCATGCTTATCAGCTGATGGCGAATGAACTGAAGATTCCGCATGTGGTCGTTTCATCGATATACATGGTGCTGCAACTGGCTTTCTCGCTGGTTGCCATCTATGTGGTGCCGGATACCATGGCTGCGCATTGGATATACCTGATTGTGTCGGGGGCACTGGTAACTTTGGCTTATATCCTCTTTAAGATGAAGTATTATCATCTGCATGAGGAGTATTTGGCTTCGCTGAAGAAATAGGCCACACAGATATCACAGATAATTATTCGAACACGAATCTCACGAATTATACGAATAGTATGACGATTACCAAAGAACTACTAGAAAAACTGTTTGATGAGGCGAAGAGGCCCCCCCGCCTGAGAACAAACTTGGACCTGAGGACATCGGCAGAGGATGGCTCGCAACGTATGCTGAATGCGATGCTGCCAGGAACAGAGGTGGCTATCCATCGGCACCCGATGAGTAATGAGAATGTGATACTCATTAAGGGAAGACTGGATGAGGTGCTGTATGAGGAAGTCGTTTCTGCTGATGGTAAGATTACACTGAAGGAGACAGAGCGCATACATCTTTGTCCACAAGATGGCGCCTATGGCTGTCAAGTGCCAAAAGGCGTTTGGCATACGGTAGAGGTCTTGGAACCATCTGTAATCTATGAAGGTAAGGATGGTAAGTATGGTGAGGATGGGTCGGAGACGTATGCCTCGATGTGAGAAAGGAGAGGTATGAAGGAAATATCCACAGCTATGGATGAGATAAAAAAGAATCAGTAATACTTAAGGAAGATGGATTATCAATATCATATTTTTAGCCCGTATAGGGTTTGCCCATTGGGGGCACACGTTGATCACCAGCATGGATTGGTGACGGGATTTGCGATAGACAAGGGTGTTGACCTTTACTTCGATGTAAGAAGTAAGATGGCTGATGGTAGATGTGATCCTCATGTGCATCTGGAGTCGAAGACATTTGAAGGGGTGGTTGACTTTGACATTGCGACACCGACGCTGGTGAAACAGGGTAATTGGGGTGATTACGCCCGAGGTGCTAAGTTCGCACTACAAAAGAGATTTATACTGCAGATAGGTATTACAGGAACTATTAAAGGTTCACTGCCAGTCGGAGGATTGTCGTCATCGGCAGCGGTGCTGATTGCTTATGTGATGGCATTTGCGAAAGCGAACAATATTACGTTGGCTCCGTTTGAGGTGATGAAGATTGCATCGGAGGCTGAACGAGAGTACATTAGACTAAACAATGGTCTGCTGGATCAGGCTTGGATACCTATTATGAGGCCGTGGAGAAATACGGAAAATAATTATTATAGAAACTAACTTATTATTGAAAACGATGAAAATTGCAGTTGCAGGAACCGGCTATGTCGGTATGAGTATCGCCACTTTGTTGGCACAGAAGAACCACGTAACAGCTGTTGACGTGATTCCTGAGAAGGTGGAGAAAATCAACAAAAAGATCTCGCCTATTCAGGATGAGTATATTGAGAAGTATTTGGCAGAGAAGGAGCTTGACTTGACGGCCACGCTGGATGGTAAGGCTGCTTACAAGGATGCGGATTTTGTGGTGATTGCGGCTCCGACGAATTATGACCCACAGAAGAATTTCTTCGATACGCATCATATTGAGGATGTGATTGACCTCGTGCTGAGCGTGAATCCAGATGCAGTGATGGTGATTAAGAGTACGATTCCTGTAGGGTATTGCCGTTCGCTGTATGTGAAGTATGCACTGAAGTTCTTGACGGATCCAGCGTTGAAAGGGAAGAAGTTTAACTTGTTATTCTCGCCGGAGTTCCTGCGTGAGAGCAAGGCTTTGTATGACAACCTCTATCCCTCTCGCATCATCGTAGGCTATCCGAAGATTCTGCCAGCAGACAGGAACAGAAAGTGGGATGAGGAGAATGCTGCTATTACGGCTATTGGTAACCCTGAGGCAGAGGAGAAGGCCAAGATCTTCGCAGGTCTGCTGCAGGAAGGAGCTATCAAGGAAAATATCGATACCTTGTTTATGGGCATGACTGAGGCAGAGGCCGTGAAGCTGTTTGCTAATACATATTTGGCTCTGCGAGTATCTTACTTTAATGAGTTGGATACTTATGCTGAAGTGAAAGGACTCGATTCGCAGGCTATTATCTCGGGTGTAGGCCTTGATCCTCGTATCGGTACACATTATAATAATCCTTCGTTTGGTTATGGTGGCTATTGTCTGCCTAAGGACACCAAGCAGTTGCTGGCCAACTATGCTGACGTGCCACAGACCATGATGACGGCCATCGTGGAGAGTAATCGTACCCGTAAGGACTTTATTGCTGATGAGGTGCTGCGCAAGGCAGGTTACTATACTGCCAATAGCGACTGGAGTGAGAGTGCAGAGAAAGATGTGACCATCGGTGTGTTCCGACTCACGATGAAGTCTAATTCTGATAACTTCC
>Ga0310695_10007973_pt1 | contig 16609 bp, 21 predicted proteins | sample RumenRJG_04DNA_FD_203882 | JGI IMG/M metagenome (GOLD analysis project Ga0310695, IMG submission 203882) | Bovine rumen microbial communities from Lethbridge, Alberta, Canada - RJG_04 (v2) (version 2) | ecosystem: Host-associated > Mammals > Digestive system > Stomach > Rumen | place: Canada...
CCTGAACCGGAAGATGTATTTGACTATCTTCCTATATTCAGATGGCCGGATGGAATAATAGAAGAGGAAAATCAAGATGAGTGATGAACAGCACACTATAACTTACAGTAGATTAGCATGGGTCAACAATGATCTGGATATATTTCATGTAGTAGATCTAGTAGTGGATGGTGAGAGCTATGGTGAACAAATCATCGGTAAAATGACTGATATAGGACAGATACTATCTACCTATCTTACAGATAACAGTATAATTATACCAGTAGAGGCAGAAACTGTATCTGAAGACGTAAGTACGTTCACTGATGCTGAGATTATAGCACGTATCCAGGTAGCAGTACAGAATATCCTAGATGCTAAAGCTCGTGAACTTAACTATGATGATGGGTTCGCTATAGCCAGCTATGCTAACTCTACCGTAGAGAAGTTCAGAACTGAAGCTAGACGTTTTATTGCATGGAGAGATCAGTGTTGGGATATTTGTTATGATTTCTTAGGAAGATATCAGGCAGGTGAAATACCTAGACCTACGATAGAAGAAGTAGTAGTTGCTCTACCTGCATTAACCTGGAATGAGTCAACTTCTAGTGAACCTGAAACTCCTTCTAACACTGAAGAAGAACCAGAATCAACTGATTAATATAGATAAAACTTACTCTACTATCCCTTACAGTAAGGGATAGTAGAGTATAAGTATATTTTATCCAACATATACTTTGTAACCATTGAGATAGGTATATATCACAGTTTGTGAAAAACTATTTAAGAGATTGTTCAAGTTGTTCGAGACGGTTTTCAAGTGAAGCTAAATGTGTTTTAAGTCGTGTATTTTCACGTCTTAGATAAGCACACTCAACTATAAGTGCTTCCGTATATCTTAAAGAGTACTGCTCTTTAGCTGGTTCAATGACTTTAGTTTCTTTTATTACTGAACCATCATCTTGCTTGACTTCTACTTCTTCTGTTCTTTCAGGATATTCTTCATGGCAATATAAACCATAAGCTGAAATATCAAGGTTATGAGATTTACAGGCGTCATCTATTTGCTGAACAACATAACCTGTATGAAGTCTTGCATTGTCACCTTTTCGACCAACAGCATCATTATACTTGTATTGCACTAGGGATACATCTTCCCATGCATCAAGCAGTTTATCATCGATTTCAGCTATTTGCTGTTTGAGTCTTTGGTCTGATGGGTATTGAATCAGTTGCCCACCCCAATATAAAGAACCATCAGGGTTACCAACAAGCCCTGCGCGACCAACACCATCTTTATAAGTATTTAAGTCAAAATTTCCAGGATACGTAGACTGATTCTGACCACGCAGCACTAAAGTAGCACCAGTGTTATAATTAGTACCACCACACAGTACTATTTCACTTTTATCATCAGTTCTTGCAGCTTTGACATATTCGCTTAAACTTTGATGTGAAGTTAAGAATCCTGAATTATTAGTCAATTCGGATGTTTTAGTTGGTACAGTAATATTACAAGTTACATTTGAACTAGCATTAGCTGTAAAGGTTTTAACTGTAGTTCCATTCTTTTGAATTGTTAAAGTTGCATTATTAACAGTTGGGATACCTAGAACTGATTTAGCATTAGCTACACTACAATATCCGGCTTTACCCCAATTAGTGGTTATAGTTAGAAAATATTCAGTACTAGTACCAACATTTTCATTAGTTAAGTTTTGTACAGCACCTAATCTAGTGGTAGCACCTGTACCACCATGTCCAATAGCTACTGTTCCTGTAACATTTGCAGCATTACCAGTACAAGAACCTGAGGAACCTGAACAATTACCAGTAACATTACCTGTCAGTGGTCCTTCAAATTTAGATGCCTTTACAGACGCTCCAACTATTTGAAGAACACCACCGCCATTTGCTGTGCCTTGTGAATTGACTTGGAGTCTTACGTCATAGTCTCGTGCCATTGTCGCATTATCATAATGCATATCTATATATCTGCCCATTTCAGAAACATTAGTTGTTTTAGTCAGATAATTTGAGAGACTTTGATGAGCTGTTAGGAATCCAGAGTCATTAGTAAGTTGACTAGTTTTAGATGGTATTGTAGGTAAATTAGCCCATACAGCAGTTCCACTTTCAGAATATTTCAAATACTGATTAGCCGAACCACCTGAAGGGATATGCTTATTTCCTGCAGTTGTAGGATGAGTATAAACAGTATCTTGTGTAGTTAGAGTATATGCACTACCTGATCCTGGAGTTACAGTTATAGTCTTACCTGAGATACTCAGTGACTTAACAGTATTAGCTAAGGTACTGTAATTACTTAATGATTGATGTGCAGTTAAAAAGCCACTATCGTTGGTCAGTTGGCTAGTCTTACTAGGTATAGTAGGGAAATCTGTAATTTGAGATTTAGTATGACTATGAGAACTATTTGCTTTATCGTTTAGCAATCCTGTTACCCAAGTTTTTATATAGTTGAGTACTCTAGTCAGACCTCCGGGATTAAGATTAGACATAGTTTCACCTACCTTATTTTGGTTTGTTGATTTAGGGTATATTTTCTATAAAATATACCATAATCTAATTTAAGCTAATTTAACCAAAAAAAAAATACACCTAGTCTTAATTGACTAGGTGTATGTTAAGTAATATAACTGTCTATCTAACAGAATAACCAGATATTAACTACTCTACATAAATGAGTGAATGGTGCGCCTGCTCCATGCTTAAGTAAAAGCTTAGTAGCGGCCCATCTACTACATCCACTTCGTATCGCATATCTATCTGCTACCATTTCGTTATGTAAGCATAATGGTGATCCAGTATAGCCAGCTTGATCATTGATAGCTTCTTCAAAGTTCCACCAGGTTGGAATATATTCAGTAGCCTCCCGTTCTTCTAAATGTCCAAACTCATGGTAGATTAAGAACATAAATTCTTTCTTATCTACTATCTCAGTACCATACACGATACATCTATGATTATAAAAAACCTTAACTACACCACAATTCCATAAGGAATATGGTAATTGTATCAGTTTTATTTTGTAGTGTTTATGTAAAACAGTTACATATTCTTTTTGATCCAAACATCTATTCATATCCTTCTTCAGTTCTTTAAATGAAACTGGTGGTGGATATGGTATCAGTCTATGTCTCAAGAGCGTATACTTAGTTATTAACCACTGTTCTGCTCTGAACAGTATTTTTCTTATTCCCATATATTCATACTCCTACATTAACTAGATAACTAACTACTAGCTATCTTTCCACTAGAGTAATTTATATATAAAAAATCAATGATTTGTATTACGTTATAGTAGTAATATATGGAATCAAAATTATGAAGAGTACTTTAATTATAGGTTGCGGTATAGCTGGGCTTACTGCATGTAGATTATTAGAGAGTAAAACTGCTGTATATTTATGTGAAAAGGATCGGATCGGTGGGTTATGTGTACCTAACTTAGACTACTATGATAGAGCTATACAGGAAAATGGTTATGCATTTGGTGCCTATGGTGAACATATATTCCATACTGAAAATCCTTATATCGCTAAGTTATTTAAGTCTATCTATCCTACTGCGGTAGCATATGAACATCGTACGGAAATATTTGTTAATGGTAAATTTTTGCCTTATCCACCCAATATTAAAACACTGCAACATGCTACTGTAGATGAGATCGTTGCACCTTATACTGCTAAGCAGTGGGGCGAACAGAGTACTGACGATATAACTCATATCTTAAAAAGGTTCACTACCTATAACGACTATGATTATCGTACTTTTAAGGATAGATATCAGTACGTACCTTACGCTATGGATTATGGTAAACCGTTTATCTCTCCTGATGTAGATACTTTAGATATAACTAATCATACTGAGATGGATTATGAAGATGTATTAGAATGTGATCATGATCTTATCATTAATACTTCTCCACTAGACAAATTTTATGGTAAAGACTTTCTTAAATATCGTTCTCTTGAATTTGAAGTTGGTATCGACTATGGCAACAACTTTAAAGATCGAGCTATGACGATAAATTATCCAGAACGTGTGTTTGCTTATACTAGAGTACATCATCATGGTAAATATATCGTATATGAATATCCTAGTGAAACTGGGTTACCTATGTATCCAGTATACAACCCAGATAAATCACTAGAACTGATAAGAAAAGAACTACCTGAACTACAGTACCATTCCGTTCTAGGATGTAATTGTAGATTCTTCGTACATAAGTGTGGTAACAAGATCATACTCCATGTAGGTAGATTAGGATCTTATCAGTATCTCAATATCGACAAAGCTATGATGAGTACAGTAGGTGCTATAACCTGGCTAACAGTACAGGAGAACTTCTTCCACGATAAATAAGGAGATGTTGAATGATGGTTAGGGTTATCGGAATAGATCCTGGTATCAATAACTGTGGTATAGCTTTATGTAGTTATGATACTGATAAAGATATACTTACAGTGGATGATCACTTCACGTTACATGCTAATGAATCAGCTAAGAAATATAACCGTAAAGACAGTAAGCTTTATGGTAATATATTTTCACTATTTATACTAGAGAAAGAAATAACGGAAATATTCGATAGATGGAGCCCTGACTATGTTGCCAGTGAGGATGCTTTTTACAATCCTCGTACTCCTAATGCTTTTGTTAGTCTTAAGAACTGTATTACCAGTATACGAAGAGTTCTCTATAGTAAAAGACAAATACTATACACTATTCCACCTAAACTAGCTAAGATGACAGTAGTTAAAGCTACTGCTACTAAGGAAGATATCATCACTGCGATAAAGAAACTTCCTACTGTTAAAATAGTTAAAGATACTACTGATATGGTAGAACATGAAGCAGATGCTATCGGGATAGCTCATACCTTCATCGAACAGTTCTATAAAAAGAATTTAATAAAATAAACGTTCGTATGTTATAGACAAATACGGTAACAGTTTACTTACAACTCTCTTCACAGAAAATCCACAAGCAGCGACTATCTAACTTTCACAACGAATCCCTTAAGTTAGATGGTAAGTGTATTATTACTGTATTTGTCAACTCTTTTATACGAGACTCCTTGATACGAAGCAACCTCTATGGACAGTTAGTCCATAGAGGGAGCTTGTTTTATTATTTTATGACTTAGTCAGGTAAGGAGTTAAATCGTTATGACCACTACAGATAATAGCCACGTATCACCTTATCACCCAGGGTGTAAACATCGTTTCCAGGATCAGCTTGATCATAATGCTCTGGTAGCACGACTGAATGATATCGCTGACCAACAATACAAATTATTATTACTCTGCAACCATTTAGAAGAAGAGTTAAATACTCATGATGGTTCTGAGATCGCACATCCATACATAAGAAACCTTATAAATAATACTAATACTAGATTAGCTTCTATCAAGACTAGTCTTGATAATGATATTTCTAATTTACGTTTAGCTCATAACACTGATGTAGCTACTCTTAATACCGTAGATGATGCTATCCATGCTAGACTAGCTGAGATTACTGATGAATTAGCAGATATACAAGGTGAGATTCAGAGAGGTTTTTCTGATTTAGATCACCCTATCAACAATAGTGTAAGCTCTGGTAACTTAACTGATGCTAATAACGGTAAAGTAGTACTTAACAGTACTGCTCCTGCTGGGTACAACATGGCATATGCCAGTAACTCTACTCATGGTAAATTTACTTCTGGTACTGCCAATGCTGCAGTAGTAGTTAACTATACTGTTAATGGTAATACTACTGGTAATCCTACCCATACTGCTGTATTGTTAAATGAAAATGGTGATGCTAGTTTCCCTAATACAGTATCTGCTACTACCTTTAGTGGTAAAGCTACTGATGCAGTTATAGCTGACAGTGCTAGAAAGTTAACTAACACCTTTGGTATCGCATTACAGGATAATCCAGGTAGTAATACTGGTCCAGTTACTAATGTAGATGGTAGCAGAGCTGTTACTATCAAGTTACCTACTACCTTAGCTAATACTAATGTAACTGGTTATGCTAGTATGTCTTATGCTGATGAAACTGGTGCTAATATCGTTAACACTTATGTACATAAGACTAATGTAGATGAGAATATAGCTGGTGTTAAATCATTTACTGGTACTGCTAAAGCTAATACCATTAAACCTATAACACATGCTGCTAGTACTATAGGTGATAGTACTACTCCATATGAAGATATCCATGTAACTAATATTCATGGTACTACTGCTAATATACCTAACATCACTGGTGAATTAACCGGTAATGCTTCATCTGCTACTGTATTACAAACTACCCGCAAGATTAACGGTACTGATTTTAATGGAAGTACTGCTATAATCACTAACCAGTGGGGTACTGCTAGAAATATCTCTATCAGTGATGCTAGTGCTAGTAATACCAGCAGTCCAGTGAGTGTTAATGGTAGTGGTAATGTTACTCTTAAGTTACCTACTACGATTAAAGCAGATCTGGTTGGTAACGCTTCTTCAGCTATAGTACTTAAGACTGCTAGAAATATTAATGGTACTTCCTTTAACGGTAGTGCAGATATAACTACTAATATCTGGGGAACAGCTAGAAACATTGCTATCAGCGATGCTACTGCTGCTAATACTGGTACTACGGTAAGCGTTAATGGTAGTAGTAATGTTAGCTTAAGATTACCTGCTACTATCAAAGCTGAGTTAGCTGGTAATAGTGCTACTACTACTAAACTTAAAACAGCTAGAAATATCAACAATACTACTTTTGATGGTAGTGCTGATATAATCACTAACCGTTGGGGCGTAGATAGATCTATATCTATCAGTGATAGTAACAATACTCATACTGGTGCAGCTGTAACTGTTAATGGTAGTAACAACGTAGTATTAAAACTACCTGCTACTATAAGTGCTGCTTTGTCAGGTAATGCTACTACAGCAACTACTTTACAGACTACTCGTACTATTAACGGTACTAACTTTAACGGTAGTGCAGATATAACTACTGCTTACTGGGGCACCACTAGAAATATCAGTATAGCTGATAGTAGTGGTAGTAACACTGGTACAGCTATATCAGTTAACGGTAGTGGTAATGTTACTTTAAGATTACCAGGTACTATCAAAGCTGATCTCATCGGTAATGTTACTGGCAACGCCGCTACGGCGACCAAGCTTGCCGCCAAGCGTACCATCGCTCTCAGCGGTGCGGCGACTGGCACAGCTACCGGCTTTGACGGCTCGGGCAGCATCACGATCCCAGTCACTGCGCTGGATGCATCAAAGCTCACCGGCACAGCCTCGGTCAGCCTCGTCTCTGAGTTCTTAAACCACGTCTACCCTGTCGGCAGTATCTACATGAGTACCGTCAACGTGTCTCCGGCGTCTTTCTTCGGCGGTACGTGGCAGGCCATCGAGCAGGGGCGCATGCTCATGGCGGCGGGCTCAAGCTGGCAGGCAGGCACAACAGGCGGCGCGGCGTATCACACGCTGACCGTGGCAGAGATGCCCGCCCATGACCACTCCGCGACAGAGACGGCGGCAGGCGGGCATACTCACGGGGCGTCAACCGGCTCGGCAGGAGCACACTCGCACTCAGGCTCGACAAACAATGCTGGTAACCACTATCACACCGGAACGACCTCAACCAGCGGAGCGCACCATCACGGCACCTGGGGTGAGAAAACAAGTCAAGGCGACGCGCCCTTTGGCTACTATGACAGTACGAATAATCACTGGGGATCAAACGGCGCTCTTGATACCGATAACGCCTTGTTCAACACATCAACTGATGGCAATCACTCTCACGATTTCAGTACCTCCTGGTCGGACAACCACTCGCACAGCCTCTCGACAGACTCGGCAGGGGCGCACACTCACTCTGTAGCGATTGCGGCGGCAGGGGAGCACACGCATGCCATCACGATCGGCAAGACGGGAAGCGGAGCGACATTCAGCATCCTGCCGCCGTACATCGCGGTGTACATGTGGAGGAGGACGGCATGATGGATTTTAAGAACCCTGTTTGGGCCGACAAGGCCCACACCGCAATCGATGTGATGATAAAGCATCCGGCCTGATAAGCCTTAATGTACAGGAGGGGACATGGTAGAAAACGATACTAATTTAACCGATGTTAAAGCTATACACTATAACGGCTTAATGAAGCCGTGGGTTGATAATTCCAGCATAGCATTAGATCATTTCCCCTATAACTGCATCTTATCTTTTATGTGAAGTATTTGCTAAAAAATATAACTATTTTCCTGACGCTATAAATAAAATCAGTTCTATATTCAAGCATTCACTTTGGCAGCGTAATTTATCTACAATACAACAGAATTATATAAATAAACTGATTAAACTTCGTTCTGAAGTTAGTAATTGGTAATAGAGTATGCAAGAAAAAATAACATCGAGATTACTGAATCTAAGGCATATCCTAGTGATACAGTATTCGCTGTTAGTGCATTTTCTGATCAGCGTGAAATGGAATTAGAGAAATTCAGTGACATCATGGAATCGAAGATACGGATAACTCCGCAGGAACGTGGCTATGATAGTCCTGAAACTTTAGTATCGTATATGTTTTCTAGTAATGAACAATATAAAAAAGAGGCAAAAAAACTTTATCGAGTGGCGTGATCAAGCTTATGCGAAGATCTTCGCCATCATCGATAAGTTTAAAACAGATGATACATATAACTTACCTGATATAGGTGAAGTATTTGAAGACATTGGTCCTATAGACTGGGACAAATAAAAAAGAAACATTCGAGGATATCTACTGGGTAACAGTAGATATCCTTATATATGTTTATGAAAAATAGAGGTACCTCGTGAAATTTTTACCTAAACATTTTAGTGTACCATGCGGAGACTCAGTCTCCGTTGTGTTCTATGATGACATCCATACCTTTATCGTAGTGGACAATAACTACGTAGAACCTTCTCTAGTATGCTTGTATAGTTTTCACAAGCATAACCCTGATTTCGTTGTAACTATATATGGTCTTGATTTTTGTGAAGAAGATATCGATAACTATCAGCAACATTTACATGATTTAGGTATAACTACCTATAAAGTTGAAAGTATATCTACGGCTGGTATGAACTTCGATTATAAATGGAATATCTTCTATAGTGACATTATCAACATAATGTCCGCTAAGTTCAAGATCATGGAGAATATTGAAAAAGAAAAATATATTTTATATTTTGATACTGACACCATTTTTACTGATTCAATTAAACCTATGTTCATGGATTTACATCAACGTGAACTACTTGGTGTAAGGTATACTGAAAATAAACCTGAAATTAATTGTGGTATATTTTTAGCTGCTAACTTACATGTTAAATATTACACCATGTACTTAGATTTCTTTAATCAGAATAGATTAAAGTATTTTAATATAGACGAAATGTTCTTAAGTGAAGTATATGAGAACCATATAGTCTACTTACCTAAAGAATACAATACTTATGGGTTTATTACGATAGAACATCCTCGTATGATTCACTATATCGGATCAGTTAAACCATTTATGCATAAAAATTTATCTAATTTCCAGTGTTGTACACCACAGCGATATGCGGATGAATGGTACAAGGTATATTACAAAATAAAGAATAGGCTTAATGCTTCAGAAGACTTTGATAAACAAGTAGCTGAAACTAAAGCCTATATAGAAAATCTGGGTAACAGAAGTTTACTCAGACCATTAGAAAATACCATCGATAAGATATTTTGCGCAGGTGTAAAATGCGGAGTCGATATTTTATCTGCGATAGTTAAACATCTTATTGATAAATATAATAAAACAGGGGAACATTAATGAAAGTTGTAACCGGTGGACTGGGTACGATAGGTACTCCGTTAGTCCTTAAACTATTAGAATCTGACAGTGTATGTATAGTGGATAACAAATCTTCCTGTAATCCTAACAACTATGAACTATTACGCAACTGTAACCGTTATGATCATGAATTACTTATTATCGAAGAAGATATTTGCAGATTAGCTGAAATTGATATAGAATTTGATCAGTTATATAACTTAGCCTGCCCAGCTTCACCTGTTAACTATAAGAAAGATCCATTAGGCGTATTACGTACCTGTACTGACGGTATGTTTAATATGATCTATATCTGTAAACGTCATGGTGCTAAGATGTTATTTACTTCTACTAGTGAAGTATATGGTAATCCTACAGTTAACCCGCAGTATGAAGAGTATTGTGGTAACGTTAACCATCTAGGTGTACGTGGTTGCTATGATGAAGGTAAACGTTGTGCTGAAACTATACTGGTTAATTCTGGTATAAATTACAGCATAGCTAGAGTATTTAACACCTATAGTAGATATAGTGCTGAGAATGATGGTAGAGTACTACCTGAGTTTATTCGTTGTGCTAAAGCTAATGAACCATTACGTATCCATGGTACTGGTAATCATACCAGATCATTTACTCATGTAGACGACACTATAGATGCACTATTTAAACTTATGGATAGTGACTGTAAGACACCAGTTAATATAGGTAATCCTAATACTGAAATATCTATCAATGAGTTAGCTAAGTTAGTTATAGGTGTAACTGGTAGTAGAAGTCAAATCGTACATGAACCGGATGATGCGGATGATCCTGTCTGGAGAAGACCTTACATCAAGTTAGCTGAAACGTTGCTTAAATGGTCACCTAAGATAGACCTACACGATGGTATAAAATCACTGATTTAGACATAAAACAACATAGTAACTACGCATAGAGGAGTATCCCTCTATGCGTAGTAGTTGTTATGTTGTCTATTTAGTATCATTAGGTTTCTGCTTGTTAGATGGGAAAAAGTACTGCATCATCGACTGTACGGTACAACCTATCACCATACCGCCTATAGTGTCTACTATTTGAGTATTCTCTGGTGGTATTACAAAGAAAGTAATCGTAAAAACATAACCGATAGCAGCTAGTAATAGGATTACACCAACAATCTTAGTGTATAGTGATTTTCTTGCTTCATTACGATAATTCATCACTAATGCTCGCAACTCTCTATGACTTTTCATAGAGATCTCAATATACGAATAAAGATAATTTTTATATTCACTCTCATATTCCTTAAGAGCTGATAACTCCATATCGGATAAATGATACAGTTTAGCTACTGTAGTTACATCTACTCCACTATGAGTAGTTATATCAGTCTTAAGTACATGGATGTAGTTTTCTTCTATAGAAGAAAACACTGCAGCGAGTAGATATAAGTCTTTATCTATTAATGCTGCTGTATATTCAGATCTAACGGATGTTACTTCATTGCTCATTTCTTTACGTCTGCATTTATGTGTTTAATTAGAGTCTCATCTATACGAGTTATTTCACGCTCATGACGATCTATGTCATCAGATAAATTAGCTAATTTATCTTCGTGTGATTTCATCGTTCTACCGAAACTATAACTTATAAAAGCTATAAGTACGGCACACGTAATGATTAGTAAGGTAGTAATAACAACATGCTCATTCATAGGCAATTAACCTCTATATTAGTAATAAATACCGAAGAGTTATCCTCTCCTTTTGAGAAAGGATAACTCTAAACAGTATTGGAATTTAACTATGCTTAACTAAGTTAGAAATTAACTACCCGACTGAGCTTGGTTAGCAGCTTCATAGTAACCTACGAAATCGGTAGCTGTTGGTGGATCAATCAGCAGTGGATGATCGTACATTACAGCACCTGCAGCCTGAGCATTAGTGTAAGAGCATTCGATTTCTGCAACGTTGAGATCGAGAGACTCAACTTCAGCGATCTTAATCCATGCACCAGCGCCACTATTAGCTGTTTCATCCCAACCGTACATAGCTGCGCCTCGTGTAACAGTTGCATCGCCAGTTGCATCGATAACGAATGCTAATGATTTCTTCTGCTCAGCGCTTAGTGCATCACGAGCAGTGATATCAGCTACATATGTTACACCAGCACGTACTGTATCAGGCAATGCGCTGAGCAGTACTTTGTGGGTTGTCTGGTCGATGTATTCAGACAGGTAGGATTCAACGATCTTACCGCTGCTAACTACGTTCAATGAACCATCATCAATCTTACCGGTAGCATCATGAACTACAACACCACCAGCAGCAGCTGTATATGTACCTGTACTGAAAGCTGTAGATAACGCAGTCTTTTCAGCAACAGTCAGAACCTGGTCAACTAATACTGGAATATTGGCAAGTGTAGCAGTACCGTCAGTAAGATATACTTTGCCGTCAGATTTCTTAACTAAAATATTGGCTGGCAATACTTTTGTAGCAAGTGAAGTTTCTTCAGCAGAAGTTGTTACCAACATTGCTGAAACACCACGTACAGTATTGAGCTTAGAAGATGAACCTGGAGTTACTGGCATAATACGCCTCCCTTATTTAAATAAGATATAACCTGATTAAAGTACGATTACTCTAATCTCATATAATATAAAAAATAAAAGGTGTATCATTTGTTAAATTATGCAATGGGTAGTATATTACAATGCTAGGAGATCACGGATATGAACGATCGTAAACATATTTTTGATTATATCGCTAGTAAATTCGAACTCAAAGTAACTAACTCTACTACTGAAGGTTATGTCACAGGTTATGATCTTCTCTACAAGAATAATTGTAATGTTGGAAGATGTGTAACCTATTGTGGTAAAACACTACTCATCATCGGATATTTTGCTTGCTGGATAACTGAATCATTAGGAGGGATTAATATTGTAAATTCAGCAGAACAGAATATTACGGATGCAACCATCTGGCAATGGATAATCGGATCTATACAAAAACCATGCAAAAATTAACATATACCTACAACTGGTTAGCATAACAGCTAACCAGTTGTATATTTATGCTTATACTTCACCTATAACTAAGTCATCTAAAATAGCTCTAATGTTAGTATCATCAGTAGTAAGATGTACTCTCTGATCATACATCACCGCACCGGCATTAGCTATGTCTGTAGCAGTTATAGATTTATCAGTGATAGATAATACTGATATCCAACCATTATCGTAGCAATATAAACCACTACCAGTTATATCGTTATTAGGATCACCACTAGCATCTTTAACTACGATCAACTTCTTGCGTTGTTCACTATTAAGAGAATTAAGATCATTATACGTATTTACTGTATAGAAACTATACTTAACGCTATCTGGTAATTTAGCATAACGAATGATACCTGTCTCTACAAAATCACTAAGATACTGTTCTTTGAGTTTACCATTATTAATGATACCTAAAGATACATCATCTATCTTACCTGAGTTATTATGTACTACTACTCCATTAGGAGCTGGAATATATGTACCACCAGATAACGCTGCTTGGATGATAGATTTTTCTGCTGGAGTATATACTTGATCTACGATCGGAAATATACGTTGGATAGTATGTGTACCATCAGTAAGGTAGAATTTATTATCTGACTTTTTGACTATGATACCTGCCGGTAATACAGCAGTGGCATAAGCATTCTCTGTAGCAACATCCATTACCCAGATCGTAGAAATGCCGTGTAAAACATTTAGACTCATTTATCATTACTCCTCAAAAACTTTTTCGATAGTAGTTAACATTGCATCAGTATTAACTGCTAATACTTTTCTAAGATCTTTAAATTTAACTGGTCTTGATGCATTAACATCTAACTTAACTGTTTTATTGGCATCTGCAACTACATCTACCTCATCATTCCAGGAACCTGACATATATACTAGATTAACATCGATAGTATTGCTATTAGTAGTAGTGATACGCAGTAACATCGGTGTACTAATAGTAGTTTGCTGTAACATATTTACTGGTATATCTACCATAGCAGTATCACCATCAGTAGTAAGTACTACTTCTGAACTACCATCTAGCTGAGTACTACCTGGAACTTCTTCATAGTTTACACTAGCAATATCGTCAGGACTTATATTACGTAAAAAGATATTCATTAACTACACCTCATTCTTCGTACATTGATTCAACAAAGGTTTCTACACTATTATCATCTATAACTACAGTATCAGTAACACCATTAAGATATTGCCTCTGTGATTCAGTTAGATGAACTGAAGTATCCTCAATGTGGTCTTCTATAGCTGATTTACTAGTATAAATATTAGCAGCATCAGTACGTTTAAGATATGTATTAACGATACTATCACCATTACCATCTGAAATAGCTTTATCAGCTGTACCAGTAAGATTACCTATGATAGCACTATTGAAAGTTTTATTACCGTTAATAACTTCATCACCGGATTTATGGACATAGTTAACATCTGCTGATACATCCAACTTATCCGTAGACAATGTCAATATAGCATCATTGATACTAGATAATGTAGATGGATTAACATGGATACTAGTATTGTTAAAATGAGCTAGTATATCACTTACTGATACAGTTATAGGTGATAGTCGTGACAGTGGAGTAGAACCATCAGTAAGATATAACTGTTTCTCTTCCTGTTTCCAGATAATAAAGTTAGGTTTAAATATCTTATTAGCATATTCATCAGCTAGAACTGGACTAAGTACGATGATGTCGGCAATACCAGTTAAATCGGTTAACTGACTAGTAGATCCTACAGTCATAACGAAATCTCCTTAAAGTTGATCTTTAATAACTCATAGCATAAAAAAAAATAAATACCAACTGAGGTCAATACTAGGCCCCAGTTGGTAAATTAAGTTATGGTTAAGTTAATCGTTATGCAGCACTCTCACCTGATACCTCCTTCATGATTAATGTGAGATTCTGTTGTAAGACTTTTTTTACCTTATCCTGATCATCAGTTACACCATCAAAACCGTGTGGTGGTGAATTGAACTCATCTATATCGGATTCAATAAGAGTATCTCTAGCTTGCTTAGCTAACTTATCACAAAGTTCATTATAAGCTTCACCATTATGGGACTTCTGCCAGATAGCTTTAATCTGATGTCGCTTAGCAACACTCAGATATCTTTCCCATAGATCTCTATTTTTCACTGGTTTGTAGGATCTGGATACCCAGCCATTATCTTTCCAGCAATGTACATGAGCTATACCTGATACCACGTACTGTGAATCACTATAGATCAATACATCTGCTGAACATTGTAGCTGTTCTATCGCAGATATAACTGCTAATAGTTCCATCCGGTTATTAGTAGTATTCTTTTTACCTCCTGTAACAATAAACTCATCAACACCTGTTCGTACTATAGCTGCATAACCACCGGTCAGAGTTTCATTACACGACCCGTCAGTGTGTATAACAACTCTTGGTGGTAGTATCCTTAAGAATAACATAAGTAACCTCCATATTTTACACATCAACTGCATCGATCATGAGTCCTGACCATGGTTGATACTCGATAAAGTTTCTTCTCCAGTAGTTGAAGGATTTTATATCACCTTCATCTCTGGTACCCGCTGGTTTCATCAATATAAAAACATCATAATAATCCCATAATTGATCCTCAATTACGGTCCCGTATTCTGGCAGTGCTTTTATTACTCCAACCTGAATCAGATGATCTAGATCAGAATAAACGATAGCATTACCACAATTTACATTGTTACAACATACAACTGGAGTGGTAGGTGATTCACAGATGTCATCTAAATCTCCATCTACTACCCATCTACCATCCGCATCCTGATAACAATTCACTGTAACAGTACACGCCACTGGTGCACTGCATATAGGACATACCTTCATTATTTACTCCAATATTTTAAAGTATGGACGCAATGCATCCATTTTAGACATTGGTAATGTCATATCCGCTACCGGTATAACTGGTAGTAAATATGGTACTATATTAAGTACGACATTACCTCCTTCCAATGACGTCACTGTCATTGGGAAAGTTATATTGGTTAAACCCTGAATTTTATCTGTTACCTTCTTAAACTTAAGACTATGGTTCTTATGTGCTGAGATCAACTGATCTATAACGGTACTATACATACCTGACATGAATACTGTATCTCCTACTGACAGATGTTCTATATCTGAATGTAGTTTAGATAAGTCTAATGCTGACATGACTTCGGTGATAGTATTAAGAATACCCAATACTCCTACTGGTAAATCACTACGGAAATATAATCCCTGTAATTTATTCGGAGCACCATTCTCATCTGAGATAGGTACGTATTTCTTAACCGGTTTATCATCTGACATATCTAACCAGTCAAATAGTGACATGGTTTGTAAATAGACATCCATGTTAGGTGCATTTTCATCAAACGCAGCCATAAGTGTGTAACCAGCAGTATCTTCACTAGGTATAAATATACCTGGTTTAGATAGTAACATCTTTAAATTGCAGATTATCATCTATACAACTCTCCTATTAGTAATGTATAATTAATGTTTTATTGAATATAAGTGGCATTCTGCTGCGCCTCTTCACTGGTTACCCATCCATATACGTCAGAGAACAATTCTGGACTCTTACTCATCTTAGCTGGATTTCCACCTACATTAATACCCAAAGATTTCATTACAATGTAGATAGGATTAACCTGATTATACACAATATTTCTTATATCTATCACTCTACG